>CXWF01026760.1_pt1 | contig 16999 bp, 18 predicted proteins | sample 468421 | NCBI WGS metagenome assembly CXWF01 (sample SAMEA2620812, study PRJEB7988) | marine metagenome | biome: marine biome (ENVO:00000447); feature: surface water layer (ENVO:00002042); material: "saline water (ENVO:00002010), including plankton (ENVO:xxxxxxxx)" | depth 5 m
TCCGGGCCAGAAGGGAATGGAAGAGCCGAAGAACGTGACGTTTGCTGAAGAGATGCAATCGGATACTGCAATAGCGAAAGCTCAATATGGCGAGTTCGATCTCAACACTGAAATAGATTTGAGTTCGCCCAGACTAGAAAGAGACAAAAGAAATTTAGAAATAGTTATAAACGATGCGATTGTCCGTAATCCTGAAAACAAACGCACTTACGAGATTATATCGGGTGCGTATGGAGATAGACAGGCGGTTCAGGATGCGATTTACGAAAACATACAACGTGCCTTTCGTGAACTAGATAACGAAAAACTAACTCTTGGTAACAAACCCAAACTACAAGAAAAACTACAGGAAGAAATAGAAGAGATTACAGAGGATATCAACCTAGCAAAGCAATTTATGCCAGAATACCGAATGAAAGGGGATTTTTATGCCCTCAGAGATGCGGAGACAAAAGTTGCAAATTTGTTCTATGAGCGTGATCGGTTGGAAATAAAACAAAGATTTTTAAATCGAATAGTTACGCCACCGGGTGTGCCTAAGAACTTTCCATTTTTAAAAGAGTGGCCCAAGTTAGCAATGCAACGATTAATCAATGAGGGTGTTGATAATGCTGACGATGCGATTGGTTGGATGAGTGGAAATCAATCGGCAAGTGTTCGTGGTCATGTTAAGCACATTGAATCTTTTAGATATTCCCCTGCTAAGGGAGAAATTGAATATTATGATCCAGTTAAAGAAGAAGAAATAATTGACGAAGTGCCACAATTTGCTTTGGAGCATGGAGAAGTTAAATGGCTGCGTGATAATTATGGAAATGAAGTAGCTGACGCTTACAATAATAGTCCGAATTATGGCACCGATGCAGAGTTTGGTTTTGCATTTGATAAACCTGTCGTTCACGATTTCACTTTGCCTGAAACATCAAAGAGCAAAGCTAGAAATTTAGCTGAGGGTCCGAGACAGTTATACGACACCGTGATGGTCAAGGAAGCCAAGAAGATCGGCAAGAAGTATGGCGTAGAACCATACCAGACACCGAACGGTGATTGGCGAATGGACATTACGGACAAGATGCGTGAGGATTTTCTAACCGATGTAACTTATGCCGAGGGTGGTTCAGTCGAGCTTGACTTGGGCATGGACGAAAGAGATTTTCAAAGAGAAGTAACCAAACAGAGATCGAGCATTGCGGATTTAAATGATGACGGTGTTGTCAACTATATTGATCTGATTGAAGCCATCCGTCCTACAGCCCCACAAGAATTACGAGAGATGGGGCAGACTATCATAAAACTATTAAGCGATGATGAGATTGCTAAAGCAACGGCAATGGCTGGGATGATGGGTGTGAGCATGATACCGTTTGGTCGGACAGCTACCGCTGGACCGAGGCGTGAGATGACACGAAGTGTTATGAAAGAATACGATCCAAACATTGTCGAGAGCCGTGCCGAAGAAATTGTTAAGGGTGCAGAGAGTAGAGGCGGTAAAGGTCCAAAAAAAATAGGAACATTCTTCGACAAAGATGGTAACCCCACCGAAAGAGGTAGGCAAGTAGCTTACGACAGAGCAAGAAAAAAAATCGAGGCAAAAAAAGCCAAGCCGTTGTCTGAGTTTTTAGGTGACATGGATTTAGAAGGTTCAACGAAATTGGTCGTTACAGAGGCAGACAGGAGTGCAACAAAGATTGGGGGCGGTCCGGGTTTTATTCACATAGGACCAGAGCTTAAAAAAATGGCTGATCAGTCTGGTGTAAAGTTAGCTGATCGTAAAATTATCAAACCTGAAGATGCGTTAAAGATGTCACAAGACTTCGGAGACCCCGCGTGGGGTGTCATGGAGCAAGGAACAGCGAGTAGATTGATTAATCAAAACCTCAAAGAAGGTGATCTTGGGACTAATCTCATTTGGACTACACTTTTGGGTACAGACATTCAACATATGAGTAATCCCGTTGTTTTCGAAAGACTTACCGATAGATTTAAAAAAGCGGTAGCTGAGGGAAAGCTACCAAAAGAGCAAGCTAAAAAGATAAACCATAATCTCAAGCTACTTGGATTTCCAGAAGGTGCGGATATAAGAGACCCTTTAATTTGGGATATGATTGAAGAGGTTGGAACTTTTGTACAAAGAAAAAGTATTTCCCGTATGATTAGAGGACAATCTGTGCAACTTGAACCTGAAACTGTAGCAAAAATCAGTCGTGGTGAATTACCCAAAGCTGTTCCAATGGGTGGCGAGAAATCTAGAATAATAGATACGGAAGAGATACTCCGCGACACCGTAGAACCAGAGTTATTGGGTCCAGAATTAAGAATTAAAAAATCCGATGAACCGGATGTGCAGTCAATGACTGTAGGACCATATGCTTTTTCCCTTGATAACAAAACCTTCTACAACCCGTCCGTGCATCCCGGATATCCACAAATTCTTACAGGTGAAGCAAAAGAAGGGGCATTCGAGGGTGTTCCTTTTGAAGATGCATTTCCGCAATTTATGGAAAAGATGCGACAAAAATTTGAACTAAGGAAACAAACGAACCCAGAGAACAAGCAAGGATTCAATAGAGCGTTTTATGGTATGTCAGCGAAAAGAGGCATAAAAGGAGAGGGCTTACCAACGCAAGAAATTACAGAAGAGTATTTGTCGGATTTGCAGAAAAAAGGCTATCAAGAAGGTGGAAGCGTTTCAGGAAGATTAGGGTATTACGTTTCAAATGAATCTATAGAAGACGAAATGGACCGCATATTTGGTGAAGGAATAGATTCCATGCCAGAGGATATGCAATTTGATCAAATGTCTTTCATTGATAAAGTTGCCGACAATGTCTTTGATGCCAGAGCTACTGGAGGATTAGAAGTGCGAGGCGGTAGAAATGTTTTTGATGTTCCGTTTTGGGATGGAGAAAAAATTTCTAAAAAAGAAATAACGAGAGACCAGTTAGAAGGTTTTGCACAACTCGGTCTTGTTAAAAATATAAACGATAATTTAATTGTTGATGGATCAGTAAGTCTGCAAGGCGGTGCTGGAAGGATACTTAACAATCCATTCCAAGGTGCCATAGGTGCAGGCCCAATCGAGGGTGGTATAACCTATCAAACAGATCAAGGTGATGTCCGACTTGGTGGAAGATATGATCCACAGACGGATGAAAAATTTATTGGAGTTCAAGGAAAGTTACGATTTGCCAAGGGTGGGGTTTACAACGCCAAAAAAGTTGACATGATGGCTGATCAGATACTGGAGGCATATGATGTCTGACGAAACAATGATGGAAGAAGAACAGCAAGGCGAAACTGTCGCTATCCCAAATGAGTTAGCAGAGGTTGAAGAAACAGAAGACGGTGGTGCTTTTGTTCGTCTCGAAGAAATGGAGTTGAGCCAAGAACAAAGGCTTGCACATTTTGCTAATATTGTCGAAGAGGTAGACCAGAATAAACTCAACACGGCAATCATTGATCTAGTAGACAAGATATCGAAAGACAAAGAGTCCAGAGAGAAACGCGACAAACAATACGAATTAGGTTTGCAACGCACTGGACTTGGTGATGACGCACCGGGTGGAGCACAATTCGAGGGTGCTAACCGTGTGGTACATCCAATGTTAATCCAAGCGTGCGTTGACTTTTCCGCACGATTTATGAAGGAAGCGTTTCCGTCGAACGGACCTGTCAAAAGTAAAGTTCAAGGTGAGCAAACACCAGACAAGCTAGAAAAAGCCAGACGGAAGACAGACTTTATGAACTGGCAAACTACGGAACAGATGCCTGAGTTCCGTGCTGAACTTGAACAACTTAGTACCCAACTCCCATTGGGTGGTGGTCAGTACATGAAATTTATGTGGGATAGTTTGCATCGTAAACCTCAGTCAGAGTTTATCCCGATTGACGATGTGTATTTACCGTTTGCTGCAACGAACTTCTATACCGCAGAACGTAAGACTCACGTTCAGTATATCACCAAGATGGAATACGAAAGACGGGTAAAATCCGGTATGTATATTGATGTCGATCTTGGTTATCCAAACGAGCCAGAGTTTAGTAAGGCAACAACTGCCAACGATAAGATCGAAGGTAAGCAAGAAAGTAGCTACAACGAGGACGGTTTGAGAACTATTTTCGAAATCTATACGTTTATGGATTTTGACGATGGGTTAGAGCCGTATATCCTGACCATAGACAAAACCACCAACAAAGCATTGTCGCTGTACCGTAACTGGGAAGCAGACGATGAAATGAAGAACGAGTTGGATTGGATCGTAGAGTTTCCATTTGTTCCGTGGCGTGGTGCTTATCCTATCGGTTTGACCCAGATGATTGGTGGTTTGAGTGGCGCTGCAACCGGAGCACTGAGGGCATTGATGGATAGTGCTCACATTCAGAACATACCAACGATGTTAAAGCTCAAGGGTGGTCCAAGTGGACAAACAATTAGCTTGCAACCTACCGAAATAGCAGAAATCGAAGGTGGTGCAATGGTTGATGACATCCGCAAAATTGCGATGCCTCTTCCGTTCAGTGGTCCAAGTCCAACATTGTTTCAATTACTTGGATTTTTAGTAGACGCGGGCCGTGGTGTTGTACAAACATCATTTGAAAAGCTCAGTGATACAAATCCAAATATGCCAGTTGGTACCACAATGGCCCTAATTGAACAGGGAATGGTGGTATTCAGTTCTATTCACTCACGTTTACATTCATCTATGGAGCGATGTTTTAAGATTCTACACAGAATCAATAGTGCTTACATGGTGGATGAAGATCTACAGGGTAATGAAGCTGGTCTTGAGATAGAACCAGCCGACTTTGACGGTCCAATGGACGTTATTCCTGTCAGTGATCCAGCTATTTTTAGTGAAACACAACGTTTCGCGCAGATCCAAGCTATCATGGAACGTGCTCGGTTGATGCCTCAGATGTATGATGCACGCAAAGTCGAGGAAATGTTCCTGAGAGTTATGAAAGTTCCTGACTCAGAGGTGTTAGTTGACCCACCGGGAACGGAAAACCTTGACCCCGTGAGTGAAAATGTGGCGGCTGCACTGGGCAGACCCGTATACGTTCTCCCAGAACAGGACCATTTGGCACATATGATGACTCATTTGCCATTCCTGAAATCTCCACTGTTCGGTGCGAACCCTGCAATTATGCCAAATTTTCTGTATCCTATGGCTATTCACTTACGGGATCATCTTTTGAACTACTATTTGGTCGAAGCACACACGGCAGTGCAACAAGCACAAGCTCAAAATTTGGTTCAAAAAGAAGCATCGGACGAAGTCACCGTAATTATGCAAGTTCAACAATTTATTGAACAACAATTAGGCAATTTTGGCAAAGATTTAGCGCAAATGACTGCCGAAGCGCAGAAATATGCCCCACAACCGCCTATGCCACAGGATAAATCGCTCGAAATTGCACAAATGACGCTTCAACAACGTGCTCAGTCAGATCAAGCTAAGATTCAACAAGATCAGATGGAACTTCAGGCGAAAATGCAGCTTGAAAAGGATAAAATGGAGCTAAAAGCCACTGAAATGATGAATGAAGACCAGCTTGAAGCGGCTAAAATAGAGAATGACATTGCAGATCGTCAGGCTAAATTTGACCTTGAAGCTATCAAACAAGAGAACGAAAACAGAAGAAAGGCTGAGGATTTAGCCGCTAGAGAACGAATGAATGAGTCAGACAACGAGACAGCTAAATTACTCGCAGCTGCTGAAATGGCTACGGGTGAGAAGGTACGAGTATCCACTGGAACAGGAATTGACCCAGACCCGCAACCATAACTGACAAAGAGTAGAACTTAAAACATGGCATTTTTGCAGAGTAATATTCCGCACTTCAAATGTTGGGTGCGAAGAGAGTACACTTACAACCATCAACAATTTCACGGTGAATTTATCCATGCTATGGCGATTGCAGTAACGACAATTCCATGCCGTAGCCTCAGTTTCCAATTAATTTTTACAGGTGCAGAAACTTACGATACCGATGAACCAAATGTTCACGGCGGTGCTATGTGGGCGAGAATGCCAATAACAGCGTTAGTCGGTGATACACCGTTAGAAGATTGGCCTGAGCCGATGGCAACCCACGATGCCCAACCGTGGGATTGTTCTTCTAGAACTCATAGTGTTTACGTTTTGGATAGGTGTACACCGTGTCCGTGGTTAGCAAAAATTGATGGGGAGTTTTTCCCTGCAAAATATTATTTCACTGTCGATTATACAGATTCGGAAATAGGAGATGACCCTGCTCAACACAAGCAGTCTCATGTTCTAGAACTTCTGGATGCAGGTGAATGGACAGGAAATATTGTGGCTCTACCAAATAATCGTGTAAGAGTTACGCACCCTGCGTGGTTTGAGGCAGGGGAAGGAGCACCGGAGTTTCGTCCTTCTCAGTGGGTACACTACAGCAAATCTGATTTGGACTATACTTTGGATGTTAATCGTGTCTTCGACAATCTTTATAAGGAGAATCCAGATGGGTTACAAACGGAACATGGACAACATGAAGGAAGCACAAAATCCAAGAAAGCTATCCGAAGGTCCAAGAAAAGAATCGACGGGAAAAGTTGATGGCATTATGCCAGCCCGTTATGAGTACAAGCTATCAGGTAACGCAAAAGGTTATATGAAAGCGTGAATTTGGAAACGAAATTGTTGAATGCTCTCAAAGCCAAACAGTTTGAGTTTGCTGATGAGGCTTTGAGGCATCCACAAAACCGCGATGCTTTCGAGTACGGGCATCGTTGCGGGATGATGGCTGGTTATGAGGCATCAATAAACGTACTATTGCAACTTTTAGATGAGGAAAAATTCGGTGACAAAAACTTATGAGAACGCATTGAAAGAGGCATTCCCTGAAATTGACGCAGGTATACAGCCTTTTGGTAGCCGTGTTCTGGTTCAAATTAGAACAGCTAAAAAGAAAACAGCAGGGGGTATTATCTTAACGACAGATACCAAAGATACCGAAAAGTGGAATACACAAATCGGTAAAGTTATGCACGTTGGACCTTTGGCTTTTAAAAATAGGAACACAATGGAATTATGGCCTGAAGGTAGTTGGTGTACCGATGGCGATTTTGTAAGGGTTCCAAAATACGGTGGTGACCGATGGGAAGTGCCTCTGGATAAAGATCCCAATGGCGAAAAAGCACTGTTTGTAATTTTTAATGATCTTGACATCATTGGAAAAGTAACAGGTGACCCACTTCAAATAAAAGCATTTATCTGACAAGGAGATAGAAAATGGCAGAGTTAGGAAAAGAAGACGGTGACGAAATGCCTGATGACAACAAAGTTGTTATCGTTGAAGATGAAGCACCACAAGAGGAAAAGGCCGAAGAAATAAAAATCACAGAAACGGCTCCCGAAGAACCAAAAGAAGTTGAAACTGCTTCCGAACAACCGGATGAGCGAGAAAGCATTCGTGAGCGAAGACGTAAAGAAAAACAGGAGCGTAAACAACGTCGAGATACTGCGATCAAGCGAGACAAGGTAGAACTGAATTTTCTCAGGAAAAGAAACGAAGATCTTGAGCGTAGAGTTTCAGCCCAAGAACAGAAATCCCAAAATTTGGAAATGGGTAATATCGATCAACATATCGCAGTAGCTCAAAAGGAATTGAACCTTGCGGATCAAGTTATTGCTAAAGGCGTGGAAACCCAAAGTGGTGAGGATGTACAAAAGGCTCTAGCGTATCGTGATCAAGCTCAGAAAAAAATAGCTCAACTTGAACGTCAAAAACAACAAGCAAACGTTCAAATGCAGCAACAACAACAACCACAAACTCCAGTAGACGATAGAGTTTTAGCTCACGCTCAGGAGTTTATGGATGACAATCCTTGGTATGACATCAACGGTGGAAACGAAGAATCAAGCATTGTAAATGCAATAGATGCATCGTTAACCAAAGAAGGTTTCGATCCAGCAACGGATGAATACTGGGATGAGCTAACGGAACGAGCAGCGCGAAGACTGCCTGAAAAGTTCGAAGATTTCGTTGAAGAAGTTGGAGAACAAGAAGAACCAACGCCAGTTAAAAAGAAACGGGTTGCCCGTGGTGGCCCTGCTGTCGGATCTGGAAAAGAGCACGCACCTGCTTCTACTCGTAAGGAAGTTTACATCAGTCCTGAGCGTAAACAGGCCATGATGGATCATGGTGTTTGGGATGATCCGGTGCTTCGACAGAAGTATGTCAAACGGTATATGGAGTGGGATCGAGAGAACAAGGCTTAAACAGGCTTGCGTTTTTCAAAAATCCAACTTATATTTCAAAAATCGCTGAAAAAGGAGCGACATTAAATGTCAGACGAACGAATTAAGAAAACCTCTGGTGGTAACCGCACAAGCAAGGCGATGCAAGATCGTCCGGTAACAGAAAATCGTGAAGTTACTGAAGATGAGAGGTTAGAAATGTTCAGGCAACAATTTTTCCAATCTAGTCTACCAGACCTTCCCGACATTCCGGGTTGGCATCTTTGTTGGATCACTACAACAAACCCTAGAGACACTGTACAGCATCGCATTCGACTAGGCTACGAGCCTGTCAAACCAGAAGAAATAGCTGGTTGGGAGTATGCAACAATTAAAGGGGGTGAGTGGGATGGCTTCATAGGTGTCAATGAGATGTTAGCATTCAAACTCCCAATGTCTCTGTATGAAAAATACATGATGGAAGCTCATCACGATGCTCCCATGCGAGAAGAAATGAAACTTGCGGAGACAGCAGCGTTGATTGAAGAACAAGCACAAGCATCTGGCGGTAAAGTTGAGAAGGGTGATGGCACGGCTGAGATTGGTCAGTATCGGGAGGCGCAATTTGACCTCTCGTGATCCTCAACTTTCAACCAATAGGGAGAATGCAGAATGTCTTCAGTCTCTGCACCTTTTGGCTTTCGTGCGTCTTATCACAACAGTGGGCAGATCATAGCGAAAGCCTATACTATTGCTTCGGGATACGCTCAAAATGTATTCCAAGGCGATCCCGTTAAATTGGTCGATACAGGTGTCGTACAATTAGGTACAAGCGATGGCACTCGTAGCGGTACAACTGACGGTATTTTACTTTTAGGCATTTTCGCTGGTTGCCAATATATTGATGCTCTTGGAGTTCCAACTGTGTCACCATACTGGCCTAGTGGAATTGCGGCGACAGAAATTACAGCTTGGGTCTATGATGATCCAGAAATTCTGTTTGCAGTACAATATGACAATCCATCACCCGGAACAACGGTACAAACAGCCGTTGGTGAGCAATGTGATTGGACTGTCGCTTCACCGGGTGGATCAACAAGAACGGGTCTATCTGATTGCAAACTTACTGCTATTCAAGCAACATCTGCACAATTTCAAATCACTGGATTTGAGGGAACGACAGGTGGCGTTGATAGTACACTAACTGATGCCTTTGTAGTTGCTACTGTTCGTATAAACGAACATCAATACAAAGCAGCTGTTAACTCGGTTTAAGGGGGGTATTGAACTATGGCTACTCCTATGCGTAGTACCGACTTTCGCTCGATAGTTGAACCTATCTTAAACGAAGTCTTCGATGGAATATATGAGCAACGTGCTGATGAGTGGGCCGAGGTATTCGAAGAGTATCAAGGCATTCCTCGACAGTACCATGAAGAACCAGTTCTTTATGGTTTTGGTGCGGCACCAGAATTACCAGACGGTATGGCAGTGACATATCAGTCCGGTGGTGTGCTTTTCATTCAGAGATACCTCTATAAAGTGTACGGGCTTGCATTCGCCCTTACCAAAGTGCTTGTAGAGGACGGTGACCATATTCGTATTGGTTCAACGTATGCTAAACATCTCGCTCAATCTTTGGTGGAAACCAAAGAAACTCTTGGTGCGAATATTCTGAACAGAGCATTCAACGCGGCCTTTCCGGGCGGTGATGGCGTTGCACTGAACAGTGCTTCACACCCAATTGTTAACGGCACGTTTAGCAACATACTGACGAATGCGGCAGCACTGTCTCAGACATCTCTGGAACAAATGCTAATTCAAATCCGTAATGCGGTTGACAACAATGGTAAGCGAATCAGACTTACACCAACCCAAATTGTTACCGGACCAGCAAACGTTTTCCAAGCAGAAACTCTATTGAAGTCTGCTTTGAGACCGGGAACGGCTGATAACGACATTAACCCTGTTAAATCAATGGGGCTATTGGGTGACGGTCAGGCAAACATCTCGCGTATCACTTCAAGCACTGCTTGGTGGGTACAAACGGATGCTCCTGAAGGTCTGAAGCTGATGATGCGAAGAGGACTTGAGAAATCAATGGAAGGCGATTTCGAAACGGACTCAATGCGTTATAAAGCCACTGAACGTTACAACTTCGGTTGGACAGATCCGAGATCAATCTTCGGAACACCCGGAGTTTAATGAAATCCCCTACCGTCCTATCCCTGTGGCGGTAGGGGTTTTTCGGGATTTAACCTTGTGTATTTGACAGTTCCCGACTGACGACATACCGACAAATACACGCAACTCGTATGTGAGGAAAAATGGGTACAACTACTTTTTCTGGTCCGATTAAAGCCGGAACCATCCAAGCCACTACAGGAACGGACCTTGGCGTTAACGTAGCCAATGTTGGTTCTGTCGTAATGGCACAGTCAATGATGCCAAACATCACTGGTGCAAGCCAACTCAATCAAAGAGTTGCAGTGCTTCCCGCAAATTCTCAGATTGTTGACGTAATATTAAACGTTACAACGGCTGGTGACGATAGTGGCGCGGCTACTATTTCCGTAGGAACTGCGGCAGATCCCAATGCGTTTTTGAATGCGGTGGATACTAAATCTGTCGGTACAACTCATGGAACGCTAGATACTGAGGCCACTAATGTTTCTGGAGCCGATAGGGAAGTTCTTGCAGATTTTACGGGTGCTACTGGTGACGGTACATCGGGTGTTGCTTCACTGACAGTGATGTATATCCAAAACAATAATCTCTCTTAAAGGGAGGTGAACTATGGCTGATGCAGTCACAACTCAAGTTCTCCAAGATGGAGAGCGACAGTACATTGCAAAGTTTACTAATCTTTCAGATGGTACTGGGGAAACTAAAGTTACCAAGATAGATGTTTCCACACTCGCTCCAAATTCATTTGGTTTAGCTTGCAATGGTCTAAAAATTACAAAGGTCGTATGTCAGACTTATGACATGGGTGTTGATCTTTTTTGGGTTGGTGATCCAAGTCCAGCTGGTGATGCTCTCATAGCTAGTTTTCCACAAGGTGAACTGTATGATATCCCATACGTCCCGTATCTACCCTACAATGCAAGTGGCATTAAAGGTGTCGATGCGGCTGGTGATATTGCTTTGAGCACTAGAAATGCTTCAAACGGTGATACTTATACAATAATAATTCATGCAATTAAGGAGTATCACAGACCAGCGGACGTAAGTGGTCTAGTGTCTTACAATGTAAGAGTCGCAGCAGGTACAAACTCCTATGGAACTGGTAATGTTTTTTATGTTGATGATGCGGTAAGCCCACACTTCACATTTGAAGCAAACAGAAGTTATCGCTTTTTACAAAGTGATAATACCAACAACAACCATCCATTAAGATTCAGCACAACGCCAAACGGAACACACGCAGGCGGTGCTGAATACACCGATGGGGTGACTATTAATAATACAGCGGGTACAGCAGGTGCATTTACTCAAATAGATACCACCGACTCAACACCGACATTGTACTATTATTGTTCAAACCATTCCGGTATGGGAGATGCATGATGAAATCGAGCTATCCCTTTCGAGACGGTTGGCATTTTGATTCTTCGTTTGGTTTCACGAAATCAAGTTCTAGCGGAATGAAAAAAGGTGGATCAACATCCGACAAAAACTGGATTCAGGGGGCTGTAAAAAAGCCGGGTGCGTTGACTTCTTACGTTAAAAGCGAAGGGGTCAAAATGAAGGATGGAAAAATTCCCAAGGGCGTGATTAACAAATTAGCCGAAGGGAAGCCAGCTAAAAAAGGTGCTGGTAAACCATCTGCAACCACTCAGAAAAGAGCCAACCTAGCCAAGACTTTTTCAAAAATGAATAAAGCTGATGGCGGTAGAGTCAACCGTAATATTCGTGATGAGGAAGCTCGTGTCATTGGTGTTCAGGACGATGCCGCTGATGAAATGCGTAGAGTTAGAGCACGAAGACCCAAAGATGCTCAGGAAAGACGCGACAAGCGTCAACAAATGAAAAGAGTTGCATCAAGGGAAAGAAATGCTCGTGACGAAATGCGTAGACTTCGGGGCGAAGCTGAATATGATATTAAACGGAGAAAACGATGAAATCTAAAGGTTATGCCAAAGGCGGCAAAAGAATGATGAAGTCCAAAGGCTATGCCAAGGGCGGTAAAAAACAAGGCTACAACGCAAGGCTCGACGAATCTCTCGGTATGAGAAGAGGCAAAGAGTCTTCCAAATCCCAGAGCATGAAGTCTCGTAGAGATGAAAGCAAGGGTATGGAAAAAGCTATGGGTCGTAGAGCTTATCAGTCTGTCGGAACGATGGATATGAAACGTGGTGGCTCTATGAAAACTAAAGGCATGATGCGTGGTGGTTCTATGAAGACTAAAGGCATGATGAAGGGTGGTTCCATGAAATCAAAAGGTGGTTTCAAAGCAATGCCCGGTGATGCCCAATTTAAAAGAAAGTCTTGGTAACTCAGAACTGAACGGGGTTTGCTGTATCAGCATCCGTAATTTAATTTAGGATTGATATGGCATACTCTAATAATATTGGTGTAAAAACCTTTAATTCATTGAAAGTGGTTGATCACGCTTTTAGGCGTTGTAGATTACCTGCACAAGCGATCACCTCTGAAATGCAAGATTATGCATTAGACTCTCTGGCTTTTATGTTGGATGATCTATCCAATATCCGAGTTCCCAGTTGGTGCATCGAAAAGATAATCCTTCCATTTTATCAAAACCAACCAGTGGTGACATTGCCACTGGGTACAGTTGACGTTCTTAATGTCAATTTTCGTCAACCGATGTTTCCAACTGGGACAGTAACGGCTACTAATACGAGTTATTTGGTAAATTTTTCCTCGGCAACCATCGTTAACACAGTAGGTGTAAAATGGTCAGCAACTGCTATACCATTAACATTTCAAGTAAGTTCTGACGGTGTAAACTTTACTACAGTAGCAACAACAAACAGCTTTGATCTTTCAACTGGGGCATTGGCTCAAGCTGGAAAGATAGTATGGACAGACATAGTTCCCGCATTGGCATATCAATACTTTAAGATAGTTCCAACGGATGGTGTTTCCACAATCAATTACACATCTATCACGTTGGGTAACGAGCCATATGTCATACCACTGGGAACTCTAAACCGTGATCAATATGTAAATCAGAGTAACAGTGTTTTTGCGGGTCAACCTAGCACTTATTATTTCCAAAGAAACGTTGCACAACCTGTTTTAAATGTCTGGCCTGCTCCAGATGAAGTTACAGAAAAAACACAGTTGGTCGTTTGGAGACATCGTTCCGTAATGGATACCGATACTCTACAACAAGAAGTTGAGATCCCTAATCGATGGCTAGAAGCTATTGTAAACGGACTAGCATCTAAAGTTGCAATGGAAACACCAAGCGTAGACGCGAATATCATACCTTTATTAGAACAACGAGCTGCTATTTCAATGCAACGAGCATGGGATGGTGACGGTGATGGATCTCCAACACAAATCAATCCGGGTATTGGACCCTATACGCGATGAGTAAGTATTTAGATCCGTCAGGACAACCAACATTTGGTATCGGAATATGCGCTAGATGTTCGCGTAAATTTTTTCTAGCTGACTTATACCCTGATCCTAATGATCCGGGGTTGATGGTATGTAAGGCCGACAGGGATGAATTTGATCCCTATAGATTACCACCACGAAGACCCGATCAAATTGTCTTGCCGTTTGTGAGACCTGATAGAAATATAGATACCCATCCGGCTGGTTTAATCCAAGAAGCTGGTGATGAGTTTATTGTCACGGAAGATGGCGATAATTATCTGGAGATTGACTAAATGACTAATGTGCCAAGTAATTTAATACCAACCAGAATATCGCAGTTGCCTACGGCTCCGGTAGCATCTGCCGATGGTATGTTACTGTTTAATTACCAAGGTGTGAGTTATCAAGTTAGAGCGGGAGACTTACTACAAGTTGCAGGAGTTCCAACCACACGACAAGTCATAGCTGGAACTGGTTTGACGGGTGGTGGACAACTCAATCAAGACATAACATTGAGCGTTGCAAGTGGCGGTATTGGAACGGTGCAACTTGCAGCTAGTGGAGCAACTCCCGGAACATATGGAAGCACAACCCAAATTCCAGTAGTCACCGTTGATTCCACTGGTCGTATTACAGCCGTGAGCACGGTGACTGCCTCTACAGGTGGAGTACCAACTTCCACACAGATCATTGCAGGTAATGGATTAGAGGGTGGTGGTAATTTAAGTTCGAATGTAACCCTTACGGCAGACTTTGAAGATAACGTTCCACTTAAAGGAACAACTGGTGGGTCGGCTGGAACGTCTAATGAGTTGGCAAGAGGTGACCATCAACACCCACCAGTAGATTTATCTAATTCAGACGAAATTGATGGTGTTTTACCAATTGATCAAGGCGGTACAGGACGGAGTATAACATCAACTCCTGGAGGTATAGTTTACGGTGGTAGTGGTGATCTCGCTATCGGTCCAGCGGGAGCCAACGGACAAGTTCTCGTTTCTGGTGGAACCGGAACATATAGTTGGGGATCGGCTCTTTTACAATCTGACCAACCAGCCAACGTAGTATTTGCAGGTCCAACTTCTGGTGCGGCAGCCCCAACAGCATTTAGAGCATTGGTCGATGCAGACTTACCTACCTCTGGGGTAACACCCGGAACCTATGGATCATCGAGTGCTATCCCTGTCGTTGCAATAAATGACAAGGGTGTAATTACCTCGGTATCAACTGCATCTTTTCAAACGGGTTTAAATTTCCAAGGAACATGGAACGCCTCGACTAACACGCCTACACTCACATCAAGCTCAGGTGTTAATGGTTATTACTACATCGTCAGCGTTGCGGGTAACACGAACCTCGACGGAATTACCGATTGGGAAGTAGGAGATTGGGCTGTATTTGCAAGCACTGGGGTTTGGCAAAAAATTGACCAAAGCAACACTGTCACATCCGTAAACGGTCAAGTTGGTGCTGTTACACTTACTGCTAGTGATGTTGGGGCAGTGCCACTCAATGGAACGGGTGCCACGGGTACATGGGCCATAAGTATAACTGGGAACGCGGCTACCGCAACTAAAGCAACTAATGTGGCAGGCGGTTCAGCTAATAGAATTGTCTACAACACATCTGCCGACACAACCGACTTTATAGCCGCTCCATCGACTGCAAACAGATTTTTAAAATGGGATGGAAGTGCCTTTGCGTGGGCGGGTGCAATTACAACGGCTGTTAGCGCATTTAGTGCGGGAACGACAGGATTTACACCTAATAGTTTGAGCACTGGTGACATCACTCTATCAGGTACACTTGTTCCGGCACATGGCGGTACGGGACTTACATCACCCGGAGCTAACGGAAATGTACTGACATCTGACGGTTCGAATTGGGTTTCATCAGCACCAAGTGCGGGGGTTACAACTGACGATGTTATTGCATTAGCGATTGCATTGGGTTAAGGAGAAAACATGGCAAATGCTTTTGAAAGAAAATTATCGAGGAATATAGGAACCTCTCTTACGGCAGTTGGGTCGTATACCGTTCCTGCAGCGACTCAAACCACTGTCATCGGTTTGACAGTTGCCAACACAACTGGAGCAACAGTCAACATTGACGTTACTTTGAATGATGGGGCAAACGATACTTACATTGTCAAAAGTGCTCCGGTACCTACGGGTGGTGCAATCGTACCAATCGGTGGTAATCAAAAAATTGTTATGGAACCTAATGACTCGATTAAAGTTAAATCAGATACAGCTACATCCATAGATGCTGTTTTATCAATCTTGGAGATAACTTAATGGCTAACCCTTATATTGGTAATACCCCTACAAATATTCCCTTAACAACCGATCAACTAGCAGATGGCATCGTGACGACTGCTAAGTTGGCATCCCCCATTGCTCCTACGATATCCGGTGGAACAATAGACAATGCTGTAATTGGTGGGTCAACACCAGCAGCTGGAACGTTCACTTCGTTAACTGCGACTTCTGGTATTTCAGGAGGAACATTTTAATGTATAATACAATTAATAGGAGACTCTAATGCCACAAACTGGTTTTACACCTATTCAGCTATATCGAAGTTCGACATCTTCGAATACGCCAAGTGCTAGTGATTTACAGGATGGTGAACTAGCAATTAATACTGCCGATGAGAAACTGTTTTTCAAAAACTCGTCTGGGGTGGTCAAAGAGATAGCATCATCTGCGGGAAATACTGGTGATGTTGCGGGGCCAGCATCAGCAACGGATGGTGCCATTGTAGCGTTTGATGGAACTACCGGAAAACTTGTAAAAAGCGCACCACTTACTTCAGGTAACGTAGTAATTGGAAATGGTACGGGTGCTCCTAACTTTGTTGCTCCGGGAACAGTTGGGAATGTTTTAAAGAATGTAGGGGGTAATTGGACATCCGCTGCGGGTGGCATAGACGCTCCAACAATTGTAAGTGGTAACACAAATGCAACGTCTGGGCAGTTTCTGGTAGCTAGTGCAGGATCCATCACCATAACATTGCCAGCGGGTCCATCAGCAGGTGATTTTGTTGTTGTCAAAGATGGTACAGGTGCAGCAGCAACTACGACTTTTACTGTAGCGAGAAATGGAAGTAATATTGCAAGCTCTGCGAGTGATTTAGTTTTCGACAAAAACTTCGCAGAAATTACGATGACATACATCGACGCAACCATAGGATGGAGCGTATAATATGAGCAATCT
>CXWF01005168.1_pt1 | contig 16889 bp, 16 predicted proteins | sample 468421 | NCBI WGS metagenome assembly CXWF01 (sample SAMEA2620812, study PRJEB7988) | marine metagenome | biome: marine biome (ENVO:00000447); feature: surface water layer (ENVO:00002042); material: "saline water (ENVO:00002010), including plankton (ENVO:xxxxxxxx)" | depth 5 m
GCAGCTTTTGCCGCGTTAGGACGATGTTAACTCCACGATGGTGAATTCAGTTTCGCCGCCAAGGAATGCGTGGCTTCAGACACGGCCGTTTGGACACTCAGAAAGAGAGTTCGGTGAGCCGGTCGCGGGGGCACGCAGGCAATGGCAATCGGCGATCTTCCCATCGTGGAAATGATGAAGCAGCGTATGCAGTGGCTGACTGCGCGCCAGCAAGTGCTTGCGCAGAATGTCGCCAATGCCGATACGCCGGGCTATACGGCGCGCGACCTCAAGCCTCTCGACTTCGGTACGATGGTGGAGCGCAGCGGTCCCGTGCTTCGCGCCGTCGCGACGCAGGCTGGTCATATCGGCAGCCCCGTGACGGGCAGCGGTCACAGCATTCGCACAGGGCAGGCGACAGGCGGCGAGATCATAAAGAAACCCGACTTCGAAACGTCGCCTACCGGAAACTCGGTCGTGCTCGAAGATCAGATGATCAAGGTCGCGCAGAACCAGATGGATTACCAGACGGTGACAGGGCTCTATTCGAAGAGCCTCGGACTCATCAGGATCGCGCTCGGCCGTAGCTGAGCCTTGTTGAAAGGAAGAGACGCAACATGAGCGCCATGGATCTTGTCAAATCTATGATGGTGGCAGCCTCGGGCCTGAAGGCCCAGAGCGGCCGCATGCGGATCATTGCAGAAAATATCGCAAACGCGGATTCGACTTCGCGCGTGCCGGGCGGCGATCCCTATCAGCGAAAGGTCGTGACCTTCGAGGACAAGCTCAACCGGGAGATCGGTGCGCACACCGTGACGCTCGGGCGGCCGGTTCTCGACAAAAGCGAATTCAAGCTCAAATACATGCCGGGTCATCCGGGCGCCGACGAGGATGGCTACGTCAAGATGCCGAACGTCAACGGCATGGTCGAGTCGATGGACATGCGCGAAGCCCAGCGTAGCTATGAAGCCAATCTCAATCTCATCCAGGCATCGCGCCGCATGATCTCGCAGACCATCGACATTCTGCGCAAGTGACGGCTGAGGCAAGAGGATCGACATGACAACCATTCCGGCATCGACAGCGCTCAACGCCTATGCCCGCGCCGCGGGGATAGGCTCGGGCAATCAGACACCCCAGGCGGGCGGCGCCAAGGATGCGGCGGGCGGCTTTGGCGACATGCTCAAGCAGGCCATCGACGAAAGCGTCGAGACCTCGAAGGCGGGCGAAGCAAAGATGGCGGCCGTTACCGGCGGCACGAGCGGCAATATTGTCGACGTGGTGACGGCGGTTGCCGAGGCCGAGACGACATTGCAGACGGTCGTTACCGTGCGCGACAAGGTCATTACGGCCTATCAGGAAATCATGCGCATGCCGATCTGACGGCAGCGGGCGGGGGCGAGTGACAAAATGACGGGACCGGAAATTCTCGATCTCTCAAGGCAGGCGATCTACGTCATGCTGGAGGTGTCGGCTCCGATGATGGTGGTGGCCCTTGTGGTAGGTCTCGCGATCGCGCTGTTGCAGGCGCTGACGCAGGTTCAGGAAATGACCCTTGTCTTCGTGCCGAAGATCGTGGCGATCTTCCTCACGGTTCTCATCGCGCTGCCTTTCATGGCGCAGGCGCTTGAGGGCTTCATGATTCTCATTTCACAGAAAATCGTAGCGGGCTGAGGGCGGGCGCGGCAATCCATGATCACCGTCGACATCCTGCCGCAAACGGCTTTCACCTTCATGCTGATTTTTTCGCGGCTGGCCGCGATGATCATGCTGATGCCGGCGCTTGGCGAAACGAGCATTCCGACGCAGGTGCGGCTCGTGCTGGCCCTTTTGCTCACGATGGTGATGATGCCGCTCGTCGCCTCCTCCTACGGCGCGATACCGGCGACGGTGCCGGGGCTCGCCTTCATCGTCATGACCGAGATTGCGGTCGGCCTTTTCATCGGCACGGCAGCGCGGCTCATCATGAGCGCGCTACATGTGGCGGGTAACATCATTGCGATGCAGATGAGCCTTGCCTTCGCACAGAGCGTGGACCCGACGCAGGGACAACAGGGGGTGCTGCTCGCGAACTTCCTTTCGCTGCTCGCCGTCACGCTCATTTTTGCGACGCATCTCGATCATCTGCTGATCGCCGCCATGCGAGACAGCTACGAACTCTTCGTGCCGGGACAGCCCATTCCCGTCGGTGATTTTTCGGAAATGGCCGTCAAGTTCGTGTCCGATGCCTTCAGGATCGGCCTGCAACTTGCCGCACCTTTCCTTGTTTTCGGTCTCATCTTCTATGTGGGTATCGGCATTCTTTCGAGGCTGATGCCGCAGATCCAGATCTTCTTCATCGCGATGCCGGCGAACATCTCGCTCGGTCTCGTCCTGCTGCTCTTTCTCGTCGGCGCCATGATGACGTGGTTCCTGCAGGCCTTTGAGCAGTCGATCTCCATGTTCGCCGGTTAGCGGGGAGACGCGCCGTGTCTGAACATGACGATTCAGAAAAGACAGAAGAACCGACACAAAAGAAACTGGATGAAGCCCAGAAGAAGGGCGATGTCGTCAAGAGCCAGGAAATCAGCACCTGGTTCGTCATGATGGGCGGCGCCGTTGCCGTCGCGCTTCTTGCGCCCATGACGGCTGGCTCTCTTGCGGGCTCGCTCAAGGTCTTCCTCGAACATCCGGACGCCATTCCGATGGATGGCGAGCATCTTCGCCGGATCTGGATGGGCGTCGGCCAGGATGCCTTCGGCGCGGTGATCGCGCCGCTCGCCGTTCTCGTCGGCGCGGCGCTGGCCGGGCATCTGATCCAGCATGCGCCGGTCTTCACGGCCGAGAACATGAAGCCGAAACTCTCCAAGATTTCCCCCAAGGAGGGGGTGAAGCGCCTGTTCGGGCCGAAAAGCCTGATGAACCTCGCCAAGGGCATCGTGAAGATGTGTGCGGTGGGCACTGTTTCCTTCCTGCTCATCTGGCCCGAACGCGACCAGCTCGCGCTGATGATGACCTGGGAAATCGCTCAGCTTCTGCCCGTGGTGCAGTCCCTTGCGCTCAAGATGTTCATGGGCGTCATCGCCGTCATGACTGTTGTTGCCGCGCTCGACTATCTGTTCGAGCACGCGCAATGGATGAAGAAGCAGCGCATGTCCATTCAGGAAGTGAAGGACGAGTACAAGCAGATGGAAGGCGACCCGACGGTGAAGGCGAAGTTGCGCCAGATCCGCGCGGAGCGTGGCCGAAAGCGCATGATGGCTGCCGTGCCGAGTGCGACCGTCATCATCACCAACCCGACCCATTACGCCGTGGCGCTCAAATACGAGCAGGGCATGGGAGCGCCGCTCGTCGTGGCCAAGGGTGTGGATGCCGTGGCCTTCAAAATTCGCGAAATCGGCCAGGAACACGATATTCCCATCGTCGAAAACCCGCCGCTCGCCCGCGCGCTGCATGCCACCGTGCAGATCGACGAGGAAATCACGCCAGAACACTACAAGGCCGTGGCCGAGGTGATTGGATATGTGATGCGTCTTAAGGCTAAGATCACCGGAGGAGGCGGCCGGAGGTGATTCGGCCGCGTGAGGCTATGTGCGCCGGCGCGTTTATGTGCCGCGGGGCAGGCACAGGAGTAGGGAATGGCCGAAACGCCGGCCGATCTTGTCGATAACAGGGTAGAAGGCGTCGAAGCCGCCGAAGCCACCGAAGCCGCCGCGGCGGTGGATGATGTGCAATGGTCGCTGCCGGCGCGCCGCTGGGTCGTTCTCATTGCGCTCGCGTTCGGCTTTGTGTTTACGCTGCTGGACACGCTCGGCGTGCAGGCCTTCGGCCTGCCCGGTGCTCTTACGGCGCTCGGCCTTGTCGCCATTGCAGGTGCCGTTCTCTATGGTCTTTCCGGCAGTGCTTCCGGGTCCCTGAGCCGCTCGCCCCTGGTCGCAGTGGAAGCGCTGACCGCGCTTCCCGATCCTTGCTATGTGACAGACAGGCGCGGCGCAGTTCTTTTCGCGAATGAGGCCTATCGCCTGCTGTCGGGCGGGTTCGACGGTGACAGGGCGGTGCCTGTCGAGCGGCTTCTCTCCGGCGGGGGCGAGGGTGCTGAGGCGGCTTTCCGGCTGGCGCAGGCAGCGCGCACGGGATTTGCCGCGCAGGAAGACGTGTATATCGGGCCACCCAATGCGGAGCGCATATATCGCGCCGTGGTTCGTCCGCTCAGCGGCGCGCCGGGCGGAGCGGTCTGGCTTCTTCGTGACATTACGAGCGAGCGCGAACGGATCGATTCCGCCGAGCTCAAGCATAGCCGTTCTCTTTCCTATATCGACCATGCGCCATTCGGGTTTTTCACCGCGGACGAGGAGGGTGCGCTCGTTTTCATCAATGCGCGGCTTGCCTCCTGGCTTGGCGTCGTGCCGGAGCGGCTGACCCAGCGGCAGGTGACGCTCGGCGAACTGGTGCTTGGCGAGGTGCCGGCGCTGGCCGATGGCGCCCCCGGCGAGGATGAGGAGATGCCGCCGCTCGATGTCGACCTCAAGGGAGCGGACGGCAAGGCGATTCCGGTGCGCATCATGCGGACGAAAGTCGTGGCGGCGGGGAAGCGGCCACCCCGTATCTTCGCCATGGTGCTGAACCGGACCACGGGCGACAAGGCCGAGGAAACGGCGCGCGATGCAGAGATGCGGTTTGCCCGCTTCTTCAACAACGCGCCCATCGGCATCGCAACCATCGATTCCCACGGGCGTATCGACAATGCCAACCGCTCCTTCGTCGGCTATGTGGGCGAGAGCGTGGAGCGCGGTTCGCTGCTAAATGAACTTCTCGTCGAAGAGGATCGCCCGGCGGTCGATGAAACGATCGCGAATGCGCGCGCTGGCAATTTCGCGGTTGCGCCCATCGACGTGCGGCTGGCGCGAAGCCCCGACCGTGTCGGCCAGCTTTATGCCGCGCGGGTGGATATGGGCGAGGGCGCCGGCATCGTCGTCTATCTCATCGATGCGACAGAACAGAAATCGCTCGAACTGCAATTCGCGCAGTCGCAGAAGATGCAGGCGGTCGGCCAGCTTGCGGGCGGCGTCGCACATGACTTCAACAATCTTCTCACTGCGATTATCGGCTTTTGCGATCTGCTGCTGGCACGGCATCAGGCGGGCGATCCCTCCTTCGCGGATGTCGTGCAGATCAAGCAGAATGCAAACCGTGCCGCGAACCTGACGCGGCAGCTTCTTGCCTTTTCGCGGCGGCAGACGCTCAGGCCCAAGGTTCTCTCGCTGACGGACGCGATCGCCGAACTGCAAAACCTGCTGGCCCGGCTTCTCACCGAGAAGGTCGAACTCAAGATCGTGCATGGGCGCGAACTCGGCCTGGTGAAGGTCGACCAGAACCAGCTCGAACAGGTCATCATCAATCTCGCCGTGAACGCGCGCGATGCCATGCCCGATGGCGGACGGCTGACTATCCGGACGGCGAATGTTTCGGAAGCTGACAGCCGCGCGCTCGATCATCCGCTGATGCCGCACGGGGAATATGTGCTGATCGAAGTGGGCGATACGGGCTCCGGTATTCCGAAGGAAAATCTCGGCAAGATTTTCGAACCCTTCTACACCACGAAGGATCCCTCCAAGGGGACAGGTCTCGGCCTTTCCACCGTCTATGGCATCATCAAGCAGACGGGCGGTTTCATCTTCCCCTATTCCACGATGGGGAAAGGCACGACCTTCCGCATCTACCTGCCGCGCTATATCGAGACGGCGGCGGACAAGGCTGCCGAAGCGGAGGCGGCGGCTTCCGTACCTCTCGAGGCGGCGGACCTCACCGGCAAGGGTACCATTCTTCTTGTCGAGGACGAGGATGCGGTGCGCACCTTCGCGGCACGCGCACTCGGTACGCGCGGCTATGAGGTTCTGCAGGCGGAGAGCGGCGAGGTCGCACTTGAGGTCGTGCGGGCGCATGAAGGCCGTATCGATCTCGTCGTTTCGGATGTCGTCATGCCCAACATGGACGGCCCGACCATGGCGAAGGAGCTGAAGGATATTCTGCCGGGCATCCCGATCATCTTCGTGTCGGGCTATGCCGAAGACGCCTTCGCAAAGAATCTCGACCCCGACCAGGCTTTTCACTTCCTGCCCAAGCCCTTTTCCCTGAAGCAGCTTGCCGCCGCCGTGAAGGAGGTCATGGACGCGAACAAGTGAGGAACAGGGCGGAAACCCGCCGATTGCCTCGCGGAAATTCGTTCGGGACTGCCGAGCCTCTCATGATTTCCGGTGGCTTTGCCGCCTGTGGCACGAAAGCTGCCATGCAATACTGGTTTCACCCCATCTGTGGGTGTATTTTGTCCCGGTATGAAACAGAAGGGCGCTCGCGGTTACGCCATGTCCAACACTCATCTGACCAGCCTCACGCCTGACAGCTCGCGGCCTGCCCGTAGCCCGGAAAGCCACCGCGCCGCGCTCGCCATTGCGCGCCGCCATATTGGCCATGTCGCCTGGCCGACGGTTTTCGTGTCGCTTGGCTCGCTGGCGGGGATTGCCGTTTCGAGTGCGGCGGCGCTGACCGGCTTCTGGCCGTTCTGGGTCGCGACCCTGGTCAACGGCTATCTCATGCTGATGCAGTTCATGGCGGTGCATGACGGTATTCACGAGGCGATATCGGGCGACGACAAGCGCTACAAATGGCTCAACGATCTGCTCGCCTGGATTGGCGGCATCGTGACGCTCATTCCCTATCGCGGCTATGACGTGATGCATCTCGTGCATCACCGCTATACCAACGATTTCGAGCGCGACCCCGACACATGGTGCGCGGGGCGGAACCCCCTCATGCTCGTGTTGCGCTTTTTCACGCAGACGCCTCACTACGTCTACATGATGACGCGGATGGGAATGTGGAAGGACAAGGCGCACCGGAAGCAATATTTCATTGCCGGCGCGCATCATCTGTTTGCATGGACGACGCTCGCCGTTGGCTTCGTCTATGGCTTCGGCTTTGAGGTGCTGATGCTCTGGATCGTGCCGACCTTTCTCAATGTCGCGCTGATCGGGCTGGTCTTCAATTACCTGCCGCACCGGCCGCATGTCTCGCAGGAGCGCTATACGGATTCCGGCGTCTTCCTGCTGCCGCGCGCGATCCATCGCGTCGTGACGGTGCTCGACATGTACCAGACCTATCACCTCATCCATCACCTCTTCCCGCGCATCCCGTTTTACCGGATCGGCGCCGCCTTCCATGAAATGAGGCCGATTCTTGAGGCGGAGGGGGCGATGATCCACGACTGGACACATGCCTGGGACAGAAAGCCTGTCCGTGGCACCGATGCGCCTGTGCCGGGCGTTGCACCGGGCGCGCGGATGGCGCGGACGGGCGGGGCGGACACAATGGCCGGGAAGGCAAGCGCCGAACGCGATTATATACATGAGAAAAGTGGCGCTTAATCCCCGAGTAAGGGACGTATTGCTAATCTGCCATATTGCCGACACGCTCAGGCACAACATGTACGCTGTAGCGTTAATAGGGTAATTCGTGTATGTTGATAGAGGTTACATATAAAGGAATCTTTATGTGTGCTGAGGGTCTTCAAGTGGCCGTAGGGGGAGGAGAGGAGGCTATAAAATGAGCAAAGATGGACACCACGTATATCTAGGCGTCACCGATTCAGGGACTTACGTTGCGGCGACCGACTCGTCGCCATATTTCTGTTTCGAGGGCACAACAGAGGGAGAAGTTGAGGAGAAGGCCCAAAAGGCGTTCAGATTCTATCTGCGCGTGAAGGGCAGCCTTGTGCCTGACGTACGCGTCGGCGTAGAGGCGCGTCTCTCCAAAGTTGTGCGTAGAAAGGTACTTCCCTTGGATGCTGTTGCTTAAGCAGCAAGAAGGGGGAGACCGTGGCGCGCTGGTACGTATCGATCGAGGGGATCGGCGATGATTTCCTCGCGTTTCTTGGCTATACGCTCGTTGATGAAGATGATGACTTCAAGGCCTATCTACATTACAGCGGCGATGTTCACATAGTCGCCAAAGAGGGGCCGAAGTTTCTCTATGTTGATGATCTGAATGATACCTTGGCACTACGGGCGGCTCGCATAATACCTGGCCCTGACGAAGGTGACTGCTAAGGGAAATGGCAGAGAAGAAAGCCCAAGAGACCTATTCCGATGAGGAGGCGGCCAAGCGCCGCGACGAGGCCTTGCGCCGGGCGTTGAACATGCCACCGTCACCAAAGCAATTAGACAGGCCAGAGCGGCCCGGGGGAAAGCGAGACCGTTAGCGTCTCGCTTTTTTATTGGGCTACACAAATGAGTCAGTAGCTTAAATACGACGCTGCATTAACGATTCGGCGCTTTGTGTGTCAACCCCATCAATTTCTCACGCGCGTATAACGGGCATTGTTTGGTTTAAGATATTGTTTTTAAAGGCTTTTCATGATTTGAGAACATAAGAAAAACTTACGCGTTGGAATGGAGTTTTGCTAAACGCCGCGTCTATGCTACTTGTTTTGGGATGGAGACGCAGGATCCCCTTGATCGTGAGATCGCCGAAAAGAAAGCACGGTATCAGCAGCTTAAAAGTGAGCTTGATACCGTGGCGGTAGAATTGCGCGTTCTTGAGCGCGCAGCATCTCTGCGCCCAGCTAGGCCAATCCGCGAGACCTCAGTTAATCGAAAGAAGCCCACTCCTGCCGTGAAAAAGGCTCGTGGCGGGAGTGGCAAGCGCCACTCTGGACGCCAGCCGGGCTCTATCTCGGAAAGCTGGCAGAGTGTGCTTCGCGGCATGTACAGGCGCGGAAGTAAAAAGGCCTCATACGAGGAGATACACGCCATCACCGAGCGTAACGGTATGGGCATTGGTATTGCGAGCACTCGTGATCGTGTCCGCAACATGGTGAAAACAGGCTTGCTAAGTGGAAATGCAAGCCGTGGTTTTGCCGTTACCGAAGAAGCGATTCATCGCTTTGGTTTAGACAAAGGAAATGAAGCGCCCGCCGGCAATGCCAGGGGCGCTTCAGAAGCCGGTGAGGATGCAACCTCACTAAACGAGAACCGAACAAAAGTAAGCGACATGTTCGGTTGAACTTTCCTGTGACCACAGGCGAGAGCCGGGGCTCGTAGTCCCCGGCAACTCGGAGAAGAACCAGAAATGCAATAGCTGCATCCCGGGTCGCGCTTAGGGCTTACGCACTGGCACGATTCGCAGCCCTCGTAGAGGAGGGCACCCCTGCCCCCTTCCAGAAGGGGTAAGGAGCGAAGGCGCGTTTCGGTTCCACCCGGGCGCGCCTTTGTGCGTTTGGGAGCATACTAGCTCTGCGGGATTCGTCAAGAGAATCCAAGAGGTTAGCCAATCTGGCGTCTCAAAAGGCCTTGAAACCCTTGCGTTTTTTCCTGATCCGCTAGGGAGCTCTCGCCTTAGGCGGCGGACCTTCCGAGACCAGATTGGGAGTACATGAGTCGCTTGCCTTCCGCGCCCTTGAGCGCGAGGTCGGCCCGCTCCCTGTCAGACACCTTGCGGTGCGAATAACGGAAATCGAACTCTGCAAGATAGCGGTGAACGTGCTGTTCGCCGCAATGCTGATACACGCCATTCATGCCGCGCTTGAAGATCGAGAAGAAGCCTTCAACCGTGTTCGTCGTAATGAAGCCCTTGGCGTACTGGCCCTTGGAATGGTTCACAGCGTAGTGACCGCGCAGCTTCTTGCCGGGCTGGCGATAGTGGCCCGCTTCGTCCGTCATGAGGAAGCTTTCGGGGTGAACGTGGCGAGTGATGAGAGTGTCAACCGTGCCGGAGTGAAGGCGCTTCACAACGGTTGAACGGGCCGCGCCGTCGCGCTCCACAAAGGTCACGATCTTTGCCTTGTCGCCGGTGCCACCCTTTTTGCGCCAGCCCTTGTCATTGGTGAACTCGTCGCCGTTGTTGCCGTAGAAGGTTTCATCCGCTTCCACGATCTTGCCTTTGCCGCCGATAGGGTCGGGGCTGTCATTCTTCATGGCTTCGCGGATGCGGTGCGCCATGAACCAAGCGGTTTTGTAGGTTACGCCAAGCATCCGATGAAGCTGGTGAGCCGAAATGCCCTTCTTGGATGCGGCCATAAGGTGGAAGGCGAGAAGCCACTTGTTAAGGCCGATCTTGGACCGCTCGAAAACGGTGCCGACCGTGACCGTGAACTGGCCTTTGCAACCGTTGCAATAGTAGAGGCCGGGGCGGTGCTTGGTGCCACGGACAAGGCTCGTCGCTTCCGTCTCTCCGCAATGGGGGCAGAACCGGCCTTCGGCCCAACGCAGCGCCTCAAGGTGCTCACGGGCCTTGTCGGCGTCCTGAAAGATGGGGTTAAGAAGATCGGTCATCGGCTTTGTCCTAAGTTGTTGATATTAACTCAGGAACCGGCCCCACTTTTGTCGAGTATATAATTGCGAGCGCCGAAGGTTCGCGGCCGGAACACCAAGAGAACAAATTCTGATTTTCCCTTTGTAATCAATGGCTTGAAATTTCAATTGCCAACGAGAACAAAATAAGTACATTAATCGCTCAAGGATGCATTGCGCGACTCGGCGGGCGATGAAATAAGGGGAAATCACTCATGTCCAAGAATGTTGTGAATCTCGTGGCCAAAGACGATACGGACAAGAAAAAGGCGTTGGACGCCGCGCTCAGCCAGATCGAGCGCTCGTTCGGCAAGGGCTCCATCATGCGGCTCGGCAAGAACGAGCAGGTGGTGGAGATTGAATCGATTTCCACCGGATCGCTCGGGCTCGATATCGCGCTCGGCATTGGCGGCCTGCCCCGCGGGCGCGTCATCGAGATCTACGGGCCGGAATCCTCGGGCAAGACGACGCTGTCGCTACAGACAGTGGCGGAAGCCCAGAAGAGGGGCGGTGTCTGCGCCTTCGTGGACGCGGAACATGCACTCGACCCCGTTTATGCGCGCAAGCTCGGTGTGCAGCTCGACGATCTTCTGATTTCCCAGCCCGATACGGGCGAGCAGGCGCTCGAAATCGCCGATACGCTGGTGCGGTCCGGCGCGGTGGACGTTCTGGTGATCGACTCGGTCGCGGCCTTGACGCCGAAGGCCGAACTCGAAGGCGAGATGGGTGACAGCCTGCCAGGTCTTCAGGCCCGCCTCATGAGCCAGGCGCTCCGCAAGCTCACGGGTTCGATTTCGAAGTCGAACACGATGGTGATCTTCATCAACCAGATCCGCATGAAGATCGGCGTGATGTTCGGCAGCCCCGAAACGACGACGGGCGGCAATGCGCTGAAGTTCTACGCCTCGGTTCGTCTCGACATCCGCCGTATCGGCGCGATCAAGGAGCGCGATGAGGTGGTCGGCAACCAGACCCGCGTGAAGGTGGTGAAGAACAAGGTTGCGCCGCCCTTCAAGCAGGTCGAATTCGACATCATGTATGGTGAGGGCATCTCGAAAATGGGCGAGCTCGTCGACCTCGGCGTCAAGGCCGGGATCGTCGAGAAATCCGGCTCCTGGTTCTCCTATAACAGCCAGCGCGTCGGTCAGGGCCGAGAGAATGCCAAGCAGTTTCTCCGTGACAATCCCGATATGGCCAACGAGATCGAGGCTGCAATTCGAGAGAATGCGGGCCTGATTGCCGAGAAAATCATGGAAATGCCCGATGCGGGCAAAGATGACGATGATGACGGCGACATAGAGGCTAGCGCCTGAGGGGTGTCGCCGGGAGCTTCGGCTCCGCCACAATTTCTCTAGCTCGGTTCGTTTGGCCGGGCATTGGACGGCGCCGGGTACCCTCCGGCGCCGTTTTCCTTTGGCAGGCGCGGCGAAAGGCCCTGTTTTCCATGCCCTTTCTGGACAGTTGAGCGGGCGACAGGTAAAAGCTGGCACCCTATATTTGTGAATGGAACCGGGCGGATAGGGGGTGAGACCCTTGCCGCCAGCGTGTTTTCTTCATTGCCACACAGAGCGGAAGCGCAAGCGAGATGGCCGGCCTCAACGATATCCGAAGCAAGTTTCTGGAGTTCTTCCGGGCGCAGGGCCATGAAGCCGTGCCGTCGGGACCGCTTGTGCCAAATAACGATCCGACGCTCCTCTTCACCAATGCCGGCATGGTGCCCTTCAAGAACGTCTTTACCGGCCAGGAGACGCGGCCCTATACGCGCGCGGCGAGCGCCCAGAAATGCGTGCGCGCGGGCGGCAAGCATAACGACCTCGACAATGTCGGCTATACGGCACGCCACCACACCTTCTTCGAGATGCTCGGCAACTTCTCCTTCGGCGACTACTACAAGGAAGATGCGATCAAGTTCGCCTGGGATCTGATCACGAAGGAGTTTGCGCTGCCTGAGAGCCGCCTCATGGTGACGATCTATGAGGATGATGACGAGGCGCACACGCTCTGGAAGAAGATCGCCGGTCTTTCCGACAGCAAGATCGTTCGGCTCGGCGCGAAGTCGAATTTCTGGCAGATGGGCGATACCGGGCCTTGCGGACCGAACTCGGAAATCTTCTACGATCACGGGGACAAGATTCCAGGCGGGCCGCCCGGCAGTCCGGATGAGGATGGTGACCGCTTCATCGAGATATGGAATCTCGTTTTCATGCAATATGAACAGCATGAGGACGGCTCGCGGACACCGCTTCCCCGGCCATCGATCGATACGGGCATGGGGCTGGAGCGGATTGCGGCGGTGCTTCAGGGCACGCATGACAATTATTCGACGGACCTCATGCGCGCGCTCATTCTGGCTTCGGCGGAAGGGTCGAAAAGCGACCCCGATGGCCCGCATGCGGTCAGCCATCGTGTTATCGCTGATCATCTGCGTTCGTCCTCCTTCCTGATTGCGGATGGCGTCATGCCTTCCAATGAGGGACGCGGCTATGTGCTGCGCCGGATCATGCGGCGCGCCATGCGCCATGCGCAGCTCGTGGGTGTCGCCGAGCCGCTGATGTACCGGCTTGTGCCTGCGCTCGTGCGCCAGATGGGCGATGCCTACCCGGAACTGCGGCGTGCGGAAGCGCTGGTTACCGAAACGCTGAAGCTCGAGGAAACACGTTTCCGCGAAACGCTGACGCGCGGCCTCAAGCTTCTCGACGAGGAAGTCGAGGCTCTGGGCAGCAAGACCGTGCTGCCGGGCGAGGTCGCCTTCAAGCTCTACGACACTTACGGTTTTCCGCTCGACCTGACGCAGGATGCACTGCGTTCACGCGGCCTGAGCGTCGATCAGACAGGTTTCGATGCAGCCATGGCGAAGCAGCGGCAGGACGCGCGCGCGGCTTGGGCGGGCTCCGGCGAGAAAGCCACCGAAGCGGTCTGGTTCGAGCTGCGCGACAAGGTCGGCGCGACGGAGTTTCTCGGCTACGAGACCGAGATTGCGGAAGGCAAGATTGTGGCGCTTCTCGTCGATGGCGAGCCGGTCGAGAAGATCAAGCCGGGCGAGGATGCGGCCATCATTACCAATCAGACGCCCTTCTATGGCGAGTCGGGCGGCCAGACCGGCGATACGGGCATCATCTTCTCGGCCGAGGGCGCGGAGTTTCCCGTCATCGACACGGTAAAGAAGCTCGGCGATATGCATGTGCATCTCGGCAAGCTCTCGCGCGGTGAGCTGGCGCTTGGCGACATCGTGGAGATGAAGGTCGACAAGATATTGCGCGATGCGACGCGCGCCAATCATTCGGCGACGCATCTGTTGCATGAGGCATTGCGCCGGGTGCTCGGTGATCACGTCACGCAGAAGGGGTCGATGGTCGGCCCGGAGCGTCTCCGCTTCGACTTCAGCCATCCCAAGCCCATGACCGCGGATGAAATCGCCGAGGTCGAAGCCATCGTGAACCGGATCGTCCGTCAGAATGGCGAAGTCTCCACGCGTCTCATGACGCCGGAAGAGGCGATCGAGGCGGGTGCGCTCGCGCTCTTTGGCGAGAAATATGGCGACGAGGTGCGCGTGCTCGCGATGGGCATCGACGATACCAAACCCAATGGCGCTTATTCGGTCGAGCTTTGCGGCGGTACGCATGTGCGCCGGCTGGGCGACATCGCGATCTTCAAGATCGTGAGCGAGAGCGCGGTGGCGTCCGGTATTCGCCGCATCGAGGCGCTGACGGGGGAGGGCGCACGGCGCTATCTCGTCGAGCAGGAGCGGACCTTGAAGGAAGCCGCCGGTGCGCTCCGTATTGCGCCGGAGGATCTTCCCTCCCGCATCGTCTCGCTGGTGGAGGAGCGCAAGCGTCTTGAGCGCGAGCTGGCGCAAGCGAAGAAGAAACTCGCCATGGGGGGAGGCGATGCGGGCGGCAGCACGGAAACGCCGGTCGAGGATCTGGGCGGCGTGAAGCTTCTTGCGAGAAAGCTCGAAGGCGTGAACCCGAAGGATCTGCGTGGCCTCATCGACGAAGGCAAGAAGACGATCGGCTCCGGTGTCGTGGTCTATGTAGCAATCTCCGAGGACGGCAAGGGCGCGATTGCGGTCGGCGTCACCGAAGACCTCACCTCGCGCTTCAATGCGGTCGATCTCGTGAAGGCGGGGGCGGTGGCGATGGGCGGCAAAGGCGGCGGCGGCCGGCCCGACATGGCGCAGGCCGGAGGGCCGGAGGCCGCGAAGGCCGATCAGGCGCTTGAAGCGGTTCGCGCCGCGGCCGGGGAACTTGCAGGCGCTGCCTGAGCGCTTTTCACTGCACAAACGTAGAAGGCCCGGCAATGCCGGGCCTTTTTATTTTCGCGCAGAGCTTTTTCAGTTCGTTTTCTTCAGCTGGTTTTCTTGAGGGCCTTTTCGAGGTTCGAGGCGACCTTGTCGAGGAAGCCTTCCGTCGAAAGCCAGGACTGTTCCGAGCCGACAAGGAGCGCGAGGTCCTTCGTCATGTAACCGCTCTCCACTGTCGAGACGCAGACCTTCTCCAGCGTGTGCGCGAATTCGGCCAGTGCGTCGTTATCGTCGAGCTTCGCACGATGCGCGAGGCCGCGCGTCCAGGCGAAGATAGAGGCGATGGAGTTGGTGGAGGTTTCCTCGCCGCGTTGATGGGCGCGGTAGTGGCGCGTCACGGTGCCGTGCGCGGCTTCGGCTTCCATGATGTCGCCATCCGGCGTCAGCAGCACGGAGGTCATGAGGCCGAGCGAACCGAAGCCCTGCGCAACCGAATCCGATTGCACATCGCCGTCGTAGTTCTTGCAGGCCCAGACATAGCCGCCGGACCATTTCATTGCGGAGGCCACCATGTCGTCGATCAGGCGATGCTCGTAGGTAATTTTTGCGGCTTCGAAGTCGCTCTTGAATTCCTTCTCGTAGATTTCCTGGAAGAGGTTCTTGAAGCGGCCGTCATAGGTCTTGAGGATCGTGTTCTTGGTCGAGAGATAGACCGGGTATTTCCGGTCGAGACCGTATTTCAGGCAGGCGCGCGCAAAGTCGCGGATCGAGTCGTCGAGGTTGTACATGCCCATGGCAACGCCGCCGCCGGGGAAGTTGAAGATTTCCTCCTCGATCGTTTCCTTGCCGTCTTCCGACTCCCATTTGATGGTGAGCTTGCCCTTGCCGGGCACGAGCATGTCGGTGGCCTTGTACTGATCGCCGAAGGCGTGGCGGCCGATCACGATCGGCTCCGTCCAGCCCGGCACGAGGCGGGGGATGTTGCGGCAGATGATGGGCTCGCGGAACACGGTGCCGCCGAGAATGTTGCGGATCGTGCCGTTGGGCGACTTCCACATCTTCTTGAGATGGAATTCCTCGACGCGCGCCTCATCGGGCGTGATGGTCGCGCATTTCACGCCGACACCGTGGCGCTTGATCGCTTCGGCGGCATCGATCGTCACCTGGTCGTCGGTTTCGTCGCGATGCTCCATGCCAAGATCGTAGTAGTCGATCTTTAGGTCCACATAGGGGAAGATCAGCTTGTCCTTGATCATCTGCCAGATGATCCGGGTCATCTCATCGCCATCGAGATCGACCACGGGGTTTGCGACTTGGATCTTCGGCATGGGGGGTCCTTCGACAGGTGACATACAGGCTCGGGCAGCAGGCTCGGGCGGCAGGCCCGGCCGGGGCCCGGATACGCAAAGGGCAACAGGGCGCTGTGCGGGGCCGGGAACTGGCCCACATCCCTATAACATTGCGCGCCGATTGATTAAAGACAGGCAATCGCTTATTGAGCGCGCGTCAGGATTACACTACCCGAATTGACGGAGCGGCATGGCCGGAACCGACCATACAAAAAAAGAGCATGACCCGGCGTTGCCGGGGCCTGCCGTCATTCTCGTTGCCCCCCAGCTCGGCGAGAATATCGGCACGGCTGCGCGCGCCATGCTCAATTTCGGCCTTACCGACCTCAGAATCGTGCGCCCGCGCGATGGCTGGCCGAACGAACGTGCCCGTGCGGCAGCCTCCGGCGCCGATATCGTGATCGACGGCGTAAAGCTCTTCGAGCGGACGGAGGATGCGGTCGCGGGCCTTGATTATGTCATCGCGACGACGGCGCGGGCCCGCGACATGGTGAAGCCGATCTTCACGCCTTCGACGGCAGCGGAGCATATGCGCCGGGTTTTCGCCGAGGAGGGCAGGGCGGGGCTCCTTTTCGGGCCGGAGCGCACCGGCCTTGAAAACGACGATATCGCGCTGGCCGACGCTCTCATGATGGTGCCGGTGAACCCGGCCTTTGCCTCGCTCAATCTCGCGCAATGTGTGCTTCTCATGTCCTATGAGTGGCACAAGGCGGGTGACACGACGCCGGGAGCGCGCATCGAGTATCAGCAGACGCGGCCAGCGAAGAAAGAAGAGCTTTTGGGCTTCTTCGAGCATCTTGAAGGGGAACTCGACAGATTCGGGTTCCTGAAGCCGCCGGAGAAGCGGCCTTCCATGGTCCGCAACCTGCGCAACATGTTCCAGCGTGCAGGCCTCACCGAGCAGGAAGTGCGCACGCTCCGGGGCGTTGTCGCCTCGCTCACGAGGCGCTATCCGAAGGGCGAGGGACCGCCGGAATAGGCTTGTCCGCGAGGGTT
>CXWF01010230.1_pt1 | contig 16885 bp, 14 predicted proteins | sample 468421 | NCBI WGS metagenome assembly CXWF01 (sample SAMEA2620812, study PRJEB7988) | marine metagenome | biome: marine biome (ENVO:00000447); feature: surface water layer (ENVO:00002042); material: "saline water (ENVO:00002010), including plankton (ENVO:xxxxxxxx)" | depth 5 m
GCGCGGCGCGACAGTTTGGATGGCCAGGACGACAGCCCCCGCGCGACCGACATGAAGGCGCGCTTGGCCACCTTCTTCTCGATATCCGCATAGGTCGCTTCCCCCGCCAGAACCTCGAACAGCGACGAACGCATCAGGTCCGAGGTGCGCAGCTTCTCCCTGAACAGGTCGCGCATGGCCGACTTGTAGGCGATCACGCGCAGCCGCCGAACGCGTTCGAGGTCCGACTGGATATACCTGATCCGGCGGACATAGGCCCGGTCGGCCCGCTGCACACGACCCTCGGCGATCACCTGCGCGGCGGCCTCGGCGGCCTCGGCCCCGCTCTCGATGGCGAGCGCGATACCCTCCCCGGTGATCCCGTCCACGAACCCGGCCGCGTCGCCCACGAGAAGGATGTTGCCCTTGCCCGGATGCTCCTTGAAATCACCCAGCGGGATATGCGCGCCCTTGATCGTCACGCTCGCCGCATCCACGCCTTCGTGCGCCAGATAGCGCGCCATCAGCGCCTTGAGGTCCTGATCCACTGACCGGATCGCGCCCAGCCCGATGGTCCGGCTCCCGGCCTTGGGGAAGTTCCAGCCATAGCCCCAGCGCACGATGTCGAAATCGATGGACATCAGCGCCTCGGCCTCGCACCCCCCCGGCACTTCCGTCTCGAAGGCGAAGCCGATCTTCTCGGGGTCGAAGGCCGCGCCGAGGATATGCTTGGCCACGGGCGAAGCGGCCCCGTCCGCGCCCACCAACACGCCGTAGCCAATGCGCGTGCCGTCTGCGAGCACGATCGCGCTTTCGCCGTCCAGGATCCGCTCGACCCGCGTGCCTTGCATGTCCACGGCCCCAGCCGCGACAGCGGCCCGTTGCAGCCAATGGTCGAAATCCAGCCGATAGGTATAGGTCAGGTCATAGGGCGCATCGAACCGGTTGAGCTCCTCCCCGTCCCATTTGAACGCCACCTGCCGCGAGACGAGGTACATCTCCGGCGTCATCTCCATGTCGAAGACCCGCCTGACCGCCTTGTTGCCACGCGGACTGACCAGCGCACCGCACAGTTTGGGGCGCGGGAACACGGCCTTGTCGATCAGTGCAACCGACAAGCCAAGGTCGCAGGCCCGACGCGCGGCGGCGGAGCCGGCAGGCCCTGCGCCGATCACGACGACATCGAAACTCTGGTCGGTCATGGAGGACTCCCGCAAGCTACCCGGACTGTCTAGGGGAAAGGTCCGCGGCTGAGAAGGCCACATCCCGCTCGGCAAGCCACGCCGCGAACCGCAGGATTTTTTCGTCCAGCGTGCAGGTTCTCGGCGCACGGTCCAACTCTGCCTGATAGGCCTCGCGCAGGACGCGCTGTTCTTCGGCTGGCAGATCGGCCCAGTTTCGCATATCGGCCTCCTTGATGTGCGGGGTTCGCACCCTACATATTCATCGGATAGAATATAATTCGAGGGCACGTCATGGCCAAACACGTCAAACTCACCTGTCTCGACTGCGGGGCGCTCAACCGCGCGCCTGAGGACAAGCTCGGCGCGGGGCCGAAATGCGGCACCTGCGGCGCGAAGCTTATCGACGGCAAGGTGCGCGAGCTTGATCCCGCGACGCTCGCCAAAGCGGCCAAGGCCGACGACCTGCCATTGCTCGTCGATTTCTGGGCGCCGTGGTGCGGCCCCTGCCGGATGATGGCGCCGGAGTTCCAAAAGGCCGCCCAGGCGCTCGCCCCTCATGCGCGGCTCGCCAAGATCAACACCGAGGACTTTCCCAAGGTGTCGATGAAGAACAACATCCGCGGTATCCCGGCGCTGATCCTTTACCAGAAAGGGCGCGAAGTGGCCCGGCAGGCCGGGGCGATCCGCGCCGCGCAGATCGAGGACTTCGTGCGCTCGAAGGCGAAGGTCGGGGCCTGATTTCGGCCCCGAAACACGCTTGACAGTTCGGGCGGAAACCTCCAGATAGCACCGCGTTGGGGCCGTAGCTCAGTTGGGAGAGCGCGTCGTTCGCAATGACGAGGTCGTCGGTTCGATCCCGATCGGCTCCACCAAATTCCCACCCGAAACCGGACAGCCGCCGCGCCGCTATTCTGCGGCGAGGATTTCGGTCTTTTCCGGGTGACGCGCCGCGAACTGCCGGATGTAATTCATGCCCATCGTATCCGCGGTCTCGGTGACCTTCACGAAAACCCCAATGGTATCGCCCCAGAAATTATCCGTGTGGCGCCGCGTGCGTGTCAGCCGCTTGGCCCGCGCCTTGTTCTTCTGCTGATAGTATTCGATGTGTTCATCGGACCAGTCCGTCGTCGTCTCGCGACATTCGAACCCGCCCCATTTCGCCATCGCGAACATCCCGTCGCGATACCAGCGCCAGCAATCCTGCGGGTCGCGGTGTTCCGGCCCGCGCGAGGGGGCGACATGGACCATGACACCACCCATCTTCAGCACCCGCGACATTTCAAGGAATGTCAGCCAGAAGAACTCGTTATGCTCGAGCATGTTGCCCGAGATCACGGCGTCATACGTCCCGTCCGCGATGTCGAAACGCCAAGGGTCTTCAAGCACGACATCCACATTCGGACCGGCCTTCAAGTCCATGCCGTCATAGGTCCAGCCGCCCTCTTCCCAGATGCCACGGAACCAGCGGCGCTTCCCGACCGAGCCGACGTCCAGAACCCGTCCGGGTTCGCGCGCCGCCACATGCTTGGCGAAGGCCTTTTTCATCAGTGAAATGGTTTCCTTGTGCATCTGCCCGCTCAACTTCTTGTCGTTTTGCGACAAGAATTGTTAACGAGGGCTGAAACTCAAGCGAAAAGCATCCGGAATCCGATATTCCCTACATCCGTTGCCCGGCAACATAGGTCGCGGCAACCGCCCGGTCGTCGCCCATCATGAGCGTCGGAAAGAGCTGCTCCCAGATCGACTCGGCCCGGTCAGCGCGCTGCGCGATGGCGGGCGTCGAGGCGAGGTCCAGAACCACGAGGTCCGCCTCGGCATCCGGCGCAAGCGTGCCGATCACGCCTGTCATCCCCAACGCCTCGGCGCTGCCCGCCGTGGCGAGCCAGAGAAGCTGCGCGGGGTGGAGCGCCGTGCCGCGAAGCTGCCCGACCTCATAGGCCGCGGCCATCGTGCGCAGCATCGAGAATGACGAGCCGCCCCCGGTGTCCGTCGCCAGCCCCACGCGGTGCCCAGCCGCGCGCAGCCCGGCCATGTCGAACAGCCCGGACCCGATGAAGGTGTTGGATGTCGGACAATGGATCAGGCTCGCGCCCGCCTCCAGAAGCCGCGCCCGCTCCCGCTGTGACAGGTGGATCGCGTGCCCCATCAGCGCACCCTCACCCAACAGGCCGAACCGGTCGTAGATGTCGGTGTAATCCGTGGCCTCGGGATACATCCCCATGACCCACTCGATTTCCTCGGTCTGCTCAGACAGATGCGTCTGCATAAGGCAGGTCGGGTGCTCACCCCAAAGCGCGCCCAGCGCCTCGAGCTGTTCAGGCGTCGAGGTCGGCGCGAAACGTGGCGTGATCGCGTAGGTCAGCCGCCCCTGCCCGTGCCAGCGCGCGATCAGCCGCTGCGAGTCGTCATAGGCCGACTGCGCCGTGTCGCGCAGATCGTCCGGCGCGTTGCGGTCCATGCAGGTCTTGCCGCCGACCACGCGCATCCCCCGCTTCTGCGCCTCGGCGAAATAGGCGCCCACGCTTTCGGGATGGATCGTGCAGAAACTCGCGGTCGTGGTCGTCCCGTTCGCCAGCACGATGTCGAAATAGCGCGCTGCCACCTCGGCGGTGTAACCGGGATCGCCGAAGCGCGCCTCTTCGGGAAAGGTGTAGGTGTTGAGCCAGTCGATCAGCCGCTTGCCCCAGCTCGCCACGATCCCCGTCTGCGGATAATGCGCATGCGCGTCGATGAAGCCGGGCAGGATCAGCCCGTCACCGTGGTCCTCGATGTCGGCATTGGCCCAGAGGCGCTTGAGCGTGTCCGCCGGCCCGACCTCGATGATCGTGCCGGTGGTGTCGTCCACGACGACGCCCGACCGCCGGTCCCACAGGGCCGACATCTCCGGGGTTTCCGCGAACGGGTCCGCGATGAACGAAAGGGTCTGGCCGAGGATGAGTTTCATGTCTGTCCGCACGTCGTTACCCCGGCGAAACTATGCCGCACATCGGGCGAGGTCCACGGGTTTAACCCTGTATCTCCGCGACACCTTCCCCTAATGTCGCCGCGACCACAGGCGGGGTGTCAAATGGCAGAAGACCAGATCACCGAAGACCTCCACGAAGAGGACGACTACGCGCTCGACCGGGAGACGGTCGAACCGGTGCTGACCGCGCTGCGCGAAGGTGACAGCGACGCGCTGATCGAGGCGCTCGAACCGGTCCACCCGGCCGACATCGCCGACCTTCTGGAACAGGTCGACGAGGACACGCGCCTGCGTCTCGTCCAGCTTTACGGCAAGGAATTCGACGGCGACATCCTCTCGGAACTGAACGAGAGCGTGCGTGAAAGCGTCATCGGCGCGCTGCACCCCGAAGTGCTGGCCGACGCGGTGCGGGAGCTGGAAACCGACGACGTCGTCGACCTGATCGAGGATCTCGACGAGCCGCAGCAGGAGATCATCCTCGACGCCCTCGCCGTCACCGACCGGGCCGCCGTCGAACAGTCGCTCTCCTACCCCGAGGAATCGGCGGGCCGCCTGATGCAGCGCGAGCTTGTGGCAGCGCCCGAACACTGGGACGTGGGCCACCTGATCGACCACATGCGCGCCCATGACGACCTGCCGGACCAGTTCTACCACGTCATCCTCGTGGACCCCCGGATGCGGCCCACCGGCTATGTCACGCTGGGCAAGATCATGGCCTCGCCCCGCACCACGGCCTTGTCCGAGATCACCGAGGACAGCTTCCGCACCATCCCCGTCTATCAGGACGAGGGCGACGTGGCCTATGCCTTCAACCAGTATCACCTGATTTCGGCCCCCGTCGTGGACGAAGACGACCGGCTCGTCGGCGTCATCACCATCGACGACGCCATGATCATCCTGGACGAGGAACACGAAGAGGACATCCTGCGCCTCGCCGGTGTGGGCGACGGCTCGCTCAACGACCGGGTGAGCGAAACGGTGCGCGCGCGCCTGCCGTGGCTCGCCGTGAACCTCGGCACCGCCATCCTCGCCTCGCTCGTCATCGCGCTGTTCGAGGACGTCATCGCGGGCTTCGTCGCGCTGGCCGTGCTCATGCCCATCGTCGCCTCGATGGGCGGCAACGCCGGCACCCAAAGCCTGACCGTCGCCGTGCGCGCCATCGCCACCCGCGACCTCACCTCCTCGAACGTCTGGCGCGTGATCCGGCGCGAGGCTGCCGTGGGCTTCATCAACGGCGCGGTTTTCGCGGTGGTCATGGGCATTGTCGGCGTCATCTGGTTCGGAACGCCCCTTTTGGGCGCGGTGATCGCCGCAGCAATGGTCATCAACCTCATGGTCGCGGGGCTCGCGGGCGTGCTCGTCCCCGTCCTGCTCGACAAGTTCAAGATCGACCCGGCGCTCGCCTCCGGCACCTTCGTGACGACCGTGACCGATGTGGTCGGCTTCTTCGCCTTCCTCGGCCTCGCCGGGATCGTGCTTCTATGACCGTGACGATGGACAAGACCGACGCCCGCGTGCGCGCCCTCGCCGCCCGTGACGGGGCGCATGAACGCGCCCGCGATCAGGCCGCGCAGGCCCGGCTCAGGGCCGCGCTCCTGCCCTACAGGGGCCGCCCGCTGGCCGGGTTTCTCCCCATCGGGACGGAAATCGACTCCCGCGCCGTCATGGCCGAGATGTGCGAACATGGCCCCGTCGGCGTGCCCGTCACGCCCAAACGCGGCAACCCGCTCTCATTCCGGCTCTGGACCCCCGAGACCCCGCTGATCGAAGGCGGTTATGGCACGAGCTGGCCCGCCGAGGGGCCCGAGGTGGTGCCCGAGGTGCTGATCGTCCCGCTCGTGGCCTTCGACCGGGCCGGCAACCGGCTGGGCTATGGCGGTGGCTTCTACGACCGCACGCTGGAGGCGCTCCGGGCCCAGCGCCCGACCGTGGCCATCGGCTATGCCTACGGCGCGCAGGAGATGGACGACCTGCCGCTCGAACCCACCGACCAGCCGCTCGACGCCATCGTGACCGAACGCGAAACCCTGCGCTTCGACTGACCGGCCCCGGCGTCACCTGCCCGCCCGCTTGCGCCCGCCCGCACCAACCCGTAACCAGTTCATATGAAGATACTCTTTCTTGGCGACGTGATGGGCCGGGCCGGACGGCAGGCCATCTCCGACAGGCTCCCGACCCTCCGCGAGGACTGGAAGCTCGATTTCGTGGTGGTCAATGGCGAGAATGCGACCTCCGGGGCCGGGCTGACCGAGGCCCACGCGAAGCTCATCTTCGAGGCGGGGGCGGACGTGGTCACCTTGGGCGACCATGCCTTCGACCAGAAGGAAATGCTCTCCTACTGCGAACGCGAAACCCGGATCATCCGGCCGCTGAACTTCGCCAAAGACGCGCCCGGGCGCGGCGCGCGCGTGTTCGAGGACCGGCGCGGGCGGCGCATCCTCGTGGCCCAGATCCTCGGCAACGTCTTCATGAAACGCGCCTTCGAAGACCCGTTCGGCCAGATCGAAAAGGCGCTTCAGCCCTTCAACCTCGGCGGCGCCGTGCAGGCCACGCTGGTCGATGTGCATTGCGAGGCGACGTCCGAGAAGATGGCGATGGGCCACTTCCTCGATGGCCGCGCGAGCGTGGTGGTCGGCACCCATACCCACGTCCCCACGGGGGACGCGATGATCCTGCCGGGCGGCACCGCTTATCTCACCGACGCCGGGATGTGCGGCGACTACCACTCGGTGATCGGCATGGAAAAGGCCGAGCCGCTGCGCCGTTTCGTCACCGGCATGGTCAAGGGGCGCTTCTCCCCGGCCAACGAGTCCGCGACGCTCTCGGGCCTCTATGTCGAGACCGACGACAAGACCGGCAAGGCCACGCGGATCGAGATGGTGCGACAGGGCGGAAAACTGCAACAGGCTGCACCATAGCGACACAACGACCGCTTGCCGGTAAGCGGCACGCAGGTCTAAATGGCGCGGTCGGGGTCAGGACACCATGAGCTTCATCGAACTTCCGCAATCCGCAGAACCCATCGTGGCGCTCATCGTCGTCGGCGTCATGTTCCTCATGTTCCTGCGTGAGATCTTCCCGACCGAAGTCGTGGCCATCGGCGGGGTCGCCGTGATGCTCGTCACCGGAATCCTGCCCTACGACGCCGCGCTCGCTGTCTTGGCCAACCCCGCGCCCTGGACCATCGCCTGCATGTTCATCGTCATGGGGGCGCTCGTGCGCACCGGGGCGCTCGACTGGTTCACCCAGATTGCCGAGCGGCAGGCGGGGGCAAGCCCGCGCCTCGCCATCGGCGTGCTCATGGTCTTCGTCGTCTTCGCCTCGGCCTTCGTGTCCAATACGCCCGTGGTGGTGGTGATGATCCCGGTCTTCACCCAACTCGCACGCAAGCTCGAGATTTCGGCCTCCAAGCTTCTGATCCCGCTGTCCTACGGCGCGATCATGGGCGGCACGCTCACGCTCATCGGGACGTCCACCAACCTGCTCGTCGACGGCGTGGCGCGCTCCAACGGGCTGGAGCCCTTCTCGATCTTCGAAATCACGCCCCTGGGAATTCTCGTCGTGGCCTGGGGCATGGCGTATCTCTATGTCGTCGCGCCCAAGCTCCTGCCCGAGCGTGACAGCATGGCGACGCTCCTCACCGACCGGTCGCGCAAGAAGTTCTTTACCGAGGCCGTGATCCCCCCGGAATCCAACCTGATCGGGCGCGACGCGCTCAGCGTGCAACTGTTCAAGCGCGAAGGTGTGCGGCTGATCGACGTAGTGCGCGGCGACATCTCGCTGCGCCGCAACCTCAAGGGCGTGAAGCTTCAGGTCGGCGACCGGATCGTTCTGCGCACCCAGATGACCGAACTGCTCTCGCTCCAGCGCAACAAGAGCCTCAAGCGCGTCGATCAGGTGTCGGCGGTCGAGACGACGACGGTCGAGGTCCTGATCTCACCGGGCTGCAAGATGATCGGGCGCAAGCTGGGCCAGCTGCGCCTGCGTCGCCGCTACGGCGTCTACCCGCTCGCGGTCCACCGCCGGAACCAGAACATCGGCCAGCAACTCGACAACGTGACCGTGCGCGTGGGCGACACGCTCCTGCTCGAAGGCGCACCCGAGGACATTCAGCGGCTCGCGGCCGACATGGACCTCGTCGACGTGGCCAAGCCCTCGGGCCGGGCGTTTCGGCGCGGCCACGCGCCCATCGCGCTCCTGTCGCTCTTCGGGATCGTGGCGCTGGCCGGTCTCGGCGTTGCCCCGATCCTTGCCGTTGCCGTGGTGGCGGTGGCCGTGGTGCTCCTGACCCGTGCCGTGGATGCGGACGAGGCGTTCAGCCAGATCGAGGGCCGCCTGCTCGCCCTCATCTTCGCCATGCTCGCCATCGGCGCAGCCCTCGACGCGTCAGGCGCGGTGGAAGTGATCGCGAGCGCGCTGGCCCCGATGATCGAAGGCTTCCCGCCCTTCCTCGTGATCTGGTCGATCTACCTGCTGACCTCGGTGCTGACCGAACTCGTGTCAAACAACGCCGTCGCGGTCGTCGTGACGCCCATCGCCATCGGGATCGGCGTGGCCATCGGGATAGACCCCCGCCCCCTCGTGGTTGCGGTCATGGTCGCCGCCTCGGCGAGTTTCTCGACCCCCATCGGCTACCAGACGAACACGCTCGTCTATGGTCCCGGCGGCTATCGGTTCACCGATTTCATGAAGGTCGGCATTCCGCTCAACCTGTCGATGGGTCTGCTGGTCAGCGCGGTGATCCCGCTCATCTGGCCGCTCTGAGCTCCGGTTTCGAACGGGCTTCGCCCGTCCGACCGGGGCGGGGGCTCTGCCCCCGCACCCCCGAAGTATTTTCGGAACGAAGAAGATGGACCCCGGGCTAGTAGCCCCGTGCCTTGTCAACCTGATGGAGAAGGGGCTCGCCCGCCTCGACGCGCCGGATGTTCGCAGCCACGACGCGCGAGGCTGTCTCGGGCCGGGTTTCCGAGGCGATATGCGGCGTGACCGTCACGTTCGGGTGCGACCAGAATGGATGATCGCGCGGCAGCGGTTCGACCCGGAACGTGTCGAGCGTCGCATGGCCAAGCCGCCCGCTGTCCAGCGCCGCCAGCAGCGCCTCATCGTCGATCAGCGCGCCACGTCCGGGGTTCAGGACCACCGCCCCCACAGGCATCAGCGCCAGCCTGCGCGCGTTCAGCGTGTTCTCAGTCTCTGGCGTCGATGGCAGAAGCAGCACCACGATCTCGGCCTCCGACAACACCCGGTCCAGCCCCGCGTCCCCGTGGAAACAGGCCACACCCGGCAGCGACTTTGGCGACCGGCTCCACCCCGCCACGACGAAGTTGAGCCGTGTGAGCGCCATCGCGCAGGCCGCGCCCAGCTCGCCCAGCCCAAGGATCGCGACCTTGCGTTGCCGGGCCAGTGGCGGGGCTGTCTGCCGCCATTCCGGGGCGTCGCGCGTTATGTGCGCGTCGAGGCCAAGGTGATGGCGCAGCACATGCCCCGTCACCCATTCGACCATGCCCTCGGTCAGCCCCTCATCCACCATCCGTGCGTAAGGTTGCGTCAGCGTCTCGTTCGCGATGATGGACTCGACCCCGGCCCAGAGCCCCAGAACCGCTTTCGTGTTGGTATAGCCCGACAGGTCCGCCGCCCCGCCGCCCGGCGCATAGATGACGTAATCCACCACCTCCGGCGCATGATCCGTGGCCAGCTCCGCGTCGAGCCCCGCCTCGGCCAAAGCCGCCTCAAGGTGCGGGCGCCACGGCGCGATCATGTCGTCGCGCATGAGCATCTGAACCTTCAACATCAGCGCGGCCTGTGAACGTGGGCGGACTGGACGAGGCCGAAGCCGATCATCAGGATCAGCATGGCCGAGCCGCCGTAGCTGACCAGCGGGAGCGGCACGCCGACGACGGGCGCAAGCCCCATGACCATCGACATGTTCACCGCGAAGAAGAAAAAGAACGTCGCCGCAATCCCGAGGGTGAGCAGCGAGCCATAGCGGTCCGTGTTACGCACCGCCGAAGCGATGCAGAAAATGATGATCGCGACATACAGGGCGAGGAGCGAGGCCGCCCCGACGAAACCGAATTCCTCGGCCAGTGTCGTGAAAATGAAGTCCGTCTGCTTTTCCGGCAGGAAGTTCAGCCGCGACTGCGTGCCCTGCATGAACCCCCGCCCGGTCCATCCGCCCGATCCCAGCGCGATCTTCGACTGGGTGATGTGATACCCCGCGCCCAGCGGGTCCGAGGACGGGTCGAGGAAGGTGTCGATCCGACGATACTGGTAGTCCTTGAGAAGTTGCCAGTCGGTCCCGCGTGAACTGAACACCGCCGCCACAAGCCCGACGCCTGCGCCGCCCACCACGAGGAAATAAAGGATATGCACCCCCGCAAGGAACATCAGGACCGCGCCGCCCGCGACCAGCAGGATCGAGGTGCCGAGGTCCGGCTGGCGCAGGACGAGGTAGGTGGGCACCAGCACAACCACCACCGGGATCAGCACCCAGAGCGGGCGCGACACCTTGTCGACGTCGAGCCAGTCGTAATAGGCGGCCAGCACCATGATGAGCGTGATCTTGGTGAGCTCCGAGGGTTGCAGCCGCATGAACCCGAGGTCGATCCAACGTTGTGCGCCCATGCCCACGTCGCCCACGAACTCGACCGCGACGAGGAGCGCGAGCGATACCGCGAAAGCCAGCGCGGACAGGTTGCGCCAGAACCAGATCGGAACCATCGCCACGATGAACATCATCACGAAGCCCAGCGCGAACCGCTTCATCTGCGGCTCGGCCCAGGGCGAATAGGACCCGCCCGCGACCGAGTAGAGCATGAGAAAGCCGATTGCGGCGGCGGCGGCCAGCAGGAGCGCCAGAACCCAGTTGAAATACAGCACCTTGGACAGGCCCGTGGGCGTGTGCTTGACGTTGTATTCGAGAAAACTCATGCCCGCGACCTGCCCTGCGACGGCGCCTGCGGCTCGCGCAATTCCATCATGTCGAACTGCGAACGGATCGTGCCGCGCTGGGGCGACGGATAGGCGTCGAGCGGCGGGATGTCGTCATAGAGCGCGGCGAGCAGGATGTCGCGCGCGATAGGCGCGGCGGCGGTGGACCCGCCTCCGCCATGCTCGACCACGACCGACACGGCCACTTCCGGCGCGTCATGGGGCGCGAAGCTCACGAACAAAGCGTGGTCGCGCCGCTCCCACGGCAGGTCTTCGTTGCGGGTCACGCCAGCGGCCCGCTCGGCGGCGGTGATGTTGCGGACCTGACTGGTGCCGGTCTTGCCCGCCATGCGTACACCCTCGGCCACGACGCGCGAGCGTCCTGCCGTGCCGCGCGTCCCGTTGACCACCTCGTACATGCCCTGCTGAACGGCGGCGAGGTGGGCCGGATCGACGTCGAGCGGCTCGGTGCCCAGCACAGGCTCCTCCACCCCGTCGACGGACCGCACGAGGCGCGGTTCGATCACCTGCCCCGTCGCGATGCGCGAGGTCATGATCGCCAGTTGCAGCGGCGAGGCCAGCACGAAGCCCTGCCCGATGGCGGCGTTCAGGCTGTCGCCCACCACCCAGTCGGCCCCGCGCACCTCGCGCTTCCACTCCTTCGTGGGGATCAGCCCTTCGGCCACGCCCGACAGCGGCACGTCCGGGCGGATGCCAAGCCCCAGCTTGCGCGCCATCGCCGACATCCGTTCGATCCCGACCCGCTGGGCCAGTTCGTAGTAATAGACGTCACAGCTTTCGCGCAGCGATTTCACGAGGTTCACGCGCCCGTGCCCGCCGCGCCGCCAGCAGTGGAACCGGCGATCATGCAACTCGGTATAGCCCCGGCAGGTGATCGTCTCTTCCAGGTCGATCTCACCCGCTTCCAGCGCGGCCAGCGCCGTGACCATCTTGAAGGTGGACCCCGGCGGATAGGTGCCCTGCGCCGTCTTGTTGGCGAGCGGACGATAGGGGTCTTCGAGCAGGCCGTTGTAGTCCTTTGACGAAATCCCGCGCACGAACTTGTTGGGGTCATAGGAGGGCGCCGACGCGATGGCGAGGATATCGCCGTTGCGCGGGTCCATCACGACCGCCGCCGCGCTTTCGCCCGACAACCGCGCCTCGGCGAAATTCTGAAGCGCATGGTTCACGGTGAGCTGAAGGTTCGCACCCGCGACGCCTTCCTGCCGCCCAAGCTCGCGCATCACCCGGCCCACGGCGTTGACCTCGATACGCCGGGTGCCCGCCTCGCCACGCAACTGTCCCTCGTGCTTGTTCTCCACACCCGTCTTGCCGATCTGGAAGCGCGGAATCTGGAGCACCGGATCGGGGTCTTCGATCCGGCTCAGGTCGTAATCCGACACCGGCCCGACATAGCCCACCACATGGGCGAAATCCGACCCCATCGGGTAAATCCGGCTCAACCCCATTTCCGGCGTCACACCCGGCAGCGCGGGGGCATTCACCGCGACCTTGGAGATATCCTCCCACGACACGCGGTCCGCGATGGTCACGGGCACGAAGGGCGAGCGGCGGCTCATCTCTTCGAGCGCCTTGGCCTTGTCCTCGGGCGAAATCCAGACGAGCTTGCCCAGCCGGTCCAGCACCTCCTCCGGGTCGCCCGCATCCTCACGCACCATGATGATGGAGTAATTCTGTTCGTTTCCGGCGAGCAGCACGCCCTTGCGGTCATAGATCAACCCGCGCACCGGCGGCACGAGGCGGATGTTGACGCGGTTCTCCTCGGCCAACATCCGGTATTCGTCGGCCTGATCGACCTGCATGTAACGCATCCGCGCGACCAGCACGCCCGCCATTGCCACCTGCCCCGCGCCGAGCAGGAGTCCGCGCCGGGTGATGCGCTTGGCGCTCTTTTCCGTATCTGCGGGGGATCGTTTCATGCCGTCCGCGCCTCCGGGTCGATCGAACCGGGCTTCATCCACGAGATGCGGAAGCCCAGAGTGGAAATGAGGACCGTCACCGGATAGAAGACGACGGTGACCAGCAGGCTCAGAACCGTGATGCCAAAGGCCACCTGCGGCACCATGAAGACGCCCAGGATCAGGCGCTCGGCCAGCATCATCAGGAACATGATCGCGGCGACCGAGGCCCATTCGACGGCGAACCCCTGATCCGACAGCAGCCCGCGCCGCGACCGGATCGCCTCGATCCCCAGAATGGCGAGCAGCGGCGCGATCCCCGGCGGGGCGAGCGACAGCATATCTCCCAGCAGGAGCACCGCGGCCACGAGCAGAACCGGCATGTAGTCGGGCCGACGCACGGTCCAGGCAAAGGCAAAACACAGGATCAGGTCGGGCGGCGGAAAGGCCTGCGCGCCGGAGTGGAGCGGCAGCATCCGGGTAAAGATGATCAGCCCCGAGATCGCGAGGAACAGAAGGCCATAAAGCAGGCGGCGCAGCAGATACGGGTCGATCATTGAGTGACCTCCACCGTCTCCGTGCCTTCGCAGGTCTCCGGCACCTCGTCGCCCTCGGCCAGCCCGGTGCACTCTTCCGGCAGGCCTTCGGCGACCGGCGCGGTGGCCGGGTTCATCACGATAAGCGCCCCGCTGTCGGTGACCACCTCGCCCGGATGCGAACGCATGACGCGCAGGAATTCGAGCCGCTCGTAATCGGCGGCGAGCCGCACGCGCAGTCGCCGGTCCTTGCCCTGCACCACTTCCCCGACCAGCAGCCCCGCCGGAAACACTCCGCCGTCACCTGACGACAGAACCCGGTCGCCGGGCCGCACCAGGTCGCGGTTCTCGAGGAATTCGAGCGGCGGCACCGACGAGTTGTCGCCGGTCAGAATGGCGGTCTGGCCCGAGGGCTGAACGGTCACGGGGATACGGCTGTTGGAATCAGTGAGCAGGATCACCCGCGCGGTGCGCTCCCCCACCCCCGCGATCCGCCCGACGAGGCCAAGACCATCCATCGCCGCCCAGCCATCGACCAGCCCGTCGCGGGAGCCGAGGTTGATGAGAACCGACTGACGGAAGGGCGAGCCGCTGTCGGCCAGCACCACCCCGGTCACATAAGACAGCCGCGCATCCAGCCGCACGTTGTTCAGGTCGCGCAGCTTGGCGTTTTCCTGCTCCAGTTGAAGCGCGGCCTCTTTCCACGCCTGCATCTGGCGCAGTTCGCGCCGCAGCTCCTGATTTTGCTCGGAAATGCGCTGGTAGCTTTGAAAGTTCTCGATGGCGTCGGCGGTCTTCGTCACGGGCACCAGCGCCCATTCGAAACTGGGCACCACGCTGTCGACCAGTTGCGCCCGGAAGCGTTCAACCCGCGGGCTGTCGATCCGCCACAAAAGGAACAGGGCGAACAGGACGAACAGCGTCAGACCGATCAGGATGCGCCTGACCGGGCCAACATAGTCTTCTGTCCGTGCCTTGGACCGTGCCAATTTTTCCCCCCAGTGCTACGGGGCGGCCACGCGGGCCTTCAACTGTCGTAGTCGATAACGTGACGCAGTTGCTTTTCGTATTCCAGTGCCTTGCCGGTGCCCAAGGCTACACAATTCAGCGACTCGTCGGCCACCGAGATGGACAGACCCGTCTGCTCGCGCAGCGCGAGGTCCAGTTCACCGAGCAGCGCACCGCCACCCGTGAGCATCACGCCGCGGTCGACGATATCGGCACCGAGGTCGGGCGGCGTCGTCTCCAGCGCCGTCATCACCGCCTCGCAGATCTGCTGGACGGGTTCGGCCAGCGCCTCGGCCACCTGGGCCTGGCTGATCTCGATTTCCTTGGGCACGCCGTTGAGCAGGTCGCGGCCCCGGATATGCATGGAGGCGCCGCGCCCGTCGTCGGGCATCCGCGCCGTGCCGATGGAGGTCTTGATCCGCTCGGCGGTGGATTCCCCGATCAGCAGGTTATGCTGGCGACGCAGGTAATTGACGATGGCCTCGTCCATCCGGTCGCCACCGACACGGACCGAGCGGGCATAAACGATGTCACCCAGCGACAGCACGGCCACCTCGGTCGTCCCGCCGCCGATGTCCACGACCATCGACCCGGTCGGATCGGTGATCGGCATCCCGGCCCCGATGGCCGCCGCGATGGGCTCCGCGATCAGGCCGGCGCGCCGCGCGCCTGCGGACAAGACCGACTGGCGAATGGCCCGCTTCTCGACCGGCGTGGCGCCGTGGGGCACGCAGACGATGATCTTGGGCTTCGAGAATGTGGTGCGCTTATGAACCTTGCGGATGAAGTGCTTAATCATCTCTTCCGCGGTGTCGAAATCGGCGATCACGCCCTCGCGCATCGGCCGGATCGCTTCGATCGAGCCGGGGGTCCGCCCCAGCATCAGCTTGGCGTCCTCACCCACGGCGAGCACTTTCTTCACCCCGTCTTTGACGTGGTAAGCAACCACCGACGGTTCGTTCAGAATCACACCCCGACCCTTCACATAGACGAGCGTGTTCGCCGTCCCGAGGTCGATCGCCATGTCAGACGAGAAAAGTCCAGAGAATCCAACCATTTTCGGTGTCTTCCGTTCGTCCCATTACCCAATACCCCGGCTCGTTGGCCGGGGGTTTGAGGCCTTATATGGGCCATAGGCTTTGGGTGAAAGGGGGTGCGCAAAAACCTCCGGCAGCTTTCTGCCCAGACCGACCCTTTTCCGCCGAGCAGAACCTGTGCCGTGAATGAGGGCGGGGCCGCCCCTTGCGCCCCCGCCCTGTCGATCAGTTCGCGTCGGAGTAGTGGATACCCGGCGACGACTTCGCCAGCCGGATCTGAAGCCGGTTGAGCGCGGTGATATAGGCCTTGGCCGAGGCGACGACGGTATCGGTATCGGCCGACTGCCCGGTCGAGATGCGCCCGTTCTCCGACAGACGCACCGAAACGGTCGCCTGCGCGTCGGTGCCTTCGGTCACGGCGGACACCTGATAGATTTCCAGCCGCGCCTCGGTCGGGAACAGTGCCTTCACGGCGTTGAAGGTCGCGTCCACGGGGCCGTCGCCGGTCTGGGTGGTCGACACCTCTTCCCCGTCAATCTCCAGCACGATATCCGCGCTCTGCGGCCCCTCGGTCCCGCACATGACCCTGAGCGACGTCAGCTTGATCTTCTCGACCGCCTTGTCGCCCGCCGTATCGGCCACCAGCGCGATGATGTCGTCGTCGTAGACCTCCTTCTTGCGGTCGGCCAGCGACTTGAAGCGCACGAAGATGTCCTTGAGCTGGTTGTCCCCGACCTCCAGCCCCAGCGCGTTGAGCTTGTCGCGCAGCGCAGCCCGCCCCGAGTGCTTGCCCAGCGGCAGCGACGAGGCGGCCAGCCCGATATCCTCGGGCTTCATGATCTCGAACGTCTCGGCGTTCTTGAGCATCCCGTCCTGGTGAATGCCCGACTCGTGGGCAAAGGCGTTCTTGCCGACCACGGCCTTGTTGAACTGGACCGGGAAGCCCGACACTTGGCTCACACGGCGGCTGATCTGCATGATCCGCTTGGTGTCGATCTTCGTGGCATAGGGCATGATGTCGTTGCGCACGCGCAGCGCCATGACGATCTCTTCGAGCGCGGTGTTGCCCGCACGCTCGCCCAGCCCGTTGATGGTGCATTCCACCTGCCGCGCACCCGCCTCGACGGCGGCGAGGCTGTTGGCGGTCGCCATGCCCAGATCGTTGTGGCAGTGGGTCGAGAACACCACCTCGTCCCCGCCCGGCACCTTTTCGATCAGCATCCGGATCAGCTCGGCGCTTTCACGCGGCGCGGTATAACCCACCGTGTCGGGAATGTTTATCGTGGTCGCCCCCGCCTTGATCGCGATTTCGACCACGCGGCAGAGG
>CXWF01007377.1_pt1 | contig 16788 bp, 12 predicted proteins | sample 468421 | NCBI WGS metagenome assembly CXWF01 (sample SAMEA2620812, study PRJEB7988) | marine metagenome | biome: marine biome (ENVO:00000447); feature: surface water layer (ENVO:00002042); material: "saline water (ENVO:00002010), including plankton (ENVO:xxxxxxxx)" | depth 5 m
TACCTTCAACAGCTGGTTCAAGCAGGTCGAGCTTGTGGGTGTGGATGATGGCCGTGTTGCGCTCGCCGTGCCGACACGTTTCATCCGCAACTGGATTGCCTCGCATTATGCAGATCGCCTTGGCGAGCTCTGGGCGGATGAGGATTCAGGCTATGCCCGTGTCGATATCGCAGTGAGCGCCGATGCCGCCGCGCCGCGCCGCTCCGATGCGGCGCCGGAATGTGCCGAGGCCGCGCCCCTGCGGGCCGCTGAGGTGCGTGGCGCCGTCGCGGCCCCTGTGACGCAGCCGATGCCGCAGGGCTTTGAGGATGCGGGCGTCGGTGCGCCGCTCGATCCGCGCTTCACCTTCGATGCTTTCATCGTCGGCAAGTCGAACGAGCTTGCGCATGCCGCCGCGCGCCGCGTGGCGGAAGCAACCGATGTCACCTTCAATCCGCTCTTCCTCTATGGCGGTGTCGGCCTCGGCAAGACGCATCTCATGCATGCCATTGCGTGGGAGATCCGCAAGCGCGATCCCGAACGGAAAGTGCTTTATCTGTCGGCCGAAAAATTCATGTACCAGTTCGTCCGTGCACTGCGTTTCAAGGACACGATGGCCTTCAAGCAGCAGTTCCGTTCGGTCGATGTGCTGATGATCGACGACGTTCAGTTCATATCCGGCAAGGATTCGACGCAGGAAGAGTTCTTCCACACCTTCAACGCGTTGATCGACCACAACCGTCAGGTCATCATCTCCGCGGACCGTTCGCCCTCCGATCTGGAAGGCATCGAGGAGCGTATCCGCTCTCGTCTCGGTTGGGGTCTTGCCGCCGATATTCATCCGACCGACTACGAGCTTCGTCTCGGCATTCTTCAGGCCAAGGCCGACGAGATGATGCAGCGTAACGGTCCGGTCGCGATCCCCGGCGGTGTGCTCGAATTCCTGGCCCACCGTATCGTCTCTAACGTGCGCGAGCTCGAGGGTGCCCTGAAGCGCGTCGTTGCCTATGCCTCGCTTGTCGGCCGTCCGATCACGCCGGAGATGACGCAGGAAGTGCTGCGCGATCTGCTGCGCTCCAATGACCGCAAGGTCACCATCGAGGAGATCCAGCGCCGCGTCGCCGAATATTACAACGTGCGCCTTGCCGACATGCTCTCGGCGCGCCGCGCCCGTGCCGTGGCGAGGCCGCGTCAGGTTGCCATGTATCTGTCGAAGCAGCTCACCACCCGTTCGCTGCCCGAGATCGGCCGCAAATTCGGTGGCCGCGACCACACCACGGTGATCCACGCGGTCCGCAAGATCGACGAGCTGCGTCAGGCCGATTCCGGTATCGAGGAAGATGTCGATCTGCTGCGCCGCATGCTCGAAGGCGGCCACAGCCCCAACTGAGCGCCTTGGGAAGCGCCCCGCCGTCCAGGGCCGGATCGGGCGCTCTGGAGAAGCCTTGCGAATCAGGGGGTTAATACCTTCTGGTGCGAGCCCGGATTCGCCCTGAATCCCGTCGAAAAACGTGCATCCCCCTCGCGATCTGATATACTTGGCCGTGCGAATTCTGCGGAAATCCGGCCTCGGCCGGTGCGCGTCTGAAAGGCTCCTTGGTCAGTGGATTTCGGGGGCCGCCTCGGGCGCGTTGTTCCACCCCCCTGTTCGCAGCGGTCCACGAGAACGGCGCGTCTGAGCAAGCCGCGCAATGCTCCCGGATACTCTGGAACCTGGGCGGGCCGGGGGCTGTTTCCGTCACGGGAATCCGCCACAAGAGAGCGTCCGCGCGGGGCTTCCATGTCCCTTCCGGGCCAAATCATCAGAGAACCCAACGGGGGGACCGAAGAGAGACCATGAAGATCACGATCGAACGGGGCGCGCTGCTCAAGTCTCTCAATCATGTGCAGTCTGTTGTTGAACGCCGCAACACCATTCCAATTCTCTCCAACGTCCTCATCAAGGCCGAGGACGGCCAGCTGAGTCTGACCGCAACGGATCTCGACATCGAGGTCGTGGAAGCGATCGACGCGGATGTGGCCCAGCCGGGCGCCACCACGGCCTCCGCGCATACGCTCTACGACATCGTGCGCAAGCTCCCCGAGGGCGCGCAGGTCGAGCTCTCGACGGGCGCCGATGAAGGCCGCCTCCAGCTCACGGCGGGCCGCTCGCGTTTTGCGCTCCAGTCGCTCCCGCAGGAAGACTTTCCGGTCATGGCGGCGGGCTCACTCCCGCACCGCTTCGAGCTGCCGGCCGAAGCCATGCGCCGCCTCATCGACAAGACGCGCTTCGCGATCTCGACGGAAGAAACCCGCTATTATCTGAACGGCATCTATTTCCACGCCGTCGACGGCGACAAGCAGAAGGTGCTTCGCGCCGTCGCGACAGACGGACACCGCCTCGCCCAGGTCGATCACGATCTGCCCGAAGGTGCGGCCGGCATGCCGGGCGTCATCGTGCCGCGCAAGACTGTCGTTGAGTTGCAGAAGCTTCTTGAAGGCGACGGCGGCGCGCTCTCGGTCGGTGTCTCGGAAACCAAGATCCGTTTCGAGTTCGGCGGTATCGTCCTCACCTCGAAGCTTATCGACGGCACCTTCCCTGATTACGGGCGCGTGATCCCGAGCGGCAATGACAAGATGATGGAAGTGGACGGCAAGCGCTTTGCCGAAGCCGTCGACCGCGTCTCCACTATTTCGACGGAAAAATCGCGCGCAGTGAAGCTCAACCTCGAAGAGGGCAAGCTCACTCTCTCCGTTACCAACCCGGATTCGGGCAGTGCAACGGAAGAACTGTCCGTTTCCTATTCGAGCCCTCCGCTCGAAATCGGCTTCAATGCCCGTTATCTGCTCGACATCACCGGCCAGCTCGATGGCGAGGAGGCGAGCTTCGCTTTTGCCGATTCTGGATCGCCCACGCTTGTTCGCGATAGCGAGGATGCGATGGCGATCTACGTGCTGATGCCGATGCGCGTTTGAGCGCGCCGCAAAGTCAGAGAAACAGAGGATAGGGAGTGCCTCGAACGAGTGAGTTGCTCGCGGTTGGCCGGCATGAAGATTTGCCGGATGAATGCGGTGCCGTTGTGACGGCGCCCGCGGCTCTTCCGTGTGCGCGCCTCAGTCGTCTCGTCGTCACCGATTTTCGTTCCTATGCGCGCGCCGAACTCGCGCTGGACGGGCGTCCCGTCGTCCTGACGGGCGACAACGGCGCGGGCAAGACGAACCTGCTCGAAGCGGTGTCGCTGCTTTCGCCCGGTCGCGGGCTTCGTGGCGTTCCCTACGCCGAGATCGCGCGCGATAGCGGCGCGGGCGGCTGGGCCGTTGCCGCGACGCTCGAAACGCAAGACGGCGCGGTCAGGGTCGGCACTGGCATCGAGCCTGGCGTGGAAACGGCGCGCAGCCGTCAGGTCCGCGTCGGTGGCGAGCAGGCGGGACCTTCCGCGCTTGCCGAGCTTGTTTCGGTGGTCTGGCTTACGCCCGCGATGGACAGGCTTTTCGTCGAGGGTGCGAGCGAACGCCGCCGCTTTCTCGACCGGCTGGTAATGGGTTTCGATCCGGCGCATGGCACGCGCGCGGGCGCTTATGACAGGGCGCTGCGCGAGCGCAACAAGCTGCTCGCCGATAATGTCTTCGATGATGCCTGGCTCTCCGGGCTCGAAGGCCAGATGGCCGAACATGGCGTGGCGCTTGCCGCGGCGCGCGTCGAAATGCTGGCGCGCTTGCGTGGCGCGCTCGAAGCCGCGCAGGAGGGGCCGTTCCCTCGCGCGCGGGTCGCTATCGAAGGCTCGCTGGAGGCCGCCATCCTCTCGGAGGCTGCCGTCGATGTCGAGGATGCGTTCCGCGACCGCCTCAAGGAAATGCGCGGGCGCGATGCGGCGGCAGGCCGCGCGCTGGACGGGCCGCACAGGAGCGATCTCCTCGTGCGCCACGCCGCGAAGGATCGCGAGGCGCGTCTGTGTTCGACGGGCGAACAGAAGGCGTTGCTGATCGGCATGGTGCTCGCGAATGCGCGGCTCCTCGCTGCAAGAGGCCATCCGCCCCTGCTGCTGCTGGACGAGATCGCCGCGCATCTTGATGAGGAACGCCGCGCGGCCTTGTTTGACGAGATCGTGGGTCTGAACCTTCAGGCCTTCATGACGGGCACGGACCCGTCTCTGTTTCAATCACTGGGCGAGCGGGCGCAGAGCCTCGCCGTCGCAAAGGGTGAGATAAAACAAGGCTTTTGAGGCTCGCCGGAAACGCGGGAAGAAACGCCTGAAGGAAAAGCCTGAAGGAAAAGGAAGAGTTTGATGAGATACGACAACGATACACCGGACGTCGATGCGCTCAAGAACCAGTTCACGCCGATGGTGGAACACGGGCTCTTCAAGGCCCGCACGGTCCTCGTCACCGGCGAAGTGAACGACCGCCTCGCGCGCACTGTTTCGGAGCGCCTGCTCGCCATGTCGGGCGAGAGCGACGACCCGATCACCGTCATCGTTTCCTCGCCGGGCGGCCACGTCGAATCCGGCGACATGATCCATGACATGATCAAATTCATCAAACCGCGTGTGCGCGTGCTCGGCACCGGCTGGGTCGCGAGCGCGGGCGCGCTGATCTATGTCGCCGCCGATCGCGAGGATCGCTATTGCCTGCCCAATACGCGCTTCCTGCTGCATGAACCGCGCGGCGGCGTCGGCGGCTCGGCCACCGAGATCGATATCCAGGCGCGCGAAGTGCTGAGAATGCGCGAGCGCCTGAATAGGATCTTCGCGGAAGCGACGGGCCAGCCGCTCGAAAAGATCGTCAAGGATACGAACCGCGATCATTGGATGAGCGCGGAAGAGGCGAAGGAATACGGCGTCGTCGGCAAGATCATCCGTACCGCCGACGAGATTGCCTGAACACCGCTTTAAGAGAACCTGGCTGAGGAAGACATCATGTCCACACCCGCGGACGACACACCCGAAGATTACGGCGCCGATCAGATCAAGGTCCTGAAGGGCCTCGACGCCGTGCGCAAGCGGCCGGGCATGTATATCGGCGACACCGATGATGGCTCCGGCCTTCATCACATGGTCTATGAGGTCGTCGACAACTCCATCGACGAGGCGCTGGCCGGTCATTGCGACGCGGTGAATGTCCGCCTCAATGCCGACGGCTCCGTCACCGTCATGGATAATGGCCGTGGTATCCCGGTCGAAATCCACAAGGGCGAGGGCGTCTCCGCGGCAGAGGTCATCATGACCCAGCTCCATGCGGGCGGTAAATTCGACCAGAATTCCTACAAGGTCTCGGGCGGCCTGCACGGCGTCGGTGTTTCCGTCGTGAACGCGCTTTCCGACTGGCTGGAGCTTCGCGTCTGGCGTGGTGGCAAGGAGCATTTCCTGCGCTTCCAGCATGGTGTGCCCGATGCGCCGCTCGCCGTCGTCGCCGACGCCCCGCTCGGCAAGGACGGCAAGCCCGTCTCCGGTACGGAAATCACCTTCCATCCCTCGGCGGAAACCTTCACGCAGACCGAGTTCGATTTCGCGACCCTCGAACATCGCCTGCGCGAACTCGCCTTCCTCAATTCCGGCGTACTCATAAAACTGTCGGACCTGCGCGGCGTCGAACCGAAGAATATCGATCTGATCTATGATGGCGGCCTTCAGGCTTTTGTCCGCTTCCTCGACCGTACCAAGACGCCCATCATCGAAAAGCCGATTGCGGTCAGTGCGGAGCGCGATGGCATCACCGTTGAAGTCGCGATGTGGTGGAACGACAGCTACCACGAGAATGTGCTCTGCTTCACCAACAACATTCCCCAGCGCGATGGCGGTACCCATCTCGCGGGCTTCCGTGGTGCGCTGACCCGCGTCATCAATGCCTATGCGAATGAAAGCGGCATCGCCAAGAAAGAGAAGGTGAGCCTTACCGGCGACGATGCGCGCGAAGGTCTCACCTGCGTGCTTTCGGTGAAGGTGCCCGATCCGAAATTCTCCTCGCAGACGAAAGACAAGCTCGTCTCCTCCGAAGTACGTCCCGTGGTCGAAAGCCTCGTCAACGATGCGCTTTCCACATGGCTCGAAGAACATCCCGCCGAAGCGCGCCAGATCGTGACCAAGGTGGTCGAGGCCGCCGCCGCGCGCGAAGCCGCCCGCAAGGCGCGCGAGCTGACGCGCCGCAAGGGCGCGCTCGACATATCGAGCCTGCCCGGCAAGCTTGCCGACTGCCAGGAGCGCGACCCCGCCAAATCCGAACTCTTCATCGTCGAGGGCGATTCGGCCGGTGGTTCCGCGAAACAGGCGCGCGACCGTTCCAATCAGGCCGTGCTTCCGCTTCGAGGCAAGATCCTGAACGTCGAGCGCGCGCGCTTCGACAAGATGCTGTCGTCGAATGAAATCGGTACACTGATTACCGCACTCGGCACCGGCATCGGCCGCGACGATTTCAATATCGACAAGCTGCGCTACCACAAGATCATCATCATGACCGACGCCGACGTCGACGGCGCTCATATCCGCACGCTCCTTCTCACCTTCTTCTACCGGCAGATGCCGGAGGTGATCGAGCGCGGCCATCTCTATATCGCGCAGCCGCCGCTCTACAAGGTGCGCCGCGGCACTTCCGAAACCTATCTGAAGAACGAGAAGGCGCTCGGCGACTATCTCGTCGCCACCGGCCTCGAAGACATGGTGCTGACCCTTCATGATGGTTCGCAACGCGCCGGGCCTGACCTGAGCGACATCGTGTCGAAGGCGCGCGCGATACGCGCCGTACTGGACGGATTGCCCGGTAAGTATCCGCATTTCGTGGTCGAGCAGGCGGCCATTGCCGGCGCGCTCGATCCCAAGGCGCTGGCCGAACCTGAAAAGGCGAACGAGGCCGCGGCCTATGTTGCGCGCCGCCTCGATCTTCTCTCCGACGAGACGGAGCGCGGCTGGATCGGCGAGACCGCGGATGATGGCGGTCTGCGTTTTGCGCGCGAGGTGCGTGGCGTGCGCGAGGAAGTGCTGATCGACGGTCCGCTCATCGCGTCGGCCGATGCGCGCCGCCTCGACAGCTACACCTCTCACTTGCAGGAAGTTTACGTCAAGGCCGGCACGCTGCGCCGTAAGGACGACACCTACATCATCCGCTCGCCCTCCCAGCTCCTCGACGCCGTCATGGCCGTGGGCTCGAAGGGCAACACGATCCAGCGCTACAAGGGTCTGGGCGAGATGAACCCCGACCAGCTCTGGGAAACCACGCTCGATCGCGATGCCCGCTCGCTGCTTCAGGTGAACATCCGCCAGCTCGACGAGGCGGACGATCTCTTCGTGAAGCTGATGGGCGATGTGGTGGAGCCGCGCCGCGACTTCATCCGCGATAACGCGCTCGCCGTCGCCAATCTCGACGTGTGACGGCGGGAAAGCTGCCGAATGCTCTTTCCGGGGGGTGTCCGCAATCGTTAACAGCGCGTTAACCATCCCTGTCTAGCTTCGGCACGGGGAGCCCATACAGCGCGAGGCGGCGGGGTCGATGTCATCCCGGAAGACCGGCCGGAAGGCACAAACGGGGTCTGGAAAGCGTGGAAGCCCGCCGGACGAAGAGGGCTGGACGGTTGTTCGCCGCCCCGGACTCGGGCCGGTCCGCCTCCGCGTCGGCGCCAACGAGCCCCGGGAACCCGAAGGGTCCGAACTCGAAGAACCCGAATATGAGGACAGTGACGGCGGCATGGGACGTTGGGACGACGATGAATGGGACCGGGACGATACCCGCCGCGTCGAGCCGACCTTCTCCAAAGGTGGCGCGAAGGGTGGCCGCAAGTCCGGGCCCAAAAAACCCGCTGCCAAAAAATCTGTAAAGAAAACAACTTCAGGCAAGAACAGGACGGGTGTGAAGCTTCGCGCGTCCTCAAGCCCATCAGGTGGCGAGCGTTCCGGGTCGCCGCGCGGGCATCGGGCCCGGAGTGCCTCCGGCAAATCCTCCTCCCGCTCGCGCCCGGCCGCCCGCCGTTCGAAAAAGCCCGGCCGCACGCTTCTCGGCAATCTCGTCTATGGCGGTGCCGTGGTCGCGCTCTGGGGCGCCATCGCTTTTGGCGGCCTGCTCTTCTGGTATGGTCTGAACCTCCCCGATACCTCCGGCCTCTACAACGTCAAGCACACGCCCTCCGTCTCCATCGTCGCCACCAATGGCGAGGTGCTGAGCCATCGCGGCGATCTGATGAGCGGCTATGCCTCGCTCCGCGATCTGCCGCCTTACGTCCCGGCCGCGGTGATCGCCACCGAGGACCAGCGCTTCTATTGGCATTTCGGCGTCGATCCCATCGGCCTTGCCCGCGCCATGGTGGTGAACTTCAAGGCCGGCGCCTATGTGCAGGGCGGCTCGACGATCACGCAGCAGCTCGCCAAAAACGTCTTTCTGAAGCCGGACCGCACCATCTCGCGCAAGATCGAGGAAATGATCCTCGCTGTCTGGCTGGAGCTTCGCTTCACCAAGGAAGAAATCCTCACGCTCTATCTCAACCGCGTCTATTTCGGCGGCGGCGCCTATGGCCTCGAAGCCGCCTCCGAGCGTTATTTCCGCAAGCCCGCCCGCGCGCTCACGCTTCCCGAGGCGGCGATGCTCGCAGGCCTTCTGAAGGCGCCGTCTCGCTATTCGCCGACAAACGACATCGACCTCGCGCGCGCGCGTGCGCGCATCGTCCTGCAGAACATGGTCAATGCAGGCTATATCGATCAGGACGAGGCGCATGTCGCCAATGTCGCGCCCGCCTCGCTCGAAGGCTATGCGGCGCGCGGCTCCATCAATTATTTCGTCGACTGGGTGGCCGAAGCCCTGCCCGATTATGCGGGCAAGCCCGGCACCGATGTCAGCGTCATGACGACCATCGACCCCGTCTTGCAGCAGGAGGCGGAGCGGATCGTTGCCGATGTGCTCGCCAATGAAGGCGTATTGGTCAACGCCTCTCAGGCCGCTCTCGTCGCCATGACGCCGGACGGCGCGGTCCGCGCAATGGTCGGCGGGCGCTCCTATGCGCAAAGCCAGTTCAACCGCGCCGTGCAGGCAAAGCGCCAGCCCGGCTCCGCCTTCAAGCCCATCGTCTATCTGACGGCGATGGAACGCGGCCTCACGCCCGATACCATCCGCACCGACCGTCCGGTGAATTACGGCGGCTGGGCGCCCGAGAATTATTCGGGCCGCTTCGAGGGCGAGATGACGCTGCGCACCGCGCTCGCAAAATCGGTGAACACGATCGCCGTGCAGGTCGCGAAGGAAGTCGGTATCCGCAATGTCGTCTCGACCGCGCGCCGTCTGGGTCTTCAGGAAGACCTGCCCTCAAATCTTTCGCTCGCGCTCGGCTCGGGCAGCGTCAATCTGCTCGAACTAACCGCCGCTTACGCCACCTTCGCCAATGGCGGCTATGGCGTCATCCCGCATGGCATCGAGGAAGTGCGCTCGGATCGCGGCGAGGAACTCTACCGCCGTCATGGCTCGGGCATCGGTCGCGTCGCGGACCCCTTTGTCATCGCCGAGATGAACAACATGCTGAAAGCCGTGATGATCTACGGCACGGGCCGCAGTGCCGCGCTCGGCAATCGTCCCTCCGGCGGCAAGACGGGCACCAGCCAGGATTTCCGCGATGCCTGGTTCATCGGTTACACGGCGGATCTCGTTGTCGGTGTCTGGGTCGGCAATGATGATGGCGCGCCGATGGACAAGGTCACGGGCGGGTCGCTCCCGGCTCATATCTGGCATGACTTCATGGAGCGCACGCAGGCCGGTGTCGCCATTGCCGAGCTGCCGGATGCGCCGGCTCCGGTCACAACGGCGTCGGCGGCAAACCCCGCCATGCCGGCTGCGCATGAAACCGCCCAGAGCGAAGATGGCCGTGAATATGGCCGTAAATATGAATGGGAAGAACCGGGCTTCTTCGAGCGCCTCTTCGGCATCGGCAGCGACACGCGCCCCGCACTGGAGCCCGGCGGCCGCCGCTAGCGGCAACGCATCGGGCCCGCCTCCCTCTCGCTCAGTCTGCTATCTCGCTCAGGCCGCCTTCACCCGCCGCCCGCTCATCGCAATGACGAAAGCCGCCACGCCGCCAAGCGCGATGGTCCCCGCCATCGGCAGCGCGCTTGCCTCCACGCCATGTCCGACATAGAGCCCGGCCAATGCGCCCGCGAAGGATTGCAGGAAACCAAGCAGCGAGGATGCTGTGCCGGCGATTTCGGGAAAGGGCGTCAGCGCGCCAGCCATTGCTTGCGGCATGGTCACGCCCATCGAGAAACCGTAAATGACGACCGGCAGCACGATCGCGAGGGCGGAAGGCGTCGTTATCGTCGCCGTCAGCATCAGCAATCCGCCAAGCGCGGCGCAGAAGCCGCCGAAGCGCAGCGTCCCGTCGATACCGAGCCGCCGCACCAGCCGCCCGCCCGCCAGCGAGCCGCCGACATAGCCGCCCGCCATCGCGCCGAAGCAGAGCCCGTAGACGATGGGCGAAAGCCCGTAAATGCCTTGCAGCACAAAGGACGAACCGGAGACGAAAGCAAACAGCCCGCAAAAGGCGACCGTGGCGATGGAGAGATATTTGAGAAACCGCCTGTCCGCGAGAAGCCGCCGGTAATGCCGCAGGATCGCCAGCGGCGCCGCGCTTTGCCGCCGCGCGGGCGGCATCGTCTCGTCGAGACTGAGCGCAGTCATCAGCGCCAGCACAGCGCCGAAGGCGCCCATCGCGATGAAATTCGCCTTCCAGCCGTAGAAGTCCTGCACCACGCCGCCGAGCATCGGCGCGAGCGCGGGCACGAGCCCCATGATCGCCGCCATCTTGGCGAGCATCTGCCCGGCTTCCGCCCCTTCGAAAAGATCGCGCACGATAGCGCGTGCCAGCACCACTGAAGCCCCGCCACCCACCGCCTGCAGGATGCGCGCGAGCACGAGCTGTTCGATATTGGTGACGAAAAGCGAGGCGAAGCAACCCGCAATGAAGAGTACGAATCCGCCTAGCAGCACCGGCCTCCGTCCGTAACGGTCGGAGAGCGGCCCGTAAAAGAGCTGGGAGGATGCAAAGGCAATCAGATGCGCGCTCAGCGTAAGCTGCACCGCGCCCGCATCCGCGCCGAAGTCGCGTCCGATATCCGGTAGCGACGGCAGATACATATCAGTCGACAAAGGGCCGACTGCCGTCAGTGCCGCAAGGAACACGGTGAACGCCGCCGTGCCCGGCGAAAGCCTCATCTGGCTGGAGGGCTTCCGCGGCCGCCGCCCGCGAAAAGTCCGACAGGGTCCGCACCGAAGCGGTGGAGCCCCGGACCGTTCGTTTCGAGCCAGCGTTTGGCGGGCTCGTAATTGGGGATCGCTTCCTCGACAAGCGCCCAGAAGCGCGCCCCGTGATTCATGTGTCTGATATGCGCGACCTCGTGCGCCGCCACATAATCGAGCACATAGGAGGGCGCGAGAATGAGCCGCCACGAAAAGGAAAGTGCGCGCGTCGGCGAGCACGAGCCCCAGCGGGTTGTCGTGTCGCGAATGGTAATGCGCGACGGGCGCACGCCGAAAAGCTCGGCATAGAAAAGCACTCGGTCGTTCAGTTCCTCACGCGCCATGGTTTTCAGCCAGTCGGTCACGCGCCGCTGCACGAAGTCTGGATGTCCCGTCACCCGAATTTCGGGGAAGCTGCCCGTGTCCGCGCCGCGCAGGCGCCACACCGGCCCCTTGGCGCGGGCATCATCGCGCCGCACGCCGACATAGCGCACCACATGTTCCTTGCCGCGATAGGGAACATGCGCGCCGTTCTTGAAGGGCACGGGCGCGGGCACCTGGTGCAGCCGTTCGGCAATCCATTCGCGCTGTTCGCGCGCAAAGAGAAGCGCCTTGCCGACATTCCGCTTCGAGGGCGTGGTGACGAGCACCGATCCCGCCGCAAGGTCCACGCGCACGATCACGCGCTTGGCGCGCGGATTGTGGCGAACCGTGACGGGCACGGTGCGCCCGTCGATTTGCAGATAGTCGAGATGGAGCGAAGCAGATTTCACGGGTTTGTTCATAATGCGGTCGAGCCCAGAACCCCGGGCCTTTGCGGGGGCCTTTCAGGGGGATGACGCCGGTCCGGTCATTCCTGTCCGAAGGCAAAAGCGATAGGATCGAATCATGTCAACAATGCCACGATTCCATCTTGCTTTCGCGGTCGATGATCTCTCCAGCGCGAGAGATTTTTACGGGCGTGTTCTCGGTTGTGCCGAAGGCCGCTCCGACGCGCACTGGGTCGACTTCGATTTCCACGGCCATCAGATTGTCGCCCATATCGCGCCACGACACGAGGAGGCCGATGTAGCCTCGGCCGGAACGGTCAGGGGTAGTACGGTCAGGGATAGTACGGTCAGGGACAGGGTGGTGAACGAAGTCGATGGCGACGATGTGCCGGTTCCCCATTTCGGGCTCATCCTCGGCTGGGACGCGTGGCATGAACTGGCCGCGCGCCTGAAGGCCGAAGGCATTCGCTTCGTCGTCGAACCTCATATCCGCTTTCAGGGAAAGCCCGGTGAGCAGGCGACCATGTTCTTCCGCGATCCCTCCGGCAATGCCATAGAGATCAAGTCCTTCCAGGACGAGGCGCAGATCTTCGCGAAGTGAGCGGGCGCCCTAGCGCTTTGAATGCTTCGCCATGAACGCGCGTACCCTCGGTGCGATCTCCGCTTTCCAGCGCGACCCGTTGAAGACGCCGTAATGGCCGACGCCCGGCTGCTCCCAATGGGCCTTCTTCGACTTCGCCAGTTTCGTGCAGAGCTTGTGTGCTGCCTTCGTCTGGCCGACGCCGGAAATGTCGTCCTTCTCGCCCTCGACGGTCATCAGCGCCGTCTTGGTGATGGCTTCGGGCCGCACGACTTTGCCGCGATGTGTGAACTCGCCTTTCGGCAGCGAGTGCTTCACGAAAACCTCGTCCACCGTCTGCAGATAGAACTCGGCTGTCATGTCCATGACGGAAAGATATTCGTCATAGAACTCGCGATGCTTCTCCGCGCTGTCGCCATCGCCTTCGACCATGTGGTCGAAATAGGCCCAGTGCGCGTCCATGTGCCGGTCGAGATTCATCGCCATGAAGCCGGAAAGCTGCACGAAGCCGGGATAGACGCGGCGCATCACACCCGGATGCGGCCAGGGAACCGTCATCACGACGTTGCGCTCATACCATTCGGTGCCGCGCTCGGTCGCGAGCCGATTCACTTCCGTGGGGCTTTCGCGCGTGTCGATCGGTCCGCCCATCAGCGTCATGCTGAGCGGCACATAAGGATCGTCATTCTCATGCATCACGGCAACGGCGGCGAAAACCGGCACCGAGGGCTGGCACACGGCGAGGAGATGCACGTCCGGTCCGAGCTCGTGGCACATGTCGATGATGTAATCGATATAGTCGTCGAGATCGAAATCGCCTTCCGTCAGCGGCACCATCCGGGCATCCGTCCAGTCGGTGATATAGACCTCGTTGTAAGGCAGCATCGCTTCCACCGTGCCGCGCAGCAGCGTCGCGTAATGGCCGGAAAGCGGCGCGACGATCAGCAGTTTCGGCTGCGTGCCGACATCCTTCATCGCGGAAGGCTCGCGCTCGAAATGGATCAGCCTGCAGAAAGGACGCTCCCAGACAATTTTCTCGGTGACGGGAACGGGCTTGCCGTCGATCTCCGTTTCATGAAGGCCGAATTCCGGTTTGCCGTAACGGCGCGTGGTCGACTCGAAGACATCGAGGGTTGCTGCCAGCGTCTTGTGCGTCACGCTTTCGGCCAGAGGGTTGAGCGGATGACGGAGCGCCCAGAGGCCAACTTCCGCGGCGGCCCGGAAGGGCGCTACGGCGGCATGATTCAGTTCATAGAGATGATACAGCACGCTCTACCTCGCTTCGCTCGGGACTCGGAGACCCAGGCTCGTTTCAGGTTGATGGCCGGAAAGCCGGTCCTTCCCCCATGCACCGTTATGTTGCGGCGCAACATAGAATGTAGGCGTCTCGCCGCTCCCCTCCAAGAAATTTCTTATGTCAATATTACGGAAATTTATGGGCGTAGCGAAAGCGTCACGAAGCGGCGATCCGCTTCATGACGTTTTCATGACGTTTCGATGACAGTCGCCTCGAAAAAGGGGCGACTTATCCCTCACCGCCGCACAGCCGGACCCACTCCTCGCGAGGCCGGCGCGCCGCTGCGCGGTTCGCCCCCGAGATCAGCGCCCTGAAGGAGGCGGTGATGATATTGGGGTCGATTCCGACGCCGAAGAGATCGCCGGGATGGTCAGGATCGGCAACCTCCATGAAGGCAACTGCTTTCGCATCCGTGCCCGACCCGATGGAATGTTCCTCGTAGTGGCGCAGTTCCGTGCCGAGCTTCAGCGCATCCATGACGGCATCGATCGGGCCATTGCCGAAACCTTCGAGCTGCTCTTCCTTGCCAAAGCGCCGTATACGGATTTTCACGCCCTGCTTGCCGCCCTCGTCGAACAGCGTATGCGAGACATATTCGATGGGCTCTTTGCGGGAGATATATTCCTTTTCGAAAATAGCCCAGATGTCGGCGGCGCGCACTTCCTTGCCGCTGTCATCCGTCACGCGCTGCACGGCCTGACTGAACTCCACCTGCAATCTGCGCGGCAGGCGAAGGTCGTATTCCGTTTCGAGTAGATAGGAAACGCCGCCCTTGCCGGACTGGCTGTTCACGCGAATGATCGACTCATAGGTACGGCCCAGATCCTTCGGATCGAGCGGCAGGTAAGGCACCTGCCAGATGTCGCCCTCCTTGTAGGCGGCGAGACCTTTCTTGATCGCGTCCTGATGCGAACCGGAAAATGCGGTGAAGACGAGGTCGCCGACATAAGGGTGACGCGGATGGATCGGCAGCTGCGTGCAATATTCAGCCGTGCGCGCGACCTCGTTGATCTGCGAAAAATCGAGACCGGGATCGATGCCCTGGCTGTAGAGATTGAGCGCCAGCGTGACGAGATCGACATTACCCGTGCGCTCGCCATTTCCGAAGAGACAGCCTTCGACGCGGTCCGCACCCGCCATCACCGCGAGTTCGGCAGCGGCCACCGCCGTACCCCGGTCATTATGCGGGTGTACGGACAGAATGATCCCGTCGCGCCGTTCGAGGTTCCGGTGCATCCATTCGATCTGGTCGGCATAGATGTTCGGCGTCGCCATTTCCACCGTCGCCGGCAGGTTGATGACGACCTTGTTCTTCTCGCCCGCGTCCCATATCTCGGTCACCGCGTCGACCACTTCCTTGGCGAAGTCGAGTTCGGTTCCCGAAAAGACTTCCGGGCTGTACTGGAAGGTCCAGTTCGTCTCCGGCATGGTCGCGGCGATTTCCTTGATCTGATGCGCGCTTTCCGTCGCAATCGCCTTCACGCCCTGCTTGCCTTGCTGGAACACGACTTCGCGGAAATTCGGCGCCGTCGCGTTATAGACGTGAACGATTGCGTTCTTCGCCCCGCGCAGGCTTTCCATCGTGCGCGAAATGAGTTCGGGCCGCGCCTGCGTCAGCACTTCGATTTTCACATCGTCGCCCGCATAGCCGTCTTCGACGAGTTTGCGGATGAACCCGAAATCCGTATCGGACGCGGACGGGAAGCCCGCCTCGATTTCCTTGAAGCCGATCTTCACGAGCATCTCGAACATGCGGAGCTTGCGTTCCGCATTCATCGGTTCGAAGAGCGCCTGGTTGCCGTCGCGAAGGTCGGTACTCATCCAGATCGGCGGCTTGGTGATCGTCTTCTCCGGCCACTGCCTGTCGGTCAGCGGCACCTGCGGGAAGGCGCGGTATTTGACGGAGGGATTCTTCAGCATGGGTCAGTCTCACACGTTCGGCGGAGCGATGCGCGGCATGGGGCTCTGTGGCACCGTTGCGGCGCAGTTTGGATTCGGCAATGTCGGAAAGGGGATGTTTTCTGCGCTCAGGCGCAGAGGAGCGCGCCCCGAAGAAGGGCGAGGTCGAGGCCGAGAGCAGGGCCCGAGGCGATATGCCGGATGCGTTCCATGCAAAGGAACATAAGCTCCTCCCCTTGAAGCGTCAAGACACGGACAAGGAAGCGGCGAGGTGAAGAAAGCCTCAATGGAGCAGGCCGTCTTGCGCGCCTCGCCACCGCTCATCCGTGTTGTCACTCGATATGGCTCGCGATCGTCTCGGCCATCTTGTCGGGCGGTGTCTGCGGCGGGAAGAGTTTGAGATATTCGCCGTCCGGTCCCATCAGGAAAACGATGGAGGAGTGATCCATCGTGTAATCGGTCGAGTGTTCGTCTTCCGCCTTGCGATAGAAGACGTGATAGGACTTGGCGACCTTGTCGATCTGTTCGGGCGTACCGGTAAGGCCAACAAGGCGCGGGCTGAAGAGCTTCACATAGCGCGCCATCACATCCGGCGTATCGCGTTCGGGGTCGATGGTGATGAAGATCGGCTGTACCTTTTCGGCCTTGTCGCCGATTTGGTCGAGCGCGGCCGTCATGAAGCCGAGTTCCGTCGGGCAGACATCGGGGCAGAAGGTAAAACCGAAATAGATCAGCATGTATTTGCCGCGATAGGTTTCCTCCGTCACCGTCTCGCCGTCCTGATTGACGAGGGTGAAGGGTCCGCCAACCTGCGCCTTGCCGGTGGATGCCGTTTCGGTGGTCACCTCGCTTGTGCCGATCGCCAGCTCGGAAATCCAGAGTCCCGCGGCGATGGCGAGCGCCACGCCAATGACGAGAGCGATGATGCCGTTGCGTGTCATGATTTTCTCCCTGTTTCCGCGGGCTTTCTCAGCCGTCCGGCGCTACATCGCGAAACCTGGCCTTGAAGGTGCCATGAAGTGCGGACGGGGAACCTTCCTTGGTCTATACTACCCCTTGCATCGGGGGGAAGACCGGCTCGCAAG
>CXWF01028265.1_pt1 | contig 16736 bp, 11 predicted proteins | sample 468421 | NCBI WGS metagenome assembly CXWF01 (sample SAMEA2620812, study PRJEB7988) | marine metagenome | biome: marine biome (ENVO:00000447); feature: surface water layer (ENVO:00002042); material: "saline water (ENVO:00002010), including plankton (ENVO:xxxxxxxx)" | depth 5 m
TTCATGTCCTCGCGAAGCACGGTTTTCAGAATCTTGCCGTTGGGATTGCGTGGCAGCGGCTCATGACGAAGCTCGATCTTGACCGGCACCTTGAAGCTCGCGAGGAGCTTGCCGACATGGGCCTTCAATTCCTCTTCCGACACTTCCTTGCCGGGTGCGAGCTGCACGACGGCGCCGACTTCCTCACCCAGCACCTTGTGCGGGATCGCAACAACGGCGGCGTCCATCACGGCGGGATGCGCATAAAGCGCATCTTCGACCTCGACGCAGTAGATGTTCTCGCCGCCGCGGATCAGCATGTCCTTGGCGCGGTCGAGAATGTAGACGAAGCCGTCCTCGTCCATACGCACAAGGTCGCCCGAATGGAACCAGCCGCCTTCCGTGATCGCGGCAGCGGTCGCCTCCGGCTTGTTCCAGTAGCCCTTCACGACATTGGGACCGCGAATCCAGAGTTCGCCGACCTGACCGCGTGGCAATTCCTTCCCATTCTCGTCCACGACCTTGAGATCGCAAACGGGCACGGCGACGCCTGCGCTATCCGGCTTCCAGACATAGTCTTCCGCGAGGTTCTGCGTGGTGATGGACGAGGTTTCGGTGAGGCCATAGCCGTTCGACGGGTGCACCTTCGGGAACTGTTCCTTGATGCGGGCGACGAGATCGGGCGCGGAAGGCGCACCGCCATAACCGATCGACTCGACGCTCGATGTATCGCGCTTGGCAAAGTCCGGCGATTCGAGCACCTGCCAGACCATCGCCGGCACGCCGCCAAAGGTGGTGACGCGCTCGCGCTCGATGAGTTCCAGCGCGTGCTCCGCATTCCACTTGTGCATGATGACAAGGCGGCCGCCACTGGCATAGGTGCCCACGAGGATCGAATGACAGCCCGTTGCGTGGAAGAGCGGAACGGAGAGCAGCGTAACGCGCTGCGGCGCCGTCGGGTCCGGCGCGGGCGGCATCTCGCCCCGGCGCAGGAAGGAGCGCGCGGCGCCGAGCATCGCATTCAGCAGATTGGTGCAGATGTTGCGTTGTGTACCGAGCGCTCCCTTCGGCTTGCCTGTGGTGCCGGAGGTGTAAAAGATCGTGGCATCGTCTTCGGGATCGAGGCCCGGATCGGGCAAGGCGTCGGCAGGCAGGTTCGCGTAGTTTTCAGGCGTCGAAACCAGAGTCTCGAAGGCTTCGGCAACACCAAGTTCCTCGGCAGGGGTGCGCACGGCGACGAGGCCATTGAGCCCGAGTGCCTTCAGATGCGGGCGCAGACGATCAAGACGCTCATGGTCGACAATCACGACCTTCGAGCCCGAATCCAGAATGCCATATTCGAGCTCGGGGCCGGTGCCCCAGGCATTGAGCGGCACGACCACGCCGCCGATGGCAGCAATGCCCCAGAAGGCGATCGGCCATTCGGGGAAGTTGCGCATAATGAGGGCGACGCGATCGCCTTTCTTCACGCCATATTTCTCGCTGAGGACGCGGCCAAAAGCCGTCGCCGCGCGATAATGGTTCTCGAATGAGAGGCGTTCGCCTTCATAGACGATGAAGTCCCGATCGCCGAAGCTGCGGCCAAGGTCGAAGATCGCACGCAAGGAGGGCGGCGTGCCCTTGTATGTGCGGATGGGGACGCCCCTGATTTCGACGGTTTCCATCTCGAAAGGTGTGCCGGGCGATGTAAGAAAGGCATGAGCCTCCTCGATCGTCATGGCAGGCCATTTGGCGGCGTTTTCAGCCATTTAAGTCTCCCTGGAGTATCGCTTTACTGGCGGATTTTTGTCGTTGCCCGACAAATATCCCTTTTAGCGCCGGATTTGAAGTGAAAGGCGCCGGACAGCACCAGCGATGGCGCTGCCGGGACCGGCTATCAGAGACCGGCTTTCTTCAGAAGCGCGGTTTCTTCCTCGATGCAGGCCGCGAAGCTCGGTCGGGCAAGGATACCCGCGAGATAGCGCGTCAGGTTAGGATATGCTTTCTCATCCGGCTTGAAGCCCGCATGCGCGAAATTCACGAAATGCGTCGCGGTCGAGATGTCGGCAATCGAGAAGATGTCGCCCACAAGGAAATCCTTTGCGCCGATTTCCTTTTCGAGCCAGCCGAAATTGCGCGGAAGCTTCTCCGCTATGGTCTTTTCAGCCATCTCGCGGTCCGCTTCCTTGCCCATCAGGCGGTTCACGACCATGGGACGGAAAGTGCCCATGCCCACATTTCCGGCGAGATCGGAATCCGCATATTCCTCGTACCAGAGGGCCTTGCCATAGGCGAAGGCGTCGGCTGGATATAGCGCGGGCGCCGAGAACTTCTTTTCGAGATAGCCGCAAATTGCAGAGGAATCCGGCAGCGTCGCATCGGCGCCGATGGCGTCGTCGCGAAGGACGGGGATGCGCTTCAGCGGTGAGATTTCCGCAAACCAGTCCGGCGCGGGGAAAATATTCACCTGCTCCAGCGTGTAGGCCTCGCCCTTTTCGGCGAGGAAAACACGTACCTTGCGCACGAAGGGAGAAAGGCTCGCCCCATAAACCGTCAACGTCATGCTCTTTTCCCTTCCCCTACGCGGCCTTGAAGGCCCGCCATGCAGCTCCGCGTTACCGGGAGCCCCTATTTTTCGATGGCGCAAGAAAGCACCGGCATCGAAGCCGGGCAAGGGAGAAAGGAGAGAAAAGGTGGTACAGCCACCCCGGTTCGAACGGGGGACCTCTAGATCCACAATCTAGCGCTCTAACCAGCTGAGCTATGGCTGCACGGAACAAGCGCGGCAGGCCCTCGAGACCGCCACGATGGCCGGGAACTTAGTTCGCCACAGCCGGAATGACAAGCCCGTGAAGGTCTCCCATGCAAATTTTGCCCTGACAGGCAAAACCTCTCTAGATCAAGACGTTAGCCACAAAAATCGAGACGACCCCAAGGGGTGCGAGGTAGCGCAGTGCAAAGCGCCATAGCGGAAACCAGGCCTTCGCTCCATCGCCCAGCGCATCCATGACGACCTTGCCCGACAGCACCCAGCCCGCGAAGAGCGACATGAGGAGGCCCACGGTCGGCATGATGATGTTCGACGTTGTGAAATCGAGCACATCGAAGATCGTCATCTGCTCCATGACGCCAAATGCGGCCAGGGGATGAAAATCCGCCCACCAGTTGAAGGAGAGGACAGTGCCGATGCCCGCCACCCAGGCAACGGCACCGACGAGGGGGGCAAGCCATTTGCGGCTCAGTTTCACGCCTTCTTCAAGCCAGGCGACGATCGGCTCCAGCAGGGAAATCGCAGACGTCACCGCCGCGACCGAAAGCAGCAGAAAGAAGACCGCGCCGATGAGGATGCCATTGCCGATGGTACCGAAGGCGATGGGCAGTGTGATGAAGGTGAGGCCGGGGCCCGATGAAGGTTGAAGCCCGTAGGTGAAGACCAGCGGGAAGATGGCAATGCCCGCAAGCAGGGCCACCATCGTGTCCGCCAGGGCGATTATCACCGCAGCGCGGCCGATGGAGGCTTCCTTATCGAGATAGGCGCCATAGGTCATCATCGCGCCGAGCGAAATACTTACCGAGAAGAAGCCCTGCCCGATGGCGGCGAGTATCGTATCCGGTTTCACCTTGGCCAGATTGAAGGCGAACATGAATTCCATCGCATCGCCGAAGCCCGACATCGTGGTCGCGTAGAGCGCCATGCCCGCAAGAAGAACGAAGAGCAGCGGCATCAGAAGAACGACCGCGCGCTCGATACCGGAGGTGACGCCCGCTGCGACGATAAACACTGTCAGCGCGAGAAAAAGCGTCTGCCATATCCAGAGATTATAAGGATTCCCGACAACGGCGGAGAACTGGCTCGCCGCGATCTCGTTCGTCTCGCCGGCAAAAGCGCCCGTGAGAGCGAGCTCGATATATTTGAGGGCCCAGCCGCCAATGACGCTGTAATAGGAAAGCACGATAAAGGCACCGATGGTGCCGCCCCAGCCGATCAGCACCCAGAGACGCAGCGTCTTGTGCTCTGCGATGAGCCCGCGCATCGCATTGATGGGGCTCTGGCGGCCCATGCGGCCAAGCATGATCTCCGAAATGAGGATCGGCAGCGCGATGGCAAGCGTCGTCAGCGCATAGATCAGAATAAAGGCGCCGCCGCCGTTTTCACCTGCCAGATACGGGAAGCGCCAGACATTGCCGAGCCCCACGGCACTGCCGATAGCGGCCATAAGAAAAGCAAAACGCGACGTCCAATGGCGCGGCGCATAGGAAATAGTCATCTGCGATCCCCTCTCACGGCGCGGGCCGGCGCCCCCGCCGTATCACCGCTCGTCTCCAGATTTATGCCGAGACAATACGGAAATAGCCGCTTTGCGTCAGCCCCTTCGCGGCCATGTTTCCCCGGGGGCAGACAAGGCAGCGGAATCGCCTATAGTGCGGCGGGAGAACCGGCGAGGGGCAAGATGAGCGGCCAGACAATCAGCACTGCCTATATCGAAGCGAACGGTCTCGCTTTCGAGGTGGATATGTGCGGCGAAGGCGAGAAACTCGCGCTGCTGCTACACGGTTTTCCCGAGAGCAAATATTCGTGGCGGGCGCAGCTCCCCGTTTTCGCCGAACTCGGCTATACGGCCTGGGCCCCGAACCTGCGCGGCTATGGCGGCACATCGCGGCCGAAAGGGGTCGCGGCCTATCACATGGATCATCTGCTCGACGATGTGGCGGGGCTGATCGACGCGGCCCGCGCGCGCGGCGTCAAGGGGCCGGTGACGCTTGTCGCGCATGACTGGGGCGGCGCCATCGCCTGGACTTTCGTTCTGAAGAAGCTCCGCCCGCTGGAACGCTTCATCGTGATGAACCTGCCCCACCCCACGCTCATGGGAAAGGCATTGCGGACATGGGCGCAGCTCAAGAAGAGCTGGTACATCTTCTTCTTCCAGATCCCCTGGCTGCCCGAAAAGATGATGCTGCTCCGTAACGCGCAGCCGATTGCGAAAGCCTTTCGCGGCATGGCCGTGGACAAGAGCCGCTTCCCCGACAGCGTACTCGACCATTACCGGCAGAACGCCCAGCTTCCCGGCGCGATGACCGCGATGATCAACTATTATCGCGCGAACTTCAGGGGCACGCCGCCTGCGGAATGGACCGATCCGCCAATGGTGGATGTACCCACGCTGATGATCTGGGGTGAAGAAGATTCCGCGCTCGGCAAGGAACTGACCTACGGCACCGAAGACCTCGTGACCGACTTCACGATCCGCTATCTGCCTCAGGTTTCGCACTGGGTGCAGCAGGAAGCGCCGGAGACGGTCAACGCCATGATCCGCGCCTGGATCGAAGGGCGGCATGTGCCGCAAGCCGGTCTCGGCGGACGGCTTCTGCTTGCCGACAGCTAGGAAGCGAGTTCGGGCAGATTGCGATAGAGAGCGAGGGCTTCGGGGTTCGCGAGAGCCTCACGGTTCTTCACCTCGCGGCCATGCACGATATCGCGGACCGCAAGCTCGGTGATCTTGCCGGACTTGGTGCGCGGAATATCCGCAACGGCGACGATCTTTGCAGGCACATGGCGCGGCGAGGCCCCGGAGCGGATACGGTCGCGGATTCGTTTTTCCATCGCCTCGTCCAGCACGGCGCCTTCGCTCATCACCACGAAAAGAACGACGCGGACATCGCCCTGCCAGTCCTGGCCGATGGCGAGCGCCTCCTGCACTTCCGGCAACTGCTCCACCTGGGCGTAGATTTCCGCCGTGCCTATGCGCACACCGCCGGGGTTGAGCGTGGCGTCCGAGCGACCGTGAATGACGATGCCGCCATGCGCCGTGATTTCAGCATAGTCGCCGTGGCACCAGACACCAGGGAACCGCTCGAAATAGGCGCTGCGATATTTTGCGCCATCCTCGTCGTTCCAGAAGCCCACGGGCATGGAGGGGAAAGGACGGGTACAGACGAGTTCGCCCTTCTCGCCCGTGACGGACGTACCGTTCTCGTCCCAGACCTCGACCGCCATGCCAAGCCCCTTCGCCTGTATCTCACCGCGCCAGACGGGAAGGATCGGCACACCAAGAACAAAGCAGGAGACGATATCGGTGCCGCCGGAAATCGAGCAGAGGGCGACATCGTCTTTCACTTCCTCATAAACGAAGTCGAAGCTCTCGGGCACGAGGGGCGAGCCGGTGGAGAGGATCATGCGCATGGATGACAGGTCATGCGTCTCGCGGGGGCTGAGCCCCGATTTCTTCACGGCGTCGATGAATTTCGCGGAGGTGCCGAAGACATTGATTTTCGCCGCCTCGATGTAATCGAAGAGGACGCGCCCGGATGGCGCAAATGGCGAGCCGTCATATAGCGCGAGCGTTACGCCCGCCGCGAGGCCGGAGACCAGCCAGTTCCACATCATCCAGCCGCATGTCGTGAAGTAGAAGAGCGTTTCGCCGGGGCGAAGATCGCAGTGCAGGCGATGTTCCTTCAGGTGCTGAAGAAGTGTTCCGCCCGCCGAATGGACAATACACTTCGGTATGCCGGTCGTGCCGCTCGAATACATGATGTAGAGCGGATGGGAAAAGGGAAGCGGTGTGAAGGAAAGCTCTGTCTCCGGCGCCGCAGAGAGAAGCGCCGTCCAGTCTTGTGCCTTCTCGATATTTTTCGGGCCCTCGCCGATGAAGGGCACGATGGCTGCATGTTCGAGGGAGGGAAGGCCCGCGACGATTTCGGCGAGCTTGTCATGTGCCGGCAGCACCTTCCCCGCATAGCGATAGCCGTCACAGGCGACGAGCACTTTCGGCTCGATCTGGCCGAAGCGGTCGAGCACACCCTTCACGCCGAAATCCGGCGAACAGGACGAGAAGACGGCGCCAAGGCTCGCGGCGGCAAGCATGGCGACGATCGTCTCCGGGCAATTGGGCATGAAAGCGGCGACGCGGTCGCCTTCCCCGACACCCCAGGACTTCAGCACGGCGGCAAAGCGCGCAACATCGCGGCGGAGTTCGGCGCGGGTCAGGGGCGCGGCCATCACGCCTTCATTATTGAAGAGGAGCACGGTGTCGCCGCCCTCGCCGCGCAACAGATTTTCCGCGAAGTTCAGCCGCGCTTCGGGAAAGAACGCCGCGCCCGGCATCTTCTCTTCATCGGCCAGAACGGTGGTTCCCTTCTCGCCAATCACGCCCGTAAAATCCCAGACGGCATCCCAAAACAAAGCCGGGTTGGCGACGGACCAGGCATGAAGCTCATCGTAGCCGCCGAGCGAAACACCATGCCGTGCGTTCACGAGCGTCATGAACGCCATCATGTTCGACGCGGCGATGGCGTCCGCCGAGGGTGTCCAGAGAGGTGTGCTGTCTTTATCGTTCGTGCCGTTCATTGAGGTCAGCTCCTTGCGCGCTACCGCACATTAGGTGCCGCCCCCGAAGCCTTCAAGAGCCCCGGCCAGCACGGATTTTGGCCCGATGTGGTAAATGCCGCACATTCTTGCAGTGCATTCATCCCGCACCGGCGTCGCGCTGGGACTGCGCCTTCCACGCACCTGCCCTATCATGCATCATCATGCTGCAGCCATAATTCATCCACATTATGGCCGAAACGAAATCTGGAGAATTCCATGTCCCGCCTGATTGCCATTCTTGCAGGTCTCCTGCTCATCGTAATTGCCGTCATCATCGTGGTGCCGATGCTTGTTCCGATGGAGACCTACAAGGCGAAGGTAGTGGAGCTGGTGAAAAGCCAGACGGGGCGAGACCTGCGCATCGATGGCGACATCGGCCTCTCCTTCTTCCCGAATATTGCGGTTTCCATCGGCGATGTCGGCTTGTCGAATGCGGATTGGGCGCGGGATTCCGAAATGGCCTCGATGAAGGAGATGCGCGCAGCCCTGAAGCTCCTCCCGCTTTTCAGCGGCAATGTCGAAGTGGACAGCTTCATTCTTGTCGACCCGATCATCCATCTTGAGGTTCGCAAGGACGGCACACCGAACTGGCAGTTCGAAACGGCAAGCAGCCCGGCGCCTGCCGCCGAGGAAACGCCCTCCGAAGGCGGTAGCGGCGCATCCGTAAACCAGCTCCGCCTGGGCGAGGTGTCGATCCAGAACGGCAGCGCGACCTATCGCAATGCGCAGACGGGCGCGAGCTACGCCATGGAAAGCGTCAATCTCGACCTCGCGATGCCCGGCCTCGACGAGCCCTTCATCGCCGATGGCTCGCTCGTCTGGAATGGCGACGAGATCAATATCGACCTCAATGCGGAACGCCCCCGTGCGCTGACCGAAGGCGGCGAGACGCCTGTAACGCTCAGCATTTCCGCACCGAAGGTCAGCACCTCCTATGAGGGCAAGCTGACGGTGATCGACGGCGTGGCCTTCGCCGGTCAGGTCGATCTCGACGTCCCCTCGGTGCGTGAACTTGCGGCATGGACAGGCAATCCGATGCCTGCGGGAGAAGGCTTCGGTCCGCTCGCAATTTCCGGTCAGGCAAGCGGCACGGATAACAGCTACCGCTTCTCGGACGCGAAGATCGGCTTCGATGGCATGAATGCGACGGGCGACCTCACGGTCATCACCGGCGGCGCAAGGCCGAAAGTGAGCGGCAGCCTCGCTGTCGACAGGATCGACGTGAACACCTATCTCGCCGATGGCGGCGAAGGCGGCAGCGGTGCATCGGGCGGCGGTTCTTCCGGCGGTGATACCGGCTGGAGCACGGACCCCATCGACCTGTCCGGCCTCAAGGTGGTCGATGCGGATTTTGCCTTCTCGGCGGATGAAATCCTGATTCAGAAACTCAAGATCGGCCAAAGTGCATTGAAGCTTGTGCTCGCCAATGGCGTGTTGAATGCCAATCTCTCGAAGCTCAACCTTTACGAAGGACAGGGCTCGGGCAAGCTGACCGTGAACGGCGCCAGTGCGACACCGCAGATAAAGGCGGATTTCACACTTGCCGGGCTTGAGGCAGAACCTTTCCTGACGGATGCGTTGGATTTCAGCCGGTTGCAGGGCGCCAGCGCCTTCGATATCGCCGTTTCAACGGCAGGGCGCAGCCAGCGCGACATGGTCTCCGCGCTTGACGGCGAGGGCAGCATCAAATTCGCGAATGGCAAGATCAAGGGGATCAATCTCGCACAGCTTACCCGCACGGTGCTGAGCGCCGCGACCACGGGCTGGCAGTCCGGCGGGTCGCAGGATACGGATTTCTCCGAGCTCAGCGGCACCTTCACGATCAATAACGGCATCTTGCAGAATAACGACCTGAAGCTCCTCTCGCCGCTGGTCCGGGTGACAGGTGCGGGCAAGGTCAACATACCGGCAAAGACGCTCGACTACCGTGTGGAGCCAAAACTTGCGGCGACGCTTGAGGGGCAAGGCGGCGAGACGGAAGCGACGGGCATCGAGGTGCCAATCCTGATCACGGGCTCCTGGTCCAATCCGCGCTTCGCGCCGGACCTCAAATCAATGATCCAGAACCGGGAAAACATCGAGAAAACCATCGATTCCATCAAGGAAGACAAGGGCAAGAGCCTTCTGAAAGGCCTGATGGGCGAGCCCGCAAACGATACGGGCACGAGCGAAAGTGGCACTGAGGAAGAAGAGAAGGTGAGCCCGGAAGACGCCCTGAAGAAGCTCTTCGGCCGGTAGCCGTTCTCCGGCTGCCATCACCCTTCGGGCAGCGATGCCTTCGGGGAGTATCTTGAGGGTCGCGCCGGAGCCGGGAAAGGCTGCACAGCTAATTGCCTCGGGGCTGTTTCGGACCTTTGTCCCCGGCACGCACACCGTCTAGACTGGGCGCGAGTGATTCGTCGAGACCGAGGCGGCGCCTTCATGATCCACAACGCCTTGTCGACGCTGGTGAAATTCTTCATTGGAGCGGTCGCTATCGGCGCCCTCCTGAATGCGTTCGACATTACAGCAGAGCAAGTCCTTCAGGATGTCGGCTTTACGCCGGAATCCATTCTCGCTTTCGTGCGGGAAGGGATCGGCTGGGCTATTCCGCATTTCCTGCTGGGCGCGATGGTGCTCATTCCGATCTGGCTCATCATCTTTCTGTTGAGGCCACCCGGCTTTCGCCGCTGACCCTTTCTCTGCAAGCCGTCACTCTTGCGCCTGATACCACGCCATGTAGAGTTCGCCGTTAACGGGCAAGGGAATGATCCCTGCTCCGGACACGGATATATTCCGGGAGGGTATCCATGAAAAAGTTTGTACTCGCCATTGCGGTTTCCAGCTTCGCCTTTACAGGTGCGGCGCTCGCCAATGTGGGCGACGGTCTCGTCGGCAATACAGTGACCCTCACCGGACCGAACGGCGCAGTGACGAAGATCTATTACCCGGATGCGTCAAGTATCGTCGTGAAGGGCGCCGACGGCTCCGAAGCTCAGGGCACCTGGCACGTCACGGACAACACGATCTGCACCAAGATCGGCGATACCCCTGAAAACTGCACCGCCCCCATCGAGGAAGCCCCTGCCGTCGGCAGCTCGGGCATCATTGAAGGCGAACAAGGCACCGTGGAATGGTCGGTCAGCGAAGGCAAGGCCTTCTGATCTTCTTTCGCCTGTTCCCGGCCCGTCCCAATCCCTAGAATCGCTTCATCGAAAATCGATTCAGGGAGAAAACCAATGGGACGTCTTTCGGGAAAACGCGCCATCGTAACGGGCGCTGGCAGCGGCATCGGCCGGGCCAGCGCCCTTCTTTTTGCGCATGAGGGCGCGCAGGTCGTCGCCGTCGACCGGGTGGAAGCGGCGGTTGACGAGACGGCGGAGATGATCCGCAAGGAAGGTGGCAAGGTTTCATCGGTCGCCGCCGATGTGAGCGAGGAAGCCGCCGTCAAAGGTTTCATCGAGCACTGCATTTCGGAATTTGGCGGGATCGACATCCTTTATGCGAATGCGGGAATCAGCGGCGGAATGGTTCCGCTGCATGAACAATCGGTCGACTACTGGAAGGACATTCTGGCGGTAAACCTGATCGGCCCCTTCCTGGCGATCAAACATGTGAGCCCGCACATGATTTCCCAGGGCAAGGGGTCGATCATCTGCACGGCGTCTGTTGCCGGGCTTCGCGCCAATGCCGGCGGCACGCCCTACAGCGCGAGCAAGGCCGGCGTCATCAGCCTCGTGCAGACCACCGCCAACGAGTTCTATGGCACCGGTGTGCGCGTCAATGCGATCTGCCCCGGCCTCATTGAAACGGGAATGACGAAGACGATTTTCGACGGCGCACGCGCACGCGGTTCGGACGACAAGATCGGTCAGCTCAATCCGCTGAAACGATATGGCTTGCCGCCCGAAATTGCGCAGGCAGCTCTCTTCCTCGCAAGCGACGACGCCTCTTATGTGAACGGCCAGGCGATTGCCGTCGATGGCGGGCTGTCGAGCACGCATCCCTTTGCGGGGCGGCGCTAGAGCCGGGCGCTGACGCTCGTTCCCGCACCCGCACCGGAGATCGCCGCGCGCAATTTGCAGGGCCCGAGCGCAAAGGCGCCGACGCCCTTCTCGCCGAGACGAAGCGATTCTCCGACAGAGAACCAGTTTTCGCCGTCGGGGCTCGCCTCCAGCGCAATGGTCGCGCCGTCGAACTCCCCCCAAGCCCAGAATGTTCCGGTGCCGCCGGTCCAGTCGACCGGCGCGGAAGACCCGTCCGCAACCGCTGCTTCGAATAATGCCGTCATTTCTCTTTCTCCCTTGTGTAGAGTGAGGTTCCGGCGAAAGCATGATCCAGCGGCCGCGAGGCGGGGATAAGATTTCCGATAGCAACGGGTGACGAAAAGCCGGCGGTGGCGAAAGCACGGCAGGCGCTTCACCTCGGGAGCGAGCGCCGGACAGGCTCTTCAACGTTCCCTGAAGGCGTTGTCCTTCAGTTTCAGAACGGGCTTCAGCAGATAGGCCAGCACTGTTCTGTCGCCGGTAATGACACTCACCTCGGAGATCATGCCTGCGATGATGGGCAGGTTCGCTTGACGGTCTTCGAGTGCGGCGTGGTCAACGCTCACGGTTACCGGGAAATAGTGTGCGCCTTCCTGCGTCACCAATGTATCGGCACCGACGCGCTCGACGCGACCGGGCAAGGCGCCATAGACGGAGAAATCATAGGCCGTAATGCGGACCTTGGCTTCCTGCCCCGGCTGGATGAAGGCGATATCGGAAGGCGACATGCGCGCTTCGATGAAAAGCGTATCGTCGAGAGGCACAATTTCCATGATGGTGCCGCCCGGCTCGATGACGGCCCCTTGCGTCAATGTGGCGACGCGCTTGACTATACCATTGGCGGGTGCGCGCACTTCGCGGCGTCCGACCCTGTCGCGGTGGGCGACGAGACGCTGCGAGAGAGCGGCAAGCTCCGCGCTGCTCCGGCTCAATTCCTCGCGCGCCTCGCTGACGAAGGAAGAACGCCGTTCATCGATACGCGAGGCGAGTTCGCTTAGTTCAATTTCGGATGCGCGTATGTCGGCGCGAGCCCTGGAGAGCGCTTCGTCGGTTTCGGCGAGCATGCGCTCGAGCTTCAGTTTTTCGACTACGGACATCAGCCCGTCACGCACCTGACGCGAAACGAGGCCATGTTCGGCGGCAAGCGAGCGGCGTTTGTCGTCGAGATGGCCGATCCTCTCCGTTGCCTCGGAAATCGTCTGGCGTGCCTGCTCTTCCTGGCGCTGGAAAACGGCAACGGCGTCGGCAAGCCCTTTCGTCCGGCTTTCATAGAGTGCGGTTTCAGCGGCAATCAGCCCCGGTCCTTCGGGCGCATCGGCAAGCTCGGCGGGAAAGGCAAGCGGCTCCCCCGACGCCTCTGCGGCAAGACGCGTCGTGGTCGCCTGCAAGGCGCGATAGGTGCTCAGGTCTTCGCGATAGGAAGAGAGCGCGCCCGTGTTGTCGATCTGTGCCACGACATCGCCTTCGGCCACGCGGTCTCCTTCGCGCACCAGCACTTTTCGCAAAATGCCGCCTTCAAGGTTCTGGACGACCTGGATATGGCTTGAAGGAACGACGGAGCCCTCCCCGCTGGCCGTCACGTCGATATGAGCAAGAGACGCCCATGTGATCAGGAAAATGAAAATACCCGCGACAGCACAGAGCAGAACGAGAATGGCACGCTCCGGTCCCCTGACGGGATCGAGCATGGCAGGGGCCGCGTTCATCAGAAAGCGCGGGCTCATTCCTTCACACCTCCCGTGACGACATTGAGCGCGTTGCGCGGTTCCTTGCCCGTCAGCGCGGCCAATACCTTGTCGCGCGGCCCGTCCATCGCCACGCGGCCGCGGTCCAGCACGACGACGCGGGAGACGAGCGGCAGAAGCGCGGGCTTGTGCGTGACGATGACGGTGGTGAGGCCTGCCCGGTCTCGCGCCAGCCCCGCAAGCACACGCTGTTCGGTCGTGTTGTCCATGGCCGATGTCGGCTCGTCGAGCAGCAGCACAGGTGGCCGTCCGGCAATCGCGCGGGCAAGCGACACGGCTTGACGTTCGCCGCCGGACAGCCGGGCGCCGCCCTCCCCCACCTGCGTTTGCAGGCCGAGAACGGAGCGCGAGAGGAGTTCATCCAGCCCTGCGGCACGAACGACCTCCAGAAGCCGCTCATCGGCGAGACCGGGATGCGCGGCAAGAATGTTGTCGCGGATCGTGCCGTGGAAAAGCACCGCCTCCTGCCCCGCATAGCCGATGGCCGTGCGAAGGGCGGCGGGGTGGATCTGACGTACATCCACACCATCAAGCAGTACATGGCCGGCATCCGGCGCATTGAGATTGAGCGCAAGGCGGAGCGCCGTGCTCTTGCCGGAACCGACACGGCCGAGAATGGCAACCGAGGTACCCGGCTCGACATGAATGTCGATGCCATCAAGGGCGACGACCGGCGGAATGTCCTCGCCTGGCGAGGGATAGGAGAAACGCACGTCGCGGAAGGTCAAAGCGCCCTTTGCGGCGACCTTCTGGATCTGGCCGGGCGTCTCCTCGATGGGTGCCTGCATGAATTTGTCGAGCCCTTCCACGGCCAGCTTCGTCTGCTGCCAGCGCGCCATGAGGTTCGCCACCTGCGCAAAGGGCGAGACGGCGCGCCCCGAGAGAATGACGGCGGCGATGAGCGCGCCGGAGGTGATATCGCCACTACCGACGAGAAGCGCCCCGAAGACCACAGTGAAAATGGTGACGAAGCTTGCCGCGCCCGCCGTGATGGAGCCCGACAGGCTCGACCATTGCCGCGAGACGATGGCCGTCTCGGCATTTTGCGCGATCATTGCTTCCCAATGGCGGCGCGCCCAGGCTTGCGCGTTCACCGCTTTCAGTGTGTCGATGCCTGCCATCGTTTCATGCAGGAAGGCCGATTTGTGCGCCGCCTCGCGATGGGCGCGCGAAACCGCCCGTGCGATCGGCTTTTGAAGCAGGAAACCGGCCCCGACAACGACCATGATCGCGGCAATCGGCACGAGCACGAGACTGCCGCCCACCCACCAGATGATGATCAGGAACAATGCGACGAAGGGAAGATCACCCAGCCCGACAAGTGTCGCCGAGGTGAAGAAATCCCGCACGGTTTCGAATTCGCGGACCGTGTTTGCCAGTGTTCCTGCACTTTGGGGTCGTGCAGTGCCGCGCAAGGCAAGGAGCTGGCGAAAAATGCGCGCGCCGACAGAGACATCGAAACGCCTGCCGCCCACGTCGACCAGATAGCCGCGAATGACGCGCATGGAAACATCGGTCAGCACCACCACGCTGATACCAATGGCCAGTGCGGTCAGGCTTGCCGTTGCATTGTTCGGGATTACACGGTCATAGACCGCCATGGTGAAGAGCGAAATCGCGATGGCCGCGAGGTTGACGAAGAGCCCGGCAAGAATGGCAAAGGCATAGAGGCGACGGTTCGCAAAGAGCGCCCCCTTGAACCAGTCTTTCTCCGGTTCGATATCGAGAAGATTGCTGCGCTGGTCGAAATAGAAGGCCGGGCGAAGCTGCCAGACAGACACATCGGCTTCCAGCTCGTGATCGGGCACCCAGAAAGGCTCGCCATCGCCCTGCGCCGCCATGAAACCCGAGCCACGGCGTATCAGGAGCGCAACGGCGCCATCGACAATGGAAACCGCCAGGGCGGGCATCTGTGTGCGGGTGAGGGCGGCGGCGGGAACACCCGCATTCACCGCGATGATCTCTGCGCGCGATGCCGCCTCCGCCAGATGCGCGCCGCCGAGACGGCCACGCTTCAGCGGCAGGCCGGCGAGCAGCGCCTCGCGATCCGCACTCTTGCCGAAATACCGCAGCGCCGCTTCGAGCGCCGGGAGGTAGTCGGCCGAATCCGGTTCGGGGCGTTCTGGATGCGCCGCTTCCGTCATACCCCCTGCCCCTATGCCACCGCCGGCAATGTGCCCGCGGCATCGACCGTATCCTGCACATAGAGTTGCGCGGTGCCGTTCTCGAAGATGTTGTAGGTCGCACCATCTTCGCTTTGCGTGCCCTCGAAGCTCCAGCCCGTATCGGCAACTTCGACGGTACTGCCCTCGACGCCGGTGACGGTGAGCCGCGTCTTCTCATCGCCTGGAAGACCGGCGATGTCGTCTGACATGGCGAGGATGTCGCCCGCATCGAGACGGATCGTCGAGAAGGTGCTATCTGCGTGCAACCGCTCGACGCTCTCTATGACCTCGTCGCCGATAAGGGTAAGATCGAGTGTTTGCGGCGTGTCGAGCGCCGCGAAGGTGAGCGTGTCGTAGCCCTCGCCACCTATGACGGAAGCGATGCTCGTATCGGAGGTCATGAAGGTGTCGTCGTCCGGCGTACCCTCCGCCACATAGCCGCCAATATCGTCGGGCGCGAACATCATCGCGAAAGGCTCGGGTGCCGGCTCGCCGATGGTGATTTCGAGAGCGGCGGAGGGCGCACTTTCGTTTGCCGCGGCATCGACGCCGGTCACGGTGAAGCTGTGATCGCCATCGGGGAGTGCCGAGGTCGTGAAAGTCCACGACGTGCCTGTCATCGGCACCGTGCCGAGCAATACGCCGTTGTCATAGACATTGACGAACGTCGCCACAGGCCGCGTGCCCGTCAGCGTGATGGTGTTGTCGTCGGTGATACCGTCGCCGACCGTTCCGGTGTCGCTGCCCCAACTGTCGATGGTGGGGGTAGCAGGCGCCGTCGTATCCACCCAGACGATCTGGATGTCTGATGGGGCGCCCTGATTGCCCGCATCGTCGACCGCGCGTGCCGTGAGGTAATGAAAACCTTCAGGCAATTCGGATGTCGTCGCCGTCCAGTTACCGCCGCCATCGGCGACCGTCGTCCCGACCACGCTGGCACCCAGATAGACGCGGATCGTCTCGCCTGCACCTGCGGTGCCTGTGAGAGTGGGTGTGGTATCCGAAGTCTGCGTGGCGGAGGGGCCTGTCTGGTCGGTGAAGCCGGTAATGACAGGTGCAGCCGGGCCGATATTGTCCAGTTCGAACGTGTGCGTGACCGTAGCTGACTGATTTCCCGCCCAGTCGAGCGCATAAGCCTCAACGGTGATTTCACCGTTCTGCAACCCGGAAATATTCGCGCCCGAAAGTGTCCAGGCTGTGCCGCCGGCGGCAGCCGTGCCTGTTACCGTCGCACCGAGGCTGTCTGTAAAAGTGACATGGACGCTCTGTGCTCCACCCGCGACGGTGCCCGAAACATTGAAATAGTTGTCTTCGGAACCATTGACCAAATTGTCGCCCGCGACCGGCGATGTGATGGTGAGGGTGGGTGCAGTGGTATCTACCGTCACGATACGTGTGGCGCTGATTGCACTTCCATTGCCCGCCGCGTCGTACTGGCGAGCCGTAAGGTAGTGATAGCCGTCGGGAAGCAACGGGG
>CXWF01036840.1_pt1 | contig 16717 bp, 13 predicted proteins | sample 468421 | NCBI WGS metagenome assembly CXWF01 (sample SAMEA2620812, study PRJEB7988) | marine metagenome | biome: marine biome (ENVO:00000447); feature: surface water layer (ENVO:00002042); material: "saline water (ENVO:00002010), including plankton (ENVO:xxxxxxxx)" | depth 5 m
GGGGAGATGCGCCGATTTCGGTCCAGACGATGACCAACACCGCGACCACGGATGTCGCTGCTACCGTCGCACAAGTGCAGGCGGCCGCCGAGGCAGGCGCCGATATCGTGCGCGTGTCTGTCCCCGATGAGGCGTCGGCGAAGGCGCTGAAAGAGATCGTGGCCGAAAGCCCGGTGCCGATCGTTGCGGACATCCATTTCCACTACAAGCGCGGGATCGAAGCGGCCGAGGCGGGTGCGGCCTGCCTGCGGATCAATCCCGGTAACATCGGGTCCGAGGACCGGGTGCGCGAGGTCATCGCGGCGGCGCGCGACCACGGCTGTTCCATGCGGATCGGCGTGAATGCGGGGTCGCTGGAGCGGCATCTGCTCGAAAAGTACGGCGAGCCATGCCCGGAGGCGATGGTCGAGTCCGGGCTGGAGCATATCCGCATTCTCGAAGACAACGACTTCTTCAACTTCAAGATCAGCGTGAAGGCTTCGGACGTGTTCCTGTCCGCTGCGGCTTATCACGCGTTGGCCGAGGCGACGGATGCGCCGCTGCACCTTGGGATCACCGAGGCAGGGGGGCTGACCTCCGGCACGATCAAGTCATCCATCGGGCTTGGCAATCTGCTCTGGGCCGGCATCGGGGATACGATCCGCGTGAGCCTGTCTGCGGACCCGGTGGAAGAAGTTAAGGTCGGTTTCGAAATCCTCAAGTCACTGGGACTGCGTCACCGGGGCGTCAACATCATCTCCTGCCCGTCCTGCGCGCGGCAGGGGTTCGACGTCATCAAGACGGTCGAGGTTCTGGAAGAACGGCTCGCCCATATTCATACACCCATGAGCCTGTCGATCATCGGCTGCGTCGTGAACGGGCCTGGCGAAGCGCTGATGACCGATGTCGGGTTTACCGGCGGCGGGGCCGGTCATGGCATGGTCTATATGGCCGGCAAGCAGGACCATCGGATCGGGAACGAGGGCATGGTTGAGCACATCGTCGAGCTGGTCGAGAAGAAGGCCGCCGAGATCGAGGCGCAAGAGGCTGCGGCGGACGAAGCGGCCGAGTGACCCGGAGCCTTGCCCATGTCGCGCTGGTCGTGCGCGACTATGACGAGGCCATCAGTTTCTACGTCAACACGCTGGGCTTTGACCTTGTCGAGGACAGCCACCAACCGGACCAGGACAAGCGATGGGTTGTCGTGCGGCCAAGCGGCGGAGGCGCGTCGATCCTGCTGGCACGCGCGTCAAATGACCGGCAAGCCACCTTTATCGGGGACCAGGCCGGCGGTCGGGTGTTCCTGTTTCTCAGGACGGACGATTTCTGGCGGGATTATCACGCCCTTGTCGCCAAGGGCGTGAGCTTCGTTCGCGCCCCCAAGGAAGCCGACTACGGCACGGTTGCCGTGTTCGAGGACCTATACGGCACGTTGTGGGATCTCGTCGAATTCACCGACGGGCGGGCGTAGCGGAGGATCAGCTGTCCTGCGCGTCGCGGACCTGTTCGACCATGCCGCGCATCGCTTCGAGCGGGACGTACCCGCGCACCATCTGATCTTCGAGCACGAATGTCGGGGTGCCGGAAATCTCCAGACGCTGCGCGAGCATGTGGTTTTCCTCGATCCGGCGGTTTACCTCGGGGTCGTCCATCCGGTCGAGAATTTCGGCGCTGTCATAGCCCATGTCGTCGGCCATCCGCGCGAGCACTTCTTCGGTCGCGTTGGCGCGCAGGGTCATGAGCGCGTCGTGGACTTCGGCATAGGCCTCTTCGCCATGAGCGAGCTGCGTGGCGATGGCGAAGCGTGAGGAGGTGACGCTTTCCTCGCCCAGGATCGGGAATTCCTTGTAGATCACGCGGATGTCGCCGTCGCTGGACACGAGCTCATTGAGTTCGGGGAAGGCCTTGCGGCAATACCCGCAGCGGTAATCCACGAATTCGACGATGGTCACGTCGCCCTCGGGGTTGCCGCCCACATGGCTGAAGCCGTCATTGAAAATGCTGTCGGCATTGGTCGCGACGAGGTTCGCGTCGTTCTGCTCCGCCGCGTCGGCCTGCCGCTGTTCGAGGACCGAGATGGCCTCCATCAGCACTTCAGGGTTTTCGAGCAGGTAACCGCGCACCTCGTCCCGGAACATGGCGCGCTCGTCCTCGGTCATTTCGCCGATGTCGAAGGACAGGGCGGGTGTGGTGACAAGGCCGAAGGCGAGGGCGGCGGCGGATACAAGGCGGGTCATGGGCACTCCGATATCTGGTTGGCGGGACGCTAGAGGCCGCGTGGACCGGGCGCAATCCCCCGTGACACCCCGCCGCGCGGTTGACCTTTCGCCGCCGAGGCGTCACCTCGGTTCCCACTATGCTCAAGAGGTCGTGATGCGCAAATCAAAGAGAAGCGAGGTCGATCCCTTCATCGTCATGGATGTGATGGAGGCGGCGCGTCTGGCGGAAGAAGCCGGGCGCCACATCATCCACATGGAGGTGGGCCAGCCCGCAACCCCGGCGCCCGCCGTTGCGCGAGACGCGGTGGCGCGAGCGATGGAGGCGGAGGCGCTGGGATACACCGTGGCACTGGGCCTGCCCGCGCTGAGGCGGGGGATCGCGGCGCTTTACGATCGTTGGTACGGCGTCGACCTTGATCCGGCGCGGGTGGTGGTCACGTCGGGTTCGTCGGCGGCCTTCCTGCTGTCTTTCACGACGCTGTTCGACTCGGGCGACCGGGTGGGCCTCGCCGATCCTGGCTATCCGTCCTATCGCCAGATCCTCAAAGCGCTTGGCATGGAGCCGGTGGGGTTCCCGGCGTCGCCCGAGAACCGCTATCAGCCGGTGCCGGGAGATATTCCGGACGATATCGCCGGGCTCATGGTCGCCTCGCCTGCGAACCCGTCGGGCACGATGCTGGACCGCGCCGCGCTCGGCGCGTTGGTGGAGACCTGCGACGCGCGGGGCATTTCACTTATCTCCGACGAGATTTATCACGGGCTGCATTACGAGACGCGGGCGGTAAGCGCGCTGGAGCTTACCGACGAGGTCCATGTCATCAACTCGTTCTCCAAGTATTTCTCGATGACCGGCTGGCGCGTGGGCTGGATGGTGGTGCCCGAAGATCACCTGCGCACGGTGGAACGGATCGCGCAGAACATGTTCATCTGCCCGCCGCATGTAAGTCAGGTGGCCGCACTCGCCGCGCTGGACGCGGTGGACGAGTTGGAGGCGAACCGGGAGGTGTATGTGCGCAACCGCGCGCTGATGCTGGAAGGTTTGCCGCGCGCGGGGTTCGACCGGATCGCGCCGCCGGACGGGGCGTTCTACGTCTATGCGGACGTGTCCGAGCACACCGATGACAGCGGGGCCTTCGCGCGCGAGATCCTCGACACGGCCGGGGTGGCGGTAACGCCGGGGATGGACTTTGATCCTGTCCGCGGGGGCCAGACCCTGCGGTTTTCCTACGCGCGTTCGACCGCCGACATCGAAGAGGGGCTCGCCCGGCTTGCTGATTTCATGGCCCGGCGGTAGCGTTTCCAGATAGTGCGGGCTTGCGCCCGCGCAGGGTTTGCGCCGCGCCGGGACGCCGCGGTGGGCGAGGGGCGCTGCCCCTCGCGCTCCCCGAGGTTTCCTCAAACAGAGAAGGGATGGGCGGGACGGGTGTTCGCCTGTATGATCGCCAAAAAAACGGATAGGGCAGCAGATGATCCGGGCGGTTCTTCTTTTTCTGATGGTGGCATGGGCCGGTGTGGCGCAGGCGCAGCTTTCGGCGCTGGCACGGCTGGACGGCGACGGGCTCGTTATCGCGCGAGGGGACGAGGGTCTGATGCTCGATCTCGAGATGACTCGAGCCGTTCCGTGGCGGGTGTTTTCGCTGGCCGATCCCGCGCGGCTTGTCGTGGATTTTTCCGAGCTGGACTGGACCGGCGTGGATGAGGCCGCTCTCGCAAGCGTCGAGGGCGTGACGGCGGTGCGCACGGGGCTGTTTCGGCCCGGATGGTCGCGGCTGGTGGTCACGCTGGACGATCCATTTCTGGTCGAGCAGGCCGGTATGCGGCGGGTCGGGCAAGACGGCGCGCGCGTCGGGCTGACGTTGGTCCCGACGGATGCGGAGACGTTCGCCGCAGAGGTCGGCGCGCCCGAGAGTGCCGTGTTCGACATGGCGGACCCGCTTCCGCCGGTGTCGCGGGGCGAGGGGCCTTTGGTCGTCGTGCTGGACCCCGGTCATGGCGGCATCGATCCGGGGGCGGAGCGTGAGGGTATCCGGGAGGCGGACCTGATGCTCACCTTCGCGCGTGAACTCAAGGAGGTCCTGTTGCGCCAGGATGGGATCGATGTCGTGCTGACCCGCGACGAGGACGTGTTTGTCCCGCTGGAAGAGCGCGTGTCATTCGCCCGTGCTGCCGGTGCCGACATATTCCTGTCGCTCCATGCAGATGCGCTGGCCGAGGGCCGGGCCAACGGGGCCACGGTTTATACGCTGGCCGAGGAGGCGACCGATATCGCCTCGCAGAAGCTTGCCGAACGGCATGACCGCGCGGACCTTTTGGCGGGGGTGGACCTGAACCAGACCGGGGACGAGGTCGCGCTCGTCCTCATGGACATGGCGCGGACCGAGACGCAGCCCCGCTCGGACGCGCTGGCGGATGCGATCGTGGACGGCATCCGGACCGCGACTCAATCGACATACAAGACACCGCGTTTGGAGGCGGGGTTTTCTGTCCTCAAGGCTCCGGACATCCCGTCGGTGCTGATCGAGCTGGGGTTCCTGTCCTCGAAACGCGACCGCGAGAAAATGGTGGACTCCGAGTGGCGCCGCCGCGCGGCCGAAGGGATCCGGGACGCGGTCCTGGAGTGGGCGCTGGAAGATCAGGCCGCCAAGGAGCGTCTGCGGCAGTAGATCAGGCGTGCAGGCCCCGGTATCTGGCGAGCCAGACCGAATGGCCGTTGCAGGTCGGGTCTTCGGGCACGAAAGACACCACGTCGAACCCGTTTTCATTCAGCAGCTTGCGGTATTCCGCTGGGTCGAGCGAGGCGTGGTAGACGGTTTCACCCTCGACCTTGCCCATCGCCTCACCGGCCGCCGGTCCGGAGGTGAACATGAGCGCGGTGCGCGCATGGGAATGGGCCGCGAAGGTGGCGAACATGGCGCGCTGATCGTCGACCGACAGGTGGAACATCGAGTTCCAGGCGAGGATCAGGTCGAAGGTCTCACCCAGATCCAACCCGCGCATGTCGGCATGGATGGCGCGCGCATGGGGCAGGTTTTCGCGAAACAGCACCAGCATGGAGCCTGCGCCGTCGACGCCGGTGATCTCGCCCCGCCGTTCCTGAAGGTAGGATGCGATGGGTTTGCCGGGCCCGCAGCCAAGGTCGAGCACGCGGCGACCGGGGGCATGGTTCAATGCCCGGTCGAGCCAGCGGCGCTCGAACAGGGTCCGGTCGCGGGAACGTGCGAATCCGCGTGCGACGCGGTCGTAGGTGGGGAGAATGTCTTCGGGCCTCATGAGCGGCACATGGTGCCGATTTCCCCCGCTTGTCCAGTGGCTTGATAGCGTTCGGGCGAATTTCTGCCAAACGCTGTTTTCACTGGGCCGAACCCTGCCGATCTTTTTTGACCAGGGGCGGTGAAACCCCTATACCCTTTGGCTCAACCTCCGGAGGCAGTCTTGATCCGATTCATACTGGGATTTTTCGGTGCCATCTTTTCGTGGCTGACACTCGGCGCCTTCATGGCGGCGCTCGGGATCGGTGCGATCTTTTTCGCCTATGGTCGCGGCCTGCCATCGACGGAGCAGTTGGAGAACTACCAGCCTGCGACGATCAGCCGGATCTATTCGGGTGAGGGGCAGCTCATGGACGAGTTCGCCCGTGAGCGTCGGCTCTACACGCCGCCGGAACAGATCCCGGAGCTGGTGAAACACGCCTTCATCTCGGCCGAGGACAAGAATTTCTACAGCCACAAGGGCTATGACCCCCGCGGGATGCTGGCCGCCGCCGTGGAAGCGGCGCGCGGCGGGCGTCTGCGCGGCGCGTCGACCATCACCCAGCAGGTGATGAAGAACTTCCTGCTGTCGTCCGACCGCTCTGCCGAGCGCAAGATCAAGGAACTGATCCTCGCCTCGCGGCTGGAAAAGACGCTCGACAAGGAAGACATCCTTGCGCTGTATCTCAACGAGATTTTCCTCGGGCAGAACTCCTTTGGTGTGACCGCGGCGGCGCAGACCTATTTCAACAAGACGCTGGACACGCTGGCCCCGCACGAAGCTGCGATGCTGGCCGCGATGCCCAAGGCGCCATCGGACTATCACCCGGTGCGCAACCACGATCGGTTGCTCAATCGCCGCAACTTCATCCTCAAGGAGATGTACGAGAACGGTTACATCACCGAGGAAACTTATCTGTCGGAACGGCAGGAACCGATCCGTTCGGTGCAGGGCGACGACTTCGAAAGCTTCCGCTCGGCCATGCCGCGCCGCGACTATTTCACCGACGAGATCCGGCGGCAGTTGTCGCGCGACTTTGGTGAAGAGGAATTCTTCGGCGGGGGGCTGACGATCCGCGCGACGGTCGACCCGGAAATGCAGGAGGTGGCCGCATGGTCCCTGCGCAAGGCGCTTGAAGACTATGACCGGGCGCGGTCCGGCTGGCGCGGGACGGGCAAGTCCATCGACCCCGCCACGCTCGATGACGGCACCTGGGAAGACGCGCTGGCCGAGGTCCGCGTGGCCCGGGACATCAATCTCAACGGTCAATGGTATGTCGCCGTGGTCGACCAGATCGGGTCCAACGAGATGACGGTGAAGATCGAGGGGCAGCCGGAGCCGCAACCCTGGGTCATTCCGCGAAGCGATACGTCGTGGTTCCGCGGAAGCTTTGCAGATAATTTCGAACGCGGGGACATTGTCCATGTGCGCACCCTTACCGACGGGGAGGGCGCGGAGGGCAATTTCGTGCGCTGGTCGCTCAGGCAAGTGCCGGAAGTGCAGGGCGGTTTCATGGCGATGGACGTGAACACCGGCCGCGTGATCGCGATGCAGGGCGGCTTCTCTTACGAGAACTCGACCTTCAACCGCGCGACGCAGGCCACGCGCCAGCCTGGCTCGTCCTTCAAGCCGTTCGTCTACGCCTCGGCCCTGTCGTCGGGCTTCTCGCCCGCCTCGATCATCATCGACGCGCCGATCGAGATCGATACGGGGGGCGAGATCTGGCGGCCCAAGAACGCGTCCAACCGCTTTTACGGCCCCACGCCGCTGCGCACGGGGATCGAACGCTCGCGGAACCTGATGACGGTGCGTCTTGCGCAGGAAGTCGGTATGCACACCGTCGCTCGGTATGCCGAGCGGTTCGGGGTTTATGACGAGCTCGACCCCTATCTCGCCAATGCGCTGGGGTCGGCCGAGACGACGCTGTTCAAGATGGTGTCGGCATACGCCATGTTCGCCAATGGCGGCGAGCGGGTTGAACCCACGCTCGTTGACCGGGTGCAGGACCGCTGGGGCCGGACGATCTATCGCCATGATCAGCGCGACTGCACGGACTGCAAGGCCGCGCGTCTGCCGCAGGGCGAAGCGCCCGAGATCACGTCGAACCGTGAACGTGTAATGGACGCGATCACCGCCTATCAGCTCACCTCCATGATGCAGGGCGTCGTTCAGCGTGGCACGGCCTCGGGCGCCGTGCGCCTGCCGGTGCCCACGGCGGGCAAGACCGGGACGACGAACGATTCCAAGGACGTCTGGTTCGTGGGCTTCACGTCGAACATCGTGGCCGGCTGTTACATCGGGTTCGACCGGCCGAAGCCCTTGGGCGGCGCATCCGGTGGTGGCACCTGTGGCCCCGTGTTCCAGCGGTTCATGACGGAAGCCGTCAAGAAATACGGGGGCGGCAAGTTCAAACTGCCGCCGGGCGGGCATTTCGTGAAGATCGACCGCTATTCCGGCGCGCGCCTTCCCGACAGCGCCTCGGGCCCCAACGTCGTGGCCGAATATTTTCGCGATGGCGAGGAGCCGATCTTCGGGATCGTCTTCGACGGCGGCTTCGCCATGGGCTCCAACCTGCCGCTCTTTGGGGAGACGACGGGGGGCGGCACACAACAGGTGACCACCTCGACCGGCGAAACCGTCGTCATTCCGGACAAGGCGAATTTCGGGTCGCTCTCTTCGGGCGGGCTTTACTAGGAAAAACATAGGCTTGGATGACGGGCGATTGGACGCTCACCGGAAAAACCGTTTGCGCGGATCATTTTCGCCATTGTCATGATACCCCCCGGACCCCTATGTTCGCAGGGCGGCGAACCCGGAGCGGGGTCGCCCGAAAGTTTTGCTGCATGTGGGCCGAACCGCGCGACACACGCGCCGGAGGCGGGGTGCAGACCGAGATGGCCGAAAGGCCAAGGCAGGCGGGCATGACAAAACCCGAACGCCAGACATTCGTCCGGAGGCCTAAGCCCGACCGGACCCAAACGGGCCCCGCGCTAGACGGGGTCGGAGAAGAAACGCGATGAGGCGCGACGCGGCACTGATGGGACAAAATGCGGGGCGCATGCTTCCGCACGACCTGCATGCCGCCGCGCCATTGCTCGCCCTGACAAGTCACCACCCATCGCCCGTCACTCCACCTGGAGCGGCGCGCGCACGCGCTGGTGCAATGAGATACAATGCCCAAGAAAATGCTAATCGACGCCACGCACGCGGAGGAAACCCGCGTCGTCGTGGTGGACGGCAACAAGGTCGAAGAATTTGACTTCGAGTCGGAGAACAAACGCCAACTCGCCGGAAATATCTACCTCGCCAAGGTCACACGCGTAGAGCCGTCGCTTCAGGCGGCCTTTGTCGACTATGGCGGGAACCGGCACGGCTTCCTCGCCTTCTCGGAAATTCACCCGGACTACTACCAGATCCCGGTCGCGGACCGTGAGGCGCTTCTCGAAGAAGAGCGCGCCTATGCCGAGGCGATGGCCGCCAAGGACGAGGAGGGCGGCAGCAGCCGGTCCCGCTCGCGCCGTCGCTCGACGAAGGCTGAAGACACGGCGTCGGAGGATGAGGTCGCGACCCGTGACGTCGATCCCGCCGGGATGGATGTGATCGACCTTGACGCGCCGCAGGACGACGAGGCGAGCTCGCCGATGGAGCGGGTCGGCGATACGCCAGTGGAGGAGCCCGATGAGATGGCTTCGGACACCGGCGAGTCTGAAGTCGACTCGGATGACGATGGCGATACCGACGCCAAGCCGTCGCGGTCGCGCCGGTCCCGGTCGCGTTCCTCCCGCTCGCGCGGGCGGTCCAAATCGAACTCGGATGAAGATGACGACGACAATGCGCGCGTCGATGCCTCCGAGCGGGACGACACCATCGAATCCGTGGCCGATGATGACGATCACGAGGACATCCGACCGCCGCGCAAGCCGCGGCCGCGTAAGTATAAGATCCAGGAAGTCGTCAAGGTTCGCCAGATCCTGCTCGTGCAGGTCGTGAAGGAGGAGCGCGGCAACAAGGGTGCGGCGCTGACCACCTATCTCAGCCTCGCGGGCCGTTACTGTGTGCTGATGCCGAACACCGCACGGGGCGGCGGGATTTCCCGCAAGATCACGAACGCGGTGGATCGCAAGAAACTCAAGGAGATCGCGGGCGAACTTGAAGTACCAAAGGGTGCCGGTCTGATCGTTCGGACCGCAGGCGCCAAGCGCACCAAGTCCGAGATCAAGCGCGATTATGAATACCTGCAACGCATGTGGGAACAGATCCGCGAGCTGACGCTGCAGTCGACGGCGCCGGCCAAGATCTATGAGGAAGGTGACCTCATCAAGCGGTCGATCCGCGACCTTTACAACAAGGACATCGACGAGGTTCTGGTTGAAGGCGAAGGCGGGTATCGCATCGCCAAGGACTTCATGAAGATGATCATGCCGTCCCACGCCAAGAACGTGAAGAACTACCACGACTCGCTGCCGCTGCTCGCCCGCTACCAGGTCGAGAGCTATCTGTCGTCGATGTTCAACCCGACGGTGCAACTCCGCTCCGGCGGGTACATCGTGATCGGCGTGACCGAGGCGCTCGTGGCGATCGACGTGAACTCGGGCCGAGCCACGAAAGAGGGCTCGATCGAGGAAACGGCGCTCAAGACCAACCTCGAGGCCGCAGAAGAAGTAGCGCGCCAGTTGCGCCTTCGTGACCTTGCGGGTCTGATCGTGATCGATTTCATCGACATGGAAGAGCGCAAGAACAACAACGCGGTCGAGAAGAAGCTGAAAGACAAGCTGAAAACCGACCGTGCGCGCATTCAGGTGGGCCGCATTTCCGGCTTCGGGCTGCTCGAAATGAGCCGCCAGCGCCTGCGCCCCGGCATGATCGAGGCGACGACGCAGCCGTGCCCGCATTGTCACGGCACGGGCCTGATCCGCTCTGACGACAACCTCGCGCTGACCATCCTGCGTCAGCTTGAGGAAGAAGGGACGCGCGGCCGCTCCAAGGAGGTCTGCCTCAAGGCGCCGGTGGGTATCATCAACTTCCTGATGAACACCAAGCGCGAGCATATCGCGCAGATCGAGGCGCGTTATGGCATGGCGATCCGGCTTGAAGCCGATCCGTTCCTGATTTCGCCCGATTACGAGATCGAGAAGTTCAAGACCGCGACCCGCGTTGTGGCCGAGGTCACGACCCCGGTTGTATCCGTCAATGCCTCGCTCATGGAGGACCTTGAGGAGGACGAGGTGGACGTCGAGGACGAAACGGACGAGGCCGAGGCCGAGGCCGAAGAGAGCCAGGAGCAGCGCACCGAGACCTCCGAGGACGATGACCAGCCCAAGAAGAAGCGCCGTCGTCGTCGCCGTCGTGGCGGGCGTGGTCGCAACAAGAGCCGGTCTGGTGAGGATGGTCAGGACGACAACGGGTCCGATGACGATCAGTCCGGGGATACGCAATCTGACGCGCCTGCCGAGGCGGATGCGGTGACCGCGGCTCCCGCAGAAGCGGAAGGCGAGCAACCGGCCGAAGCCGAGGAGAAGCCCAAGCGCAAGCGTGCCCCCCGCAAGACGGCGGCACAAAAAGCGGCTGAGGCCGAGGCTGCGGCGGCCGAGGGAGAGGCGGCGGCAGATGCCCCCTCCGAGGCCGAAGAAAAGCCCAAGCGCAAGCGTGCACCGCGTAAGACGGCGGCTCAGAAGGCGGCAGAGGCCGAGGCTGCGGCCGCTGAGGCTGAAGCAGGCTCTGACGAGGTTGCCTCCGAACCGGTCGCGGAAGAGAAGCCCAAGCGCAAGCGTGCGCCGCGCAAGACCGCCGCTCAGAAGGCAGCGGAAGCTGAAGCCGAGGCCGCCAAGGCGGATGCCGAGTCGGCAGATCCCGCGCCGGAGCCGACGCCCGAACCCGAGGTGACACAAGCACCCGCCGACCCGGAGCCTGAGGTTCAGCCTGAGCCTGCCCAAGAGGCAGAGAAGGAAATGGCGAGCGTCGGTGCGAGTGAGGCCGAGGCGCCGAAGCCCGAGAAGAAACCCGCATCGAAACGGCGGGGCTGGTGGAACCGGGGCTGACCCCCGACCAACCGGACAAAAAGAAAGGCGGGCCGCAAAGCCCGCCTTTTTTCATGCCGTGATGGTTGCTGTCACTCGCCGCCGCGTGACAGCGCGGCCACGCCGGTGCGGGCCATTTCGACCAACCCGAGCGGGCGCATGAGGTCGGCGAAGGCGTCGATCTTTGCCGGCGCGCCGGTCACTTCGAAAACGAAGCTTTCCAGCGTCGAATCCACGGCATTGGCGCGGAAGATGTCTGCCAGACGAAGCGCCTCGACCCGCTTGTCGCCGGTGCCTGCGACTTTGAACAGGGCCAGTTCCCGCTCGACCGCCGCACCTTCAACCGTAAGGTCGTGGACTTCGTGGACCGGCACGATCCGCCCAAGCTGCGCCTTGATCTGTTCGATCACGGCGGGGGTGCCGCCGGTCACGATGGTGATGCGCGACTGGTGGCCGGTGTGGTCGACCTCAGCCACGGTGAGCGAGTCGATGTTGTAGCCGCGGCCGGAAAACAGCCCGATCACGCGGGCGAGCACGCCGGGTTCGTTGTCCACGATCACGGCGAGCGTATGTGTCTCCACGACGTCCGAGTTCGGATCGCGCAGCTCGTAGGCCGACTTGCGGGACGAGCCTTTCTTGATTTTCAGAGCGTTCATGTCCCGTCCTCCTTAGACCAGCGCCGCGCCGGCTTCGCCGATGGCATCGGCAGTGGATGCCTCGCCCAGCAGCATCTTGTTGTGCGCTTCGCCCGATGGGATCATCGGGAAGCAGTTCTCGTGTTTCTCGACCAGCACGTCGAGAATGAAGGGCCCGTCGTATTCGATCATCTCGCGGATCGCGTCGTCGAGGTCGGCGGGGTCTTTGACCACGCGGCCTTTGCAGCCGAAGGCCTCGGCCAGCTTTGCGAAGTCGGGCAGGGCCTCGGACCAGGACTGCGAGTAGCGTTCGCCGTGCAGAAGCTCCTGCCACTGGCGCACCATGCCGAGGCGTTCGTTGTTCAGGATGAATTGCTTGACCGGGAGGCGATACTGCACAGCCGTTCCCATCTCCTGCATGTTCATCAGCCAAGAGGCTTCGCCAGCCACGTTGATGACGAGACTTTCCTTGTGCGCCATCTGGACGCCGACCGAAGCGGGGAGGCCGTAGCCCATCGTCCCGAGGCCGCCCGAGGTCATCCAACGCCCCGGCTCATCGAACCCGAGGAACTGAGCGGCCCACATCTGGTGCTGCCCGACCTCGGTGGTGATGTAGCGGTCCATGCCACGGGTCAGAGCCTCGAGCCGCTGAACGGCGTGCTGCGGCTTGATCGTCTTGGTCGAGTTCTTGAACGACAGGCAGTTCACCTCGCGCCATGCGTCGATCTGCTTCCACCAGTTGGCGAGTGCGTCGGTGTTGGTCTTGCGCCCCTTGGACTTCCAGATGCGCAGCAGGTCTTCGAGCACATGGCCCACGTCGCCCACGATCGGCAGGTCGACATGGATGACCTTGTTGATCGAGGACGGGTCGATGTCGATCTGCACCTTGTGCGACCCGGGCGAGAAGGCATCGACACGCCCGGTGATCCGGTCGTCGAAGCGCGCGCCGACGCAGATCATCAGGTCGCAGTCGTGCATCGCCATATTTGCTTCATAAAGCCCGTGCATCCCGAGCATCCCGAGCCAGTTCTTGCCAGACGCCGGGTAGGCACCGAGACCCATGAGCGTCGAGGTGATCGGGAAGTTCGTGGCCTCCACCAGTTCGCGAAGGAGCTGGCTGGCCCCCGGGCCGGAGTTGATGACGCCGCCGCCGGTGTAGAACACCGGGCGCTCGGCCTCTTCCATCATCTCGGCCAGTTGCGTGATCGCGTCCGTGTCACCCTTCATCCGGGGCTGGTAATGGGACACGCGCGCCTTTTGCGGCGAGACATAGGTTCCGGTGGCGAATTGGACGTCCTTGGGGATGTCGATCAGCGTCGGGCCGGGGCGGCCCGTGGTCGAGACGTGGAACGCCTGATGGATCGTGTCGGCGAGCTGGTTCGGATCCTTCACCAGCCAGTTGTGCTTGGTGCAGGGGCGGGTGATGCCGACCGTATCGGCCTCCTGAAACCCGTCGGTGCCGATGAGGAACGTGGGAACCTGGCCCGTGAGCACGACGATCGGGATGGAGTCGAGTAGCGCATCGGTCAACCCGGTGACCGCGTTGGTGGCACCGGGGCCGGAGGTGACGAGCACGACACCCGGCTTGCCCGTGGAGCGCGCGTAACCCTCGGCGGCATGGACCGCGCCCTGTTCGTGGCGCACGAGGACGTGCTGAATGTCGTTCTGCTGAAAGACCTCGTCATAGATCGGGAGGACGGCGCCGCCGGGATATCCGAATACCGTGTCCACACCCTGATCCTTCAGGGCCTGAACCACCATTTTTGCGCCGGTCATCTGACGTTCCATGTCTCTCTCCGTCTGGGCCTTGGCCCCTTGTTCTGGTCATAAAAAAGCCCCCGAGAGTTTCGGGGGCGCATGGGGAACCTTTATGGGGTCGGTTACCGTCCCATGCGCCGATGTCCTACGATGACTACAAGGCTTTCCACGACCGCGTCTCCTTTGTGGTGCGGGGACATTATTGGCGTGCCTACGGGGCGTCAACGCCAAATGGCCGAATAAAGTGTCTCAGGCGGAAGATTTCACGACATTATCTTACCAATTCTGGCGTTTTGGACCGTGATTGCGAAATCTTGGAGACGACTCAGGCGCGCCGGGCCACGTCGAACGGCGGAATGATGCTCCATGAACACGGAGGGAGAATGGGGGACCCCGGGGAACCTTAGCTGTAGATCCGGCCACCAAGATACTTGGAGCCGTGGTCGCAGGAGATTGTGACGACCCGTTTGCCCGGTCCCAGTTCGACGGCGAGGTCGATGGCCGCGCAGACATTCAGGCCGGTCGAGCCGCCGCCAAAGATGCCTTCGATACGTGCGAGCCTGCGGCACATCTCGAAGGCCTTGTCTTGATCGACGGTTCTGATGTCGCTCAGCACGTCGCGGTCAAGGAATGGCGGGGCCGGAAACACCGCGATTCCTTCGACGTTGTGCGCGCCGGCGACCCCGGTGGAGAGTAATGCAGACTCGGTTGGTTCAAGGGCAACGACCTTGGGCGATCCACCGGCCGCGCGAAGTCCGTCCAGAGTGCCCATAAGGGTCGCTCCCGTTCCGACGCTCGCACAGAAAACGTCGATGCCGCCATCCAACGCTTCCGCGATCTCGCGGCCCAAGGGCTGATAGCCGGCGCGCACATCCGGGGAGCCGAATTGATCGGCGTAGTAATACCCTGGCTGCGCCGCCAGTGAATGTGCCCGGGCTTTCATTCGCTCGGCCAGTTCGTGCGTGATGGCTCCGTCTACACATTTTTCGACGAGCACTTCAGCACCGAAGGCCTCCATCGCCTGCTGCTTGGTGTAGGAGAATGCATCGGAGAAGATCGCAGTGAACTTCAACCCGAGGACGGCCGAAACGAAGGCGAGGGCGCTGCCGGTGCTGCCGCCCGTGAATTCGACGACCGTGTCGCCCGCCTTGACGCGCCCCTGTTCAAGCGCCGCGCCAAGGACGGATATGGCCATACGGTCCTTGTATGAGCCGGTTGGATTGGCGCCCTCGAGCTTTACCCAAACTTCGGCGGCGCCATCCGGCACAAGTTTTTCCAGCCGCACCAATGGGGTGTTGCCGATAGCCGAAAGGCCCGCGCCGTATGCCATTTTCTGGGAACCCCTTTTCACACAGCATAGGGCAACGCCGGAACCTGCATAGGAAAAAGATCGACGGCAGAAAATTCCCGTACCGGGCCTCAGCCCTTCTTGACGGGTTGGGCGCCGGGGAGAGAGATCTGCGCGACCTGTTCCGCGATCGGATCGTTCGACAGCGGGTGCGTCCGGTTGTCGAACTTCTCCGGATCGTCGAGCGCCGTCCACTGTCCGCCGACATAGACTTCGAGCGCCGAGAACTTGGCCTTGTATTCCATCTTCGACGAGCCGGGCACCCAGTAGCCGAGATAGACGTAAGGAAGCCCGGCTTCCTGAGCGAGCTTGATGTGGTCCAAGATGACATAGGTGCCGAGACTATCGGCGCGCCGCGCGGGGTCGTAGAAGCTGTAGACCATCGACAGCCCGTCATCGAGCACATCGGTCAGGCACACCGCGGCCAGTTCGCGGGTGCGACGGTCGGCGGAGCGCACGGAATATTCGATCACGCGGCTCTTGATCGGGGTCTCTTCGATCATCGCGGCGAATTCGAACACGTCCATGTCCGCCATGCCGCCATCGGCGTGGCGTTCGTCCAGGTACTTGCGGAACAGATCGTACTGCTCTTCCGTTGCCCAGGGCGCGCGCGTGCGGCGGGCGAGGTGGTCGTTCTTCTTGGTGGTGCGCCGCTGGCTTTTCGAAGGCGCGAAGTCCGCCACGCGAATCCGGGCCGAGAGGCAGGCGTTACAGTCGGAACAGGACGGCCGGTAGAGCACATTCTGCGACCGGCGGAAGCCCTGTTTGGACAGCGCGTCGTTGAGATCCTCGGCCTGCTCACCCTGGAGCGCGGTGAACAACTTCCTCTCCAACCGACCCTCGAGATACGGGCAGGGTTGGGGCGCAGTCACATAAAACTGCGGAGCAAGGGGAAGTGTGTGCCGCATGGACAATAGGAAATCTTCGGTTTCTGACCCAGTTTCGCAAAACCTATCAACGAAACCTTAACCCGCCAAGCCCCCCGGCCCATTGAAGTAAATGGCGGGGGATTTCGCTCACATGCGCGCGGCGCGGTTGATCGCGGCGGTGCCCAGGACGAGGTCCGTGAGGCCCTGACCCCGGTCGCCGGTCATCATCAGGATGATCGAGGCGATCTGCGGCAGGACGAAAGACATCGAGAGCGAGTAGCCCAGCGTGTGCAGGACGGCGGTGCCAAGGTCGAGCCGCTGGCCGTCGCCGCGCCGGATCTCGATCGACATCATGCGCATCCCCAGAGTGGCGGAGCCGTTGGCCAGCGTCACCACGCGGTAGACGAAGCCGATCACGAGCCACAGGAAACCGGCGAAGAAAAAACCGATACCGACTGTAAGGATGATGGCGAGTGCGACGATGGCGACCACGATCAGCGTATCGAACACCCAGGCCAGCGCCCGCTTGGCGGGAACGTCGGCATAGAACTCCGACTGGTAGTCGGGATCGGGCAGTCCGGTGTAGCTCGCGTAGGTCATCGTCGTCCTCATATGGAATGGGCGGGCGGCCCCGACAAGCGGG
>CXWF01033133.1_pt1 | contig 16609 bp, 15 predicted proteins | sample 468421 | NCBI WGS metagenome assembly CXWF01 (sample SAMEA2620812, study PRJEB7988) | marine metagenome | biome: marine biome (ENVO:00000447); feature: surface water layer (ENVO:00002042); material: "saline water (ENVO:00002010), including plankton (ENVO:xxxxxxxx)" | depth 5 m
AAAGTGAACGACTCGATGGGCCATCGCACGAATGCCCGCGTTATGGGTGATGACGATGGTGGAGGTGCCCATCTCGGCATTGATACGCTCCAGCGCGTCGAGCACCTGAACGCCCGTCTTGGAATCGAGCGCCCCGGTCGGCTCGTCGCACAGCAGCACTTCGGGCCGTTTGGCGATGGCGCGGGCGATGGCGACGCGTTGTTGCTCGCCGCCCGACATTTCCGCGGGGAAGTGGTCCAGCCGGTGAGTCAGCCCGACACGCTCCAGCGCCTCTTCGGGCTTCATGGGGTCGCGCGCGATCTCGGTCACGAGCGCCACGTTCTCACGCGCCGTAAGACTCGGCACGAGATTGTAGAACTGGAACACGAAACCGACGTGATCGCGCCGGTACCGCGTGAGCTCCCGCTCGCTCATCGCGGTCAGTTCCTTGTCGCGAAACCACGCCTGCCCCGCGGTCGCGTGGTCGAGGCCGCCGAGAATGTTCAGAAGGGTGGATTTGCCGGAACCGGAGGCACCGAGCAATACGGTGAACTCTCCCGCATATAGCTCCGCGTCCACGCCCCGAAGCGCATGCACGTCCACCTCGCCGGTCGTATAGACCTTGGTGATTCCCTTGGTGTGAAAAACACTGTTCATCGCGTCCGCCATGGTCCCACTCTAACGATGTAGTGCGCCAAGACCTTGATCTGGTTCAATAGGCATCCGGACGCGCATCATTTCGGGAGGCGCGGCGCCACCCCTCGAACGTGCCCAGCCAAACGGGGCTCAGGGCAAACAGACCCTTGTCGCATTGTGCGAGCCAGAAACGACGCCACTTGCTCGGGTGATCGCCGTGGATCGCGACGAACGCATGGATCGCGGTAACGAAGGCGCGGTCGGCGTGAGCGCCGTGCAGTACGGCGCCGGCTGGGCGAAACGGCATCTGGGCGCCGCTGGCGGCCAGGTCGCGCTCGGCCGCGTGAATGGCAGGGCCCAAGTCATGGCGCACATGCGCCCGCACGCCAAGGGACACGAGCATTATGTGTAACGACATCGGGGCCCGCATCGTGATCCGGCGCGCGAGCCGGTGATACTTCCGCCACGGGCGTGGCACATCCGCCATCGGGGCGTCTCGGCAGGCCAACACGCCCGTTTGGTAGGCTTCATAAAACCGCAATATGGCCCAGTAGGCGAGATCTGGCGCCTCGACCTCATCGAGCGCGGCGAGCCAGCAAAGAGTGGTGCATCGGTACAACCGCGCAAAAAGAACATGCACCTGTGCGCCGGGTTTATCAGGCATGGCCGCGAACCTGTCGAAAACCTGTTCGAGCGAGACGGCGACACTTCCGGCAAGGTCCCGGACATCCGTCGCCATGTCTTTCATGCCCCGGCACTCCCGCCGAAACCCATGCCTTTGATGTCAGTCCCTGTCATCTGTCCGGCCGAAGCCTTTCATCCTCTCCCGCGTTTCGCGGTCGATCACGCCCCGCGATCACAGTAGCGCGAGTCACGGCTTTCGCAAAATGTCCCGTCAGATAAAATGCAGCTTTGGGTCCGAGCCTCGCTCCGCGCGACAGTCGGCGCCACCGATCTGACCTGCGTACAATTGGGCCCCGCCAAGCAGACCACCCTACCGCAACTTCCCCTCAAACCTGCCCGAAAGCAGCACATTCGCGGCACCTTCCACGGGCGTGTACTGCCCACCCTCGCGCTCAACCCGCGTAAGGTCGAGGGACAGTTCGAGAGAGAGCGTGCCGGTCTCGTCATAGGAAAAGCTTTCCAGCCGAGCCGTCCCGTTCTCGGCGCGCGCGCGCAGCGGTCGTTTGCGACCCTGATCATCCATCAGCCGCGCTTCGGTGATTTCATAAGCCTCCCCGTCGGGCGAAACCGGGCCGACCGACAGCGTCATTGTCGGCCGCGAAAGCTGGCCCTGCGCATCCACGTTACGTGCCATGATCGCAAGACCGGGCTTTCCGAAGACACTGATGAGGTTGAGGCCGGAATGATCGTATTCCGCGTCATAAACAGCCACCAGCCTCACCGGTTCGCCCGCCAGTTTCCCCTCGAATGTGCCCAATTTCGTATACTGCGGCGCGAGGTCCTGCGCCTTCGCCTGCTGCGACAGAATGATGGCGCAGCCGAGCGCAGCGAGATATCCTGGCACCCGGTGCATTCTTGCCACCTGATGCCGCGTTGCCCGGCCCGGCATCATTCTACCGGCCCCAGAACCACGTCGAAGCTGCCTTCGATCTCCATCGGGTCTGACAGGTCGATATCGCGGCCGAAGTTGTCACTGGGTCCCATGCGGGACTGGAAACGACCCGATACGCTCAACTTCTCGCCAGAAACCGACACGCTGTCGACCATCACGGCAAGGCCGCCTTCGTCGTCGTCCGCCCCCGCGAACAACCGCGTCGTTTCGCCGTCGCTCACGGTCCGGAAATTGATCTCGCCACGCTCCGCTTTGCCTGCAGCCAAGCTGAAACCAAGCGAGAAGGTCTTGAAAATGCCGTCCTCGCCGGCCGGCTGCGCATAGATGTTGACGCTGCCGAAACTCTCCGACCCGGACCAGTCGCTCTGACTGGCCCAGAGCGAATAGGCGTAATCCTCCCCATTGATCGTCAGCGTGAGATCGCCACCCTCCTCGGCCTGCGCGGCCAGTCCGATCGTGGCGGTGGCAAGGGCAATGAAAACGGTTCGGAACATGACAATCTCTCCTTGATTTGAAACAGCTTTTTCGTGCGTAACATGTTTCAAGAGAGCTCGAATATTGGGGCCCGCCGGACCGGATGGTCGGCAAGACTTTGCTGACATCGGGACCGGGGGCGGGAAGCGCTGCTGTCAGCTCTTCGCCTTGCCTTTTGCCGCCCAGATCGCACCACGCCGGATCATTTCGGTGACCTGCGGCACCTTCAGGTCGTCCAGTTCGTGCCCGATAGAGCAATAGAAAACCCGGCCCTTGTCCCAGCGTCGGGTCCATGTGACCGGCATCACGGTGCCTTCGATCCACCAAAGGTGGTCGCCCGAAAAGGTCGTCGTCGCGAGCACGTGGTTCGACGGGTCGGTCAGCATGTAATACTGCTCCGACGTGATGCGGAAGCTGCGGATGCCCTCGACCAGCGGATGGTCGGGCTGACAGATCGTCACGTCGTAGTCGATGTAATCCTCCTTCGGCTGGAGGTTGTCCGGCCACCCCGGCGGGTGCGCCACGAACTGCCCCCCGATGAGGAAATGATAGGTCGGCCGGTCGCGGAACGCGTCGCCCATGTGCCCGTGCCACCCGGCCAACCCGCAGCCGTCGCCCACGAGCTTCAAGAGTCCGTCCTCCTGGACCTTGGTCATGTTGCCGAATTCCTCCTGGTGGCCCGAGCGGGCCGATGACCAGATCGGAGTGATGAGGTCCAGATCGGCAAGATCGCCGGGGCGTTCCAGCGGATCAAGTGTATCGTAAACGTCCACCGAAAACCCGTTGTCCTCGAGCAGCGCCTTGTACCAGTCCGAGAAATGCGTCGGTGTGTGTCCTTCCCAACCCCCGACGAACAGTGCGGCCTTCATGACGACTCCTTTCGTGTGAAATTAAGGATCGAGGCCATGTCCCGCGCGCCATACCCGTCATCCTCCGCTTTCTTCAGAACGTCGAGCGTCACCGCCCCCTGACGCATCGGCGTGCCCAGGCTGGCGGCGAGCGCCGCCGTGATCTCCATGTCCTTGCGCGCAAGGGACACGGTGAAGGTCACCTCATGGGCCGCTTCATCAAGGTAAAGCGGGCGGCGGTAGGAGATCATCGGCGCCGCGGCCGCGCTGTTCTCGATCACATCGAAAGCCGCCTCCGGCGCGATCCCCGCCGCTTCGGCGAGCGTCATGGCCTCGGACAAGGCCTGATTGATCCCGTGGATGAGCGAATTGACCGCCAGCTTCATCACCGTGCCGCCGCCGGTATGCCCGAGAAAGATCGTCGCCCGGCCCATTGCATCGAAAAGCGGCTGAACCTGAGCGGCCTCAGCCTCCGTGCAGCCAGCCATGATGAGGAGTTTTGCCTGTGCAGCCGCCTGTGTCGCACCGGACACCGGTGCGTCTATCACGCGGCACCCTTCCGGCGCCGACCGTGCGAGCGCCGCGATATGGTCCGGCGACATGGTTCCCATCTCCACGAAGACCCCGGCACCGGCAGCCGCGAACAGCCCGTCTTCGCCCATGTGCACGGCCATCGAAGATGAATCATCGGCCAGCATCGTGACGACCGCCTCGCAGCCCTCCGCCATTTTCCGGGGCGTCGAGGCCACCACGCAACCAGTCTCCGCCGCCAAAGCCTGCGCCTTGTCGGCAGACCGGTTCCAGACGGTGACATCGTGGCCCGCGGCGACAAGATTGGCGGCCATGCGCGCGCCCATCCGCCCGAGCCCCGCGAACCCGACTTTCATGTCAGGCGACCTTGTCCGCGCCGATCCCGGAAATGGCCTGGATGAGGCTGTCCTCAGTTACTTCTTCCGCCGTGAACTCGCGCATCACCCTGCCCGAGAACATCGCGACGATCCGGTCAGAGACGTGGAGCACCTCGGGCATTTCCGAGCTGATGACGATCACCGCGTACCCCTGCGAGGCCAACTCGCGGATCAGGTTGTGGATCTCGGACTTCGACCCGACGTCGATCCCGCGTGTGGGTTCGTCCACAATCAGCACCTCGGGACGCATCGAAAGCCACTTGCCGATCACGATCTTCTGTTGGTTCCCGCCCGACAGATTGCCGACCGTCTGACGCCAGCCCGGCGTGCGGATATCGAGCTTGTCACGGTACTGGTCGAAAATCGCCACCTCGGCCCCGTCGCTGACGAAAGGTCCGGCGGTCAGGTCCGAGACCTGCGGCAATGTCATATTGTCCCGGCAGTTCATCCCGAGGATGAGTCCCTGCCCCTTGCGGTCCTCGGGGACGAGCGAGATGCCCCGCTTGATCGCATCTGCCGGTGAGTTGATCGTGACCTCCTCGCCGCCCAGATGGATCGTGCCCGAGGACGGCTCGCGCAGGCCGAAAAGCGTCTCGGCGATCTCGGTGCGCCCCGCGCCCACAAGTCCGTAGAAGCCGACCACCTCGCCCCGGCGCACCGTGAAGCTCACGTCCGAGAAAAGGTCACCGCAACTCAATGAGCGGACCTCAAGCGCCACTTCGCCCATCTCGTGCGTCACCGCGTTGCGCGACAGGTCCAGCGTGCGCCCGATCATGAGATGCGTGACCTCTTCTTCGTTGGTCTCTGCCGTGTTCAGCGTTCCACGGTATTGCCCATCGCGCAGGACGCTGATCCGGTCGGTGATCTTGAAGATCTCCTCCATGCGGTGCGAGATGTAGATCACCCCGACGCCGCGCGATTGCAGGTCCGAGATGACCTCGAACAGAACCACCTTTTCGGCATCGGTGAGCGAGGCGGTCGGCTCGTCGAAAATCACCGCACGCGGCTCGACGGTGAGCGCCCGGGCAATCTCGACCATCTGCTGGTTCGCGATGGACAGATCGCCCACCCGCTTGCGGGCATCGAAGCCGACATTGAGGGTTTTAAGGATCGCATCAGTCTCGTCATAAAGCTTGGTCCAATCGACGCGCCCGAAGCTCTTCTTCGGCAGTTCTCCGAGCCAGATGTTCTCGGCCACCGAGAGTTCGTCGGCGAGGCTGAGTTCCTGGTGAATGAACACCACGCCCTTGGCCTTTGCATTCATCGGCGAGGACATGATGGTCGGCTGTTCCTCGATGAAAATCTGGCCCTCGTTCGGGGCGAGGATGCCGCCCAGCACCTTCATGAGGGTGGATTTGCCTGCACCGTTCTCGCCCATAAGTGCGTGGACCTCTCCGGGCATGACCGTAAAGGACACGCCGTCCAGCGCGCGCACGCCGGGGAATGTCTTGACGATACCTTCAAGGCGCAGGGCCGGTGTCTGATCGGTCATGTGCGAAGCTCCTCTTTGCCCTTGCGGTTCAACTGCCGGTCAAGAAACAGGACGGCGATCAGGATCAGACCGATGACAAGGTTCACCGTCTCGGTATCCGCTCCGATATGGCCCAGCCCCTTGCGCAAAAGCTGGATCGCGATGACCCCGCCCAGCGTCGAGATGATCGAGCCATAGCCACCGGAAAGCTTCGTGCCGCCCAGCACCACCGCGGTGATCGCCCAGAGCTCGTACAGCATGCCATCATTCGGGTTCACCGAGCCGCTTTCCGAGTAGAAGACGACTGCGGACAATGCGGCGAGGAAGCCGATCAGCATGAAGTTCCACAGGAAATGCGGCCCCACCCGGATGCCTGCGTTCACCGCCGCATCCCTGTTGTTCCCGATGGCGTAGGCGTTACGCCCATGCACCGTGCGGGTCATGAGGAGCCACAACAGCAGACCCGCGCCCAAAAGGAACCATGTCGCCGTGTGCAGGCCGAGAAATTGCGCCTCGGCAAAGTCCACCAACGTCCAGTTGAGATGGCTCGTCGGCTGCTCGCCGTTGTACATGAAGACAAGGCCGCGGTAGCCCAGCATCGACCCCAGCGTGACGATGAAGGCATCGACACCCGTCTTCCACACAATGAGGCCGTTGATCGCGCCGAGGATCACGCCGGTCGCGAGTGCGAAGAGCCAGGCCAGCGGAATGGCCCAGTTGCCCAGCGCCTGCATGAACGGCCAGGTCATGCTGTCCAGCAACACGATCGCCGCCAAGGCGAAGGTCGCGCCGACACTCAGGTCGATGTTGCCGTTGATCATGATGATCGTCATGCCCAGCGCGATGATCCCGATGGGGGCCGACTGCTTGAGCAAAAGCAGCATGTTGTCGAAATCCATGAAGGCCGAGTCCGTGACCGACAGGAATTCGCCCGCGATGGAGAAGAACGCCAGCTCCACCACGATAAAGGCCCAGATGGCGCCCTGCTTGATGAGGTTGGCACGGGTCGTGTTGTTCATCGTCGCTCTCCTCAGGCAATCCGCGACCACAGGCCGCCCCGCTTGGCTGCGATGTCCAGCCAGACCGCGAGAATGATGATGATCCACGTCACGACGTATTGTGCGTAAAAGGCGAGACCGAGCAGCAGCAGGCCGTTCTGGATGAACCCCAGGATCAGCACGCCGATCACGGTCTTGAAGATCGTGCCGGCCCCACCCAGAAGCGACGCGCCGCCAAGGATGACGGCGGCCAGCACTTCAAGTTCCATACCCTGCCCGACCGTGTTCTGGCTGCCCATCGAACGGCTCGCCTGGATCAACCCGGCGGTGGCCACGCAAAAGGACGACATCAGGTAGGTCATGAACACAACCCGTGCGCGCGGGATGCCCGAGAACGTGGCCGCTACGCCATTGCCGCCGACCGCATAGACTTTGCGCCCAAACGGGGTGCGCGACAGGATGATGCTGAGGATGATCGCGAGAGCCGCGAACATTAGGATCGGCATGGGAACACCCGCGATACCGCCCTGACCGAACACCGCGAACCAGGTGCCCTCCTTGTCGGCGATGTCCATGTTCTTGCCGCCGGAATAGGTCAGCGTCAGGCCGTGGATCGCCGAGAGCATCCCCAGCGTGACGATCAGCGAGTTGAGTTTGAGATAGCCCACGAGGATGCCGATGAACGCGCCCAGCGCCATCGTCATCAAGAACATCGAAGGAATGGCGAGCGTCGGCCCGATCTTGTCGTGCAGGTCGAGCACGACGATGGTCGAGAACGACATCATCGACCCGACTGACAGGTCGAGGTTACCGCCGATCACCACGAAAGTGACGCCCAGCGCCATGACGCCCAGAATGGCTGACGACCGGATCACGCCGAACACGTTGTCGATGTCGATGAACCGCGGATTGGCCACCGCGAAGGCGATCATGAAGACCGCAAAAGCGACAAGAATGCCCTGTCGCGCAAGGAACCCTCCCAGTCCCTTCCTCGTCAATTCAGCCATGTTTCCCTCCCTATGGCCGGCACGTCACACCAGTGTCATGCCTCCGTCGATCATTACGATCTGTCCTGTCATGTAGTCGCTGTCGCGCGCCGCAAGGAACGAGGTCGTCCCGGTCACGTCCGCCGGTGTCGCGACACGTCCCTTGAGGATTTCCGCGGAAAACTCTTCCATTGCCTGCCCGGGTCGGTCGGCCGCCCCGATGTTCATCAGGTCCTGGTCGACCTGCTCCCACATCTCGGTGGCGACGACGCCCGGCGCAAAGCCCGTCACGGTGATCCCGTGCTTGGCGAGGTCGCGCGCGCCGGATTGTGTAAGCGATACGACCGCCCATTTGCTCGCGCAGTAGGGGGCGACGTTGTCGAAACCCTGCCGGCTTGCGATCGAGGCGGTGTTGATGATCTTCCCGGCCATGCCGGACCCGTCCGGGCCTTGTTCGATCATTTGGCGCGCAGCTTCCTGCATACCGATCATGCAGCCCAAGCCGTTGACGCCCATCACGAAATTCCAGTTGTCTTCGGTCACGTCGAGAAAGTTCATCGGCTTGTTCACGCCCGCATTGTTGAACTTGACGTCGAGGCGGCCGAACCGCTCGACGGTATGGGCAATCATGGCGCGCACCTGGTCGCGCTGCGTGACGTCGACCGCCGCGTGGGTCACCCTGGCCCCTGCCGTTGCTGCGCGTTCGGCGTTGGCATCGGCGACCTCGCCGGCCTTGGCCCCGTTGATATCGGCGAAACACACGTTGGCACCCTCGTCGAGCAGCGCTTCCCCGATGGCGCGCCCGATTCCCTGGGCTGCGCCGGTGACAATGCAGGACCGTCCAGCGACACGAGCCATGTCCGCCCCCTTCCCGATACGTTACGAAGTAAAAACAAAGTTGGATGCGCGAAGCCCGGAAGGCCCCGCGCATCCGGGAGGAGATCAGAAGACGGGCTTGGTGAACTCGTCCATATTGTCCTGGGTGATCTTCGGCGTGTCGAAGTAGTTGAGGAACGGAACGTCCTCACCGTCGAGCACGTCGATCGCGGTCTGAAGCGCGGCTTCCGCGTCATCGACCGGGGACTGGTAGATCGAGCCCCAGTATTCGCCACGGCCCATCGCCTCGTAGCCCACCGCGAAGTTGGTGGCGCCGACGAAGGTGATACCTTCGGCACGACCGGCGGCAAGAGCCGCGTTCAGCGCGCCGACGCCCATGTTGTCGTCACCGGAATAGACACCGTCGATATCGTCGTATTTGACGAGGAAGGCCTCCATCACCTGCTGCGATTTCTCGCGGTTCCAGTCGCCGGGCTGGGTTTCGACCAGCGTGACGTCCGGGCAGACTTCCGGCAGCCGCTCTTCGAAGCCCTGGGCGCGTTCGATGGCGGTTGTGTAGCCGGGCTGGCCCGAGATTTGCACGACTTGTGCTTCGGACTCGATCCCGAGATCCTTGAACCGGTCGCACATGATCTCTGCCGAGCGCGAACCCTGCGTGATGTTGTCCGGGCCGGAGAAGGACGCCACGAAGTCGAAGCCCTGCTCGGCGATGTTGGAGTTGGTCACGATCACCGGAATTTCGGCCTGTGAAGCCTTACGCACCGCCGGGATGACCGCTTCGCCGTTCGTCGGCCAAATGATGATCGCATCCACTTCCTGTTGGATCAGGTCTTCCATCTGAGCGATCTGACGGGCGACATCGCCGCCGGCGTCGAGCACGACAACATCGACGTTGTCGTTGGCCTCAGCTGCGGCGATGAACGCTTGTTCGTATGTGGTCTGGTAGCTGTCGACGCCCACGTTGTTCTGCGTGATGCCGATCGTGTAGGTCGAGTGCGCCTCGCCAAAGGCTGCTGTGCCGAACATGGCCGTGGTGGCAGCCAGCGCGAGCTTGGTGGAAATCTTCATCTAAGTCGTCCTCCCAAAGTTACGTTGTCATGATTGCGGCTGTCCTCCCAGCCCGGACCCATTCGGCCTCGTTGCAATCTGTGACTATCCAGCGCGATTCTCGGCCCCGGCGGATGGCCCTATTTTATCCATTATGGATAATATACTATCCGTTTCGGATACATTCTGCGTATTTGCACCTTATCAAACTGGACACTTTGGAAGGCACGGACATGAGCGACTCGCGTCGACCCCCTGGCAACCCGGCAACCATGAGCGAAATGCACCACGAACCTGCAAAAAATATCCATTCTGGGAAAGGCGCTCCGGTGGCGTCACCGGCCAGCCATCCGGAAGTCCTGCAGGTGGTGAGCTTTCTTCAGGAAATCCTGGGCGAAATCGACACCGGCCTCGACCCGAGCACGCCGAACCCACATCTCAACATGATCCTGCATTTGCTCGACAGCCATTTCGAGGGGCGCGTCGTTTCGCCATCCGCGATGGTGGCCGCCTCCGGCGTTCCCTATGCCACCGGCACCCGCAAGCTGGCCGAGCTGACCGAAGCCGGGTTCATCGAACAACGTCCGCGCACGAAGTCCGGCAAGACCATGTCGCTCCACCCGAGCGCCAAGCTCTTTCAGGTGTTCAACCAGTTGGCCGAACGCGTCGACCGAGTCGCGCAGGGGGCCTATGGCGGAACCCAGCGGACTGACGCGGCCCGCGACTATTACTTCGGCGGTTCGTACCAGTCCGGCCAGGCCATGATCCCTCCGCCCCGCGCCCTAACTCAGGCGCTCAAGCTGCCGGGCGGTCTGCGCATCCTCGTGCATGGCGACCCGACTTTCATGGTCATGGAGAACCTGAAGCGGCAATTTGAACAGATCGTCGGCACCGACATCAATCAGCGTGCCTTCTCGATCGACCGCCTGCGCGAAGAAGCATTGCGAAACGCGAGCCGCAACAAGAGCCGCTATGACCTGATTGCCGTCGATCTGCCGTGGTTGGGTGAATTCGTGGAAAAGGGCGTGATACGCGCCCTGCCCGACATCATGGACCTCGACCGGCTGGAGCCCAGCGACTTTCACACCGCGGGCTGGAAAGCGACCCATTGGGACGGGGTTCCCTACGGCGTGCCGAGCCAGACCACCCCGGAGCTCATGTTCTACCGCAAGGACTGGTTCGCCGAGGCCGGGTTCGAACCGCCGCGCACAACGCAGGACGTCATCGACGCGGCGCGCCACTTCCACAATCCACAGTCCGGGCGCTACGGCGTCGCATGGAACGGCGCGCGCGGTACGGCCCTTGGCCACACCTTCATCATGACCTGCGCCGATTTCGGCCAGCCGATCATCGACCTGCCCCGGATCGCCGGGGGCTACGATGCCGACCACCTCGCAGGGCGCGACTTCCGCCCGATGTTCGACAGCGACCGCGCGCTCGCTGCGGCCGAGTATCTGCTGGAACTGATGCAGTATTCGCCGCCCGATATCCTTTCGATGTCGTGGTACGAACGGGTCCGGCCCTTTGCCAACGGCACGGTCGCGATGGCCTATGGCTACACCCTTCTGGCACCGTATTTCGAACTGGACGCGACCTGCGCGGCCAACGGCAACACCGGCTACTTGCCCCACCCGCACGGCCCCGAGGGGGTGCCGATCGCCCCTGTCGGCGGCTATGCGCTCTGCATTCCGGCCAACATCGCCGAGGAACGCCTGTCGGACGCGGTCGAAGCGCTGGTCGCTTTCACCTCCCCCGCCGCGCAGAAACTCTACGCGCAGGAGGGCAGCCGAACCGCACCGCGATACTCGGTCGGCGCGGACCCAGAAGTGCGCCGCCTGTCGGAGATTTTCGAACTGGTGGACGAGATGTCGTGGCGCGACGAACTCCAGTTCTGGCCGCGCCCGCCCATACCGCAGATCTCCGACATCATCGCGACCTGCGGAAACGAGCTGCACGACATGTTGCGCGGCCTCGTGAGCCCGAAAGACGCGCTCGCCAAGGCGCAGCAAGAAGCTGAACGACGACTAAGAACATCGGTCACCTAGGGAGGACACCATGGACCCAACTCGCCTGAACGGGAAAAACATCCTGATCACCGGCGCCGCCCGCGGCATGGGCGCGGCCAATGCAGAGGCCTTCGCGGCGCAGGGCGCCAACGTCTGCATCGGCGATCTCGACCAGGACGCAGCGGGCGAAGTCGCCGACAAGATCAACGCGGCAGGCAACGGCAAGGCGGTTGCGGTCCGCATGGATGTCACCAAACGCGAAGACAACGCGGCAGCCGTCGCAGCGACGGTCGATGCGTTCGGCTCCATCAATGTCGGCCTCTTCAACGCGGGCCTGAACAAGCCCCGGTTCTTCATGGATATCGACGAAGACAACTGGGACATGATCATGAACGTCAACACCAAGGCGATGTGGCTGGGGATGCAGGAGACCGCCCGCCAGATGATCGCGCAAGGACCGATGGAAGGGCATCCCTACAAGCTCATCAACGTCGGCTCCATTGCCTCGCGCAAGCCGCTGGTGGACGTGACCGTTTACTGCACCTCGAAATACGGCTGCCTCGCGCTCACCCATTGCGGCGCCATCGGGCTGGCCGAGCACAATATCACCGTGAACGGCTATGCGCCCGGCGTCGTGGTCACGCCGTTGTGGGAGCAACTCGACAAAGACCTCGTGGACATCGGCTTCAAGGAAAAAGAAGGCCAAGCCTACGAAGACATCGTGCGCGACGCGCTCCAGATCAAGCGCGTGTCCTACCCGGAAGACATTACCGGCACCGCCTCGTTCCTTGCGAGCGACGACAGCGACTACATGACGGGTCAGATGATCCACATCGATGGCGGCTGGTGCATCCAGTAACGCCCTGATTTCAAAAGACATCACAACGAGGGTCGCCCAAACGACCCGGAGGAGAACCCAATGTCACGCGCCTTGATGCCGAACCTTCTGACGCCTGCCGATCTTGAACCCAACTGGGAATGGCGTGACCGTATCCCGGCCTGGGGTCACACCTCGGTCGACTTTGAGCGCCGGATCGACCACGACCGGCTGCGCCGCTACCGCCTCGCCCGTACCCGGCAGGCGTTGCAGGCCTCGAACGCGGGCACGCTGCTGCTCTTTGACGTGAACAACATCCGCTATGTCTCGGCCACCAAGATCGGCGAGTGGGAACGAGACAAGATGTGCCGCTTCTGCCTGCTGACGGGCGATGACAGCCCCTACGTCTGGGACTTCGGCTCGGCCGCGATGCACCACAAGCGGCATTCCGACTGGCTGGAGCCGGACCACTGCCTTGCCGGTGTCGTCGGCATGCGCGGCACGATCCCGCCAGAGTTCGGCCTGATGAAGAGATACGCCAAGGATATCGCGCGCCTGATCCGTGAAGCGGGCATGGCCGACATGCCGGTGGGCGTCGATTATGCCGAAACCGCGATGTTCCACGCGCTTAAGGAGGAGGGTCTCAACATCGTCGACGGCCAGCAGATCATGCTGGCGGCGCGCGAGATCAAGAACTGGGACGAGATTCAGCTGCTCACCCAAGCCGCGTCGATGGTCGATGGCGTCTACCACATGATCTACGAGGAGCTGAAACCGGGCATCCGTGAGAATGACATCGTCGCCCTGTCCAACAAGATGCTCTACGAGATGGGGTCGGACGACGTGGAGGCGATCAACGCCATCGCGGGCGAACGCTGCAACCCGCATCCCCACAACTTCACTGACCGTTATTTCCGCCCGGGCGATCAGGCGTTCTTCGACATCCTGCAAAGCTATCAGGGCTACCGGACCTGCTACTACCGCACGTTCAACATTGGCCGCTCGACGCCCGCTCAGCAGGACGCATATGTGAAAGCGCGCGAATGGATCGACGCGTCGATTCAGGCGATCAAACCGGGGGTGACGACCGATCAGGTGGCGAAGCTCTGGCCCAAGGCCGAGGAGTTCGGGTTCCCGAACGAGGACGCGGCCTTCGGGCTTCAGTTTGGCCACGGGCTCGGCCTCGCGCTGCATGAACGCCCGATCATCAGCCGCGCCGTGTCGCTTGATCACCCGATGGAGATCCAGACCGGCATGGTCTTCGCGCTCGAAACCTACTGCCCCGCCGCCGACGGCTACTCCGCCGCGCGGATCGAGGAGGAGGTCGTGGTGACGGAAACCGGGGTCGAGGTCATCAGCCTCTTCCCCGCCGAAGAGCTGCCCATCGCGAACCGTTATTGACCGGTGACGGCGCCGCCCGGCCCTGCGCCGGGCGGGTGCCCCACTTTCGGGAGGACATTATGGCCAAGGCCAAGGCAAAGACCAATACCGAGGAATACCTGCGCATGTATCGCCAGATGGTGCGCATACGTACGTTCGAGGACAACGCGAACCAGCTTTACCTCTCCGCCAAGATGCCGGGGCTGACGCATATGTATTCCGGCGAGGAAGCCGTCGCCGTGGGCATTTGCGAGGCTCTGACCGATGACGACCGCATCACGTCCACCCATCGCGGCCACGGCCATTGCGTCGCCAAGGGCGCGGAGTTCAAGGAGATGTTCTGCGAACTTCTGGGCAAGGAAGAGGGTTATTGCAGGGGCAAGGGCGGCTCGATGCACATCGCGGACCAGAGCCACGGAAACCTCGGCGCGAACGCCATCGTCGGCGGCTCGATGGGCATCGCCACCGGCTCAGCGCTCAGGGCCAAGTTGCAGGGCAAGGACGACGTCACCGTCTGCTTCTTCGGTGACGGCGCCACCGCACAGGGCCTGTGGTACGAGGTCATGAACATGGCCGCGCTGTGGAACCTGCCGGTTATCTATGCCTGCGAGAACAATGGCTATTCCGAATACACTCGGACCGACGAAATCGCCGCCGGCTCTATCACCGCCCGCGCCGAAGCTTTTGGGATCGAGGCGCACAAGGTCGACGGTCAGGACGTGCTCGCGGTCAACGAACTGACCCAAAAGCTCGTCGCGCGCTGCCGCAAGGGCGAGGGTCCGTTCTTCATCGAGCTGGAGACTTACCGCTACCACGGCCACCACGTCGGCGACATCAACCGCGAATACTACCGCGCCAAGGACGAAGAAAAGGACTGGCGCGAGAACCGCGACCCGATCACCCGGTTCCGCGCCTATCTCGTCGAACAGGGCATCGCGTCGGAGGACGACATCGAGGCGATGAATGCCGAGATCGAAAAGGACGCCGCCGAGGCGGTCGCCTATGCCGAGGCCGCGCCCTATCCGGACGTGTCCGAGGTCGACATGCACGTTTACGCGGACTGAGGAGAGCCCGATATGCGAGAGATCACCCTGTCCCAGGCCGTCAATGAAGCCCTGGCCGAGGAAATGCGCCGCGACGAGACCGTATTCATTCTTGGCGAGGACGTGGCGGAGGCCGGCACGCCGTTCAAGGTGCTGTCGGGCCTTGTCGAGGAGTTCGGCACCGAGCGTGTGCTCGACACCCCGATCTCCGAGCCCGGCTTCGTCGGCCTCGCCGTCGGGGCCGCGATGACCGGCGCGCGGCCCGTGGTCGACCTGATGTTCGGCGACTTCATTTATCTCGTGATGGATCAGCTCTGCAATCAGGCGGCCAAGCAGCACTACATGTCGGGCGGCAAGCTGTCGGTGCCGATGGTCCTGCGCACCAACATGGGGGCCACCCGGCGCTCGGCGGCCCAGCACAGCCAGTCGTTGCAGGCGCTCGTGGCCCACATTCCGGGGCTGAAAGTCGCCATGCCGTCCTCGGCCTATGAAGCCAAGGGGCTGATGAAGACCGCGATCCGCGACAACAACCCGGTCGTGATCTTCGAAGACAAGCTGATGTATCAGGACAAGGCCCCGGTGCCGGAGGAGGAATATCTCATCCCCTTCGGCGAGGCGAACGTGAAGCGCGAGGGAACCGACATCACCCTCATCGCCACGTCCTCAATGGTGCAGGTGGCCGAGAAGGCCGCCGAAATCCTGAGCAATGAGGGGATCGAGGCCGAGGTCATCGACCCGCGCACCATCGTTCCGCTGGACGAGGCGACCCTGCTGGAGAGCGTCAGGAAAACCTCCCGCGCCATTGTCATCGACGAGGGGCATCAAAGCTACGGCGTCACCGCCGAGATCGCCTCGCGCCTCAACGAAAAGGCGTTCTACCACCTCGACGCGCCGGTTCTGCGCATGGGCGCGATGGACGTGCCGGTGCCCTTCAGCCCCGCGCTCGAGGATATCACGGTGCCGACGCCCGAGGGTGTGGTCGAGAACGCCCGCAAACTCTGCGCCGGGGAGCTCATTCATGCCGCATGACGTGACGATGCCGCAACTCGGCATGGCACAGGACGCAGGCAAGATCGTGTCATGGCTCAAGTCCCCCGGCGACGCGGTCGCCAAGGGTGACGCGCTGTTCGAGGTCGAAACCGACAAGGCAACGATGGAGGTCGAGGCGCAGGCCGACGGCTTCCTCACCGGCGTATCGGCAAGCGCGGGCGAGGATGTGCCGGTGGGCGCGGTGATCGCGCGCATCTCCGACAGTGCCGAGGACGACGACCCGGCACCGGCCGCACCCGCGACGGAGGCCGGGTCCGAACCGGCCCCCGACGACCTGCCCGAGGGCCACCCGGTGACGATGCCGCAGCTCGGCATGGCGCAGGATTCCGGCGTGCTCGTAAGCTGGCAGAAATCCCCCGGCGACGCGGTCGCGGCCGACGACGTTCTGTTCGAGGTCGAGACCGACAAGAGCACGATGGAGGTCGAAGCGGGGCGTGACGGCTTCCTCGCCGCCACATTGGCCGAAGCGGGCGAGGACGTCCCCGTAGGCGAAGCGGTCGCGATCATGTCCGCTGAGGCCCCGGACACGCCCGTCGCCCGGTCCCGCGCAGCG
>CXWF01004436.1_pt1 | contig 16462 bp, 20 predicted proteins | sample 468421 | NCBI WGS metagenome assembly CXWF01 (sample SAMEA2620812, study PRJEB7988) | marine metagenome | biome: marine biome (ENVO:00000447); feature: surface water layer (ENVO:00002042); material: "saline water (ENVO:00002010), including plankton (ENVO:xxxxxxxx)" | depth 5 m
GCATCAACTCGTCGAGCCGCGCGGCATCGGCGCTGAGGCGCTGGCGCGTCCGGTTGGCCCAGTCGATGTCGGTCAGCGCCGCGTGCCCGACCGTCAGCGCGGGGCCGGAGACCGGCCAGGGGCCGAGCATCTCGCGCAACGCGTCGATCAGGGCCGCGTCCCCGATCGCGAAGCCAAGGCGCAGTCCCGCAAGGCCCCAGAACTTGCCCAGCGACTTGAGGATGACGACCCCCGGCTCCGCCCCGCGCGCCGGTACATGCGTATCGTCCGGCGCGATGTCGCAAAAGCTTTCGTCGATGATGGTGAGGCCTCGGGGATGGTCGTCCTCGCCCGACCACATGCGCCCGGTGGGATTGTTCGGATGCACCACGACACGCGCCTCGGCGGGACCGTCGCGCACGACCTCCCACCCGGATTGTGAAAAGGCGGCGGCATGTTCGTTGTAGGTCCGTTCCTCGATCCGCACCCGCCCCGGGGCGAAGAGCGCGGGAATGCGCGCGATGAGGGCCGAGGCGCCGGGCGCGGCGACCACACCCGCCCCATCGGGCACCATCCAGAAGTCGCGCGCCGCCGTTTCCAGTGCGGCCATCGCGCCGGTGTCAGGCAGGGCCGCCCACGCTTGGGACGGTATTTGGGGGAGCGGAAAGGGGCTCGGGTTGATGCCCGTCGACAGGTCGATCCAGTCGGCGCGCGTCCCGCCCCAATGCGGCATCGCGGCGTCGAGGCCGCCGCCGTGGTCGCGCGGGGTGGTCATTCGGCCCCGGGCAAGGGCGGATGCCGGGTCACGAAATGCCCCTTCACCGCCACCGGCCAGGTCCGGTAGGGCACTTGCCCCGTCGCGCTGTCGGCATGGAGAACGGCCCAGTCCACGATGCCCTGCGCGGCCTCTTCGGTCGGCTCGAACCGGCCCAGCGTGTAGCAAAGTTTGCCCGACGCCTGCACCGCGACGTTGCAGGAATGGTCGCAGCCCATGAGGCAGGAGGTCCGGCGCACGTTCAGGCCCGTGTCGGCCGCCGCAGCTTCCACCAGATCGGCCAGAACCTGCCCATCGGTCCGCTCAATGCCCTTGGCGGCCCAGTCGTCGCGCTTGCAGGTGTCGCAAATGGTGATCCAGGTCGGTGTCATGGTGTTCCTTTTTTCGCTGCTTGAAACGGAAAACCGCCACGAAAGCAATGGTGAAGGGCTGGTTATCCTATATCTCCGTCACCTCTTTCATTGGTGTAGGATTCGGTAGATTTTGTTCCTGGGGCGCTTGGTGTAGAATGAGCCATCCGGCAAGTGCACCTACAGATTGGATTCGAGTGATTCTGTGGACGTCCTGATCGTCGAAACAGATGCCGACCTCGGTCGCCTTTGGCAAAGGCACCTGGAACGGCAGGGCGCGCGCGCGACTCTCGTCCGCACGACCGAGACGGCGTTCGACCGGCTGCGCGACGGGCATGTGGACATGATCGTGGCCGATCTGGACCTGCCCGGCTCCGGCGCGATGGCCGTGGCGGATTACGCGGCCTACCGGCATCCGGCGGCCAAGGTGGTCTTTGTGACGGCATCGTCCTTCTTCTCGGACGGGTCCGTGTTTTCGATGAGCCCCAATGCCTGCGCCTTCCTGCCGTCCCGCACCCCGCCCGAAGATCTCGTGGCGGTCGTTACCCATCATGGCGACCGGGTGGCCAAGCACTAGCCCAGCGCCGCGCGCACCTCGGCGACACGGGCCGCATTGTCCGGAGCGGTGGTTCCGTCGGCGTTGACGAGCGAGTTTTCGAACCCAACCCGGCACTTGCCCCCGGCGCGATGCGCCTCGGCGAGGCACGCGGTCTCTCCCTGCCCGAAGGCGCAGAGCATCCAGTCCGGGTTGATGTCCGTGGCGCGCATCCAGTCCGTGAAAGGATGCAGCATGTCCGGCGTCGAGACCTGTCCGTCGACATAACGCCCGAGCACGAAGATGAGCTGGAGCCGCGAGTCGCGCAGGAGGCTCTTGGGCAGCGTTTGCGCGAGGCCTTCGGCGTCGCTCACGTCGTAAAGGATATGCTGCACGGCAATCCCCGCATCCGCCGCCTGTTCATAAAACGCGGTTGCCCCCGGCTCCCCCGTGATCTCACGCCATGCGGCCGAGACGAGGGTGCCACCGGAATTGAGCGCCACGAATTTCTGATGGCCCGGACCATAGCGCCCCGCCGCCTCGGTCGTGATCTGCACCGGCATATCGGGAAGCGCCTCGCCCAGATGCGTCAACGCCTCGCGATACGCACCGGTGTCGAGCAGGTGGCCCCCGCCGCCATCGCGCAGGTGGAGGTGAAGCCCGTCGGCCCCGGCGGCACGGCAGGCCCGCGCGGCCTCCGTCACCTCGTCCAGCGTGACCGGCAGCGCGGGATGATCGGCGCGGGTTTTCGAGGCACCGTTCGGGGCGACCATGAGCGAGGGCAGCATCACAGCACCGCCCCGAAGGCCGTACCGAGCTTGTCGATCAATTCGCCCAGCTGGTCGTCGGTCAGGATGAAGGGCGGGGCGAGCAGGACGTGGTCGCCCTGCACCCCGTCGATGGTTCCGCCCATCGGGTAGCAGATGAGCCCGGCCTCGAAGGCCGCGGCCTTGACCTTCTTGTGGATGCCCAACGCGGGGTCGAAGGAGGCCTTGGTCTCGCGGTCCGCGACGATCTCGAGCCCCCGGAACATGCCCCGTCCGCGAATGTCACCGATATGGGGATGCTGGCCGAAGGCGTCGGTCAGCGCCGCGCCCAGCTTTTCGCCCATATCCGCCGCCCGCGCGGCCATGCCGCCCTCGGTCAGCTTGGTCACGACGACGTCCGCCGCCGCGGTCGCCATCGGGTGGCCGATGTAAGTGTGGCCGTGCTGGAAGAAGCCCGACCCCTGCGCGAACGCCTCGAAGATACGCGCCGTGCACAGCGTCGCGCCGATCGGCTGGTATCCCGCGCCCAACCCCTTGGCGATGGTCACGATGTCGGGCGTCACCCCGTCCTGCTCGCAGGCGAACAGCGTGCCGGTCCGGCCCATGCCGCACATCACCTCGTCGAGGATCATCAGGATGCCGTAGCGGTCGCAGATTTCGCGGATGCGCTTGAAATAGCCCGGCACGGCGGGCACCGCGCCCATCGTCGCGCCGACCACGGGTTCAGCGATGAAGCCGATGACCGTCTCGGGCCCGACGCGCAGGAGTTCCGCCTCCAACTCGTCCGCGACACGGCGACCATAGGCCACCGCATCCTCGCCCTCCTCCTGCCCGCGATAGGCGTAGCAAGGGGCGATGTGGCTGGTTTCGACCATCAGCGGCTGGAACTGCGCCCGCCGCCATGCATTGCCGCCAGTGCCCAGCGCGCCCAGCGTGTTGCCGTGGTAGCTTTGCCGCCGCGCGATGAAGCGCGACCGCTGCGGCTCACCCGTTTCCACGAAATACTGCCGCGCCATTTTGAGCGCGGCCTCCACCGCCTCGGACCCGCCGGAGACGAAATAGACCTTGTCCAACCCCTCGGGCGCATGGGCGATCAGCCGGTCGGCCAGCCGTTCCGCCGGTTCCGAGGTGAAGAACCCGGTGTGGGCGAAGGGCAGGGCATCGGCCTGCGCCTTGATCGCCCCGATGACGTCCGGGTCGGAATGACCAAGGCAGGACACCGCCGCTCCCCCGGACCCGTCGAGGTAGGGTTTTCCCGCCTTATCAAAAAGATAGGCGCCATCCCCGCGTGTTGCGACAGGGGGTGAAGATGTGGCGGAACGATGAAAAACGTGGCTCATGGCCGTAGGCTCCCGGACCGACTCGGTCATTCAACATGTTTCAGCATGAAACAGATGGTTCAACCGTTGACAAGATATGAAACAGATGAAACGCTCCGACTCGGTTCTGCTTTTGACGGTTACGGGGGGCGTGTGCTGACCAGCTTCGAGGAACGACTTGCGACGTCCTATGACAGCCTCAGCGCCCGTCTGCGTGAAGCTGGCGATTACATCGCGGCCAATCCCCTCGACACCGCCACCCGCTCGCTGCGCGCCGTCGCGGACCATTCGGGCCTCGCGCCCGCCACCTTCACCCGGCTCGCCAAGGCGCTCGACTACCAGAACTTCGAGGAGCTGCGCGAGAGTATGCGCAAGCGGCTTGAGCGGCGACACTCGAGCTTTGCCGACCGCGCCGGGGCGTTGCAGGTCGAAAGCGACACCGAGGGCCGCAGCCTTGTCGCGCGCAGCCGGGATGCCTGTGTCGCCAATATCGACGGGCTGGTGGACGCCCTCGACACGAGCCGGTTCGAGGAAATCGCGAAATACCTGCACGAGGCACGGCGCGTCGTCGTGCTGGGCGGGCTCGGCTCCACCGCCATCGCGGAATACGCGGCCTATATGGGCAACTTCCTGGGTGACGCCTGGACGCCCGCCGGGCGAATGGGCGGCTCCATCGGGAGCGCGGTCACAGACCTCGATTCCCGTGATGCGCTGTTCGTCATCACGAAGCCGCCATTTTCGACCACCTCGATCCGCGCTGCCGAATTCGCCCATACGCGGGGCGCTTTCGTCCTCGTCGTCACCGACACGCACACCTGCCCCGCGCTGCGCCATGCCTCGGCGCGGGTGGTGGTGCCCACCGACAGCCCCAATTTCTTTTCGTCCTACGTGGCGACCATGTTCTTCGTGGAGACACTGATGGCCATGGTCGCGAAACGCGCAGGACCCGCCGCGACCGAACGGATCGCGGATATCGAGACCGCCAACCTGGCCCTTGGCGAGGTGATCGGTCTTTGAAGTCAACCAACCAGAAGCAACGGGAGAAAATATGATGAAACACATCAAACTGGGCTTTGCCGCCCTCGCGACGGTGGCCTTCACGGCGCCCGCGATGGCGCAGGAAGAGTTCATCACCATCGGGACCGGCGGCGTCACGGGCGTCTATTACCCGACCGGCGGCGCGATCTGCCGGCTCGTCAACAAGGGACGCCGCGACCACGGCATCCGCTGCTCAGTCGAATCCACCGGCGGCTCGGTCTACAACATCAACACGATCCGCGAGGGCGAGCTTGAATTCGGCGTCGCCCAGTCGGACTGGCAGTACCACGCCTACAACGGCACCTCGCGCTTCGAAGAGGCCGGGCCGTTCGAAGAGCTTCGCGCGGTTTTCTCGGTCCACCCGGAGCCCTTCACCGTGGTCGCCCGCGCCGATTCCGGCATCACCACCTTCGACGACCTGCAAGGCAAGCGCGTGAACATCGGCAACCCCGGTTCCGGTCAGCGCGGCACGATGGAAGTGCTGATGGAAGCCAAAGGCTGGACCATGGACGACTTCGCGCTCGCGACCGAGCTCAAGGCCGCCGAACAATCCGCCGCGCTCTGCGACAACCAGATCGACGCGATGGTCTATACCGTCGGTCACCCCTCCGGCTCGATCCAGGAGGCGACCACCGCCTGCGATTCCGTGCTGGTCGAAGTGGCGGGTGACGCCGTTCAGGGCCTGATCGACGAAAACTCGTTCTACCGGACGGCCACCATCCCCGGCGGCATGTATCGCGGCAATGACGAGGACACGATGACCTTCGGTGTCGGCGCGACCTTCGTCACCTCGTCGAACGTGTCCGAAGACGCGGTCTACACCGTCGTCTCGTCGGTGTTCGAGAACTTCGAAGACTTCACGGGTCTGCACCCGGCCTTTGCGAACCTCGTGCCGGAAGAGATGGCGTCCGCCGGTCTGTCCGCGCCGCTCCATGCCGGTGCCGAGAAGTATTACCAGGAACAGGGCTGGCTAGAGTAATCTCCGACCAGACACCAATCAGGAGGGCGGTCCGCCGCCCTCCCCTCCCCATAAGAAACACAGATTTCATCGCGCCAGAACGGCCGGGACGGAGGGACAATGTCCGACAGTGAGAAACGCAGCCTGAACGAAGACGAACTTCAGGAGCTTGTCGCCGCCTCCGACAGTGGCGCGCGCAGCGTTCCGGGGGGCCTCGGGCTTTTCATCGCCGCCGTCGCGCTGATCTGGTCGATCTTCCAGGTGCTGCTCGCTTCGCCCTGGGCGCCCTATATCCTGCCGTCCGACGCGATCAACAACTCGCGCCAGATTCACCTCGCCTTCGCGATCTTCCTGTCCGCGATGGCCTATCCTTTGTTCCGCTCGGCGCCCAAGGACAGGGTGCCGTGGTATGACTGGATACTTGCCGTGGGCGGCGCGATCCTCGCGCTGTACGGCTACTTCTTCTATGAAAAGATCGTGCAGGCCGGCGGGCTGGCCGACCAGACGGACGCCTATGCCGCGCTCGCCGGTCTCACGCTCCTCTTCATCGCCGCCTACCGCACGCTCGGCCCGGTCATGGTCGTGCTCGCGCTGGTCTTTCTGGGCTATGTCTTCTTCGGCGCGTCCGAAGTGGTGCCCGACACGATCCGCTGGGCGGGCGCATCGCTGCGCAAGGCCATGTCGCATATGTGGATCACGTCCGAGGGCGTGTTCGGCATCGCGCTGGGCGTGTCGACCAAGTTCGTGTTCCTTTTCGTCCTCTTCGGCGCGCTGCTCGATAAGGCAGGCGCTGGCAACTACTTCATCAAGATGGCGTTCGGCGCGCTTGGCCACCTGCGCGGCGGCCCGGCCAAGGCGGCTGTCGTCGGGTCTGCGGCCACCGGCCTTATCTCCGGCTCGTCCATCGCCAACGTCGTGACCACCGGCACCTTCACCATCCCGCTGATGAAGCGGGTCGGGTTCTCGTCGGAAAAAGCCGGGGCGGTCGAAGTGGCCTCATCAGTCAACGGCCAGATCATGCCGCCGGTCATGGGGGCCGCGGCCTTCCTGATGGTCGAGTATGTCGGCATTTCCTATGTCGAGGTCATCACCCACGCCTTCCTGCCCGCGATCATCTCCTACATCGCGCTGGTCTATATCGTGCACCTCGAAGCGGTGAAAACGCGGATGCCGACGCTGGGCAACAAGGTCGTGAAACTGTGGCGCACGATCCTGGGCATGTTCCTGTTCTTCGCTGGCTTCGCGATCCTGTGCTACATCACGCAATTCCCCGTCCGCCTCGTGACCTCGATGGTTCCGACCGGCTCGGGCTGGATCCTCGCGGCGCTGCTGGCGCTGGTCTATGTCGGCCTCATCTACCTCGCCTCCACCGTGGATGATCTGGAGCCGGACGATCCAAATTCCGAGGACGTGGAGCTTCCGGACATTCCGAAGATCTACAAATCGGGCCTCTACTACCTGCTGCCGATCATCGTGCTGGTCTATTTCCTGATGATCGAGCGCAAGTCGCCGGGTCTGTCGGCCTTCTGGGCCACGTTCCTGCTGTTCGGCATCCTGCTGACCCAACGGTCGCTCAAGGCGATGTTCCGGGGTGAATCCAACCCGTTCGCCAAGCTCAAGGACGGGCTCATCGACCTGATCGGCGGTATGATCGACGGGGCGCGCAACATGATCGGGATCGGCCTCGCCACCGCGACCGCCGGGATCATCGTGGGCACCGTGTCGCTGACGGGTATCGGGCAGGTGATGGCGGATTTCGTCGAGTTCCTGTCGGGCGGCAACCTGATCCTGATGCTGATCTTCGTGGCGATCCTGTCGCTGATCCTCGGGATGGGCCTGCCGACCACGGCGAACTACATCGTCGTGTCCTCGCTCATGGTCGCGGTCGTCGTGGAACTGGGCGCGCAATCCGGCCTCGTCGTGCCGCTGATCGCGGTCCACCTGTTCGTGTTCTACTTCGGGATCATGGCGGACGTGACTCCACCCGTGGGCTTGGCCAGTTTCGCGGCCGCGGCCGTGTCGGGGGGCGACGCGATCAGGACCGGCTTCACCGCGTTCTTCTACTCGCTGCGCACCGTCGCCCTGCCCTTCGTGTTCATCTTCAACACCGACCTGTTGCTGATCGACGTGACGCTGACGCAGGGGATCATCGTGTTCATCGTGGCCACCATTGGCATCCTGATCTTCACCTCTGCGACGATGGGCTGGTTCCTCACCAAGAACCGGATCTGGGAGACGGTGGCGATGCTCGTCATCGCCTTCGCGCTGTTCCGTCCGGGCTTCTTCATGGACCAGATCCAGCCACCTTATGACGAGGTCGAGCCTACCGCGCTTGAACAACGTGTGGAGAACGCCCCGGTGGGCCGTGATCTGCGCGTCGTGATCTCCGGGCCCGACTTCGACACGCTCGAGATGAAGGACATGACCGTCGTGCTCACCGTGCCCGAGGTCGAGGGCGCGCAGGCCCGCCTCGACGAATGGGGGCTGCTCCTGATGCAGGAGGGCGACGACGTCATTCTCGAAGAGCCGATGTTCGGCACGCAGCTTTCGGACAAGCTGTCCTCCTTCGATTTCTACGGGGACGAGCCGGTGACGATCTCGGCGGTCCGGGCACCTGCCGACCAGATGCCCAAGGAACTCATCTTCATCCCGGCGCTGGCGCTCATGGCGCTGATCGCCTTCCTGCAAACCCGCCGCGCCCCTGCGGCCACCACCCGCGAAGGAGTGCCGGCATGACCCTCAAGACCGTGCTCTGCGCCATCGACATCAACCGCCCCGAGGCCGAGGCCATGGTGCTCCGACGCGCCCACAAGATCGCCGAGGCCGAGGGCGCGCAGCTCGACGTCATCACGGTCGTGCCGGATTACGGCATGTCGGTGGTCGGCGGGTATTTCACGCAGGACCATACGGAAAAGGCGGTGGAACATGCCCACGCGCTGCTCTGCGACGAGGTGGGCAAGGTTCTGGGCGAAGAGGCCAACAAGAAATGCCGGCATGTCGTTGCGGTGGGGAAGGCCTATCAGGAAATCCTGAAAGCGGCGGACAAGGACAAGGCCGATCTGATCGTGCTGGGCGCCCATGACCCGGACCTGTCGGATTACCTTCTGGGTCCGAACGCCGCCCGCGTCGTGCGCCATACCAAGGCGTCGGTTTACGTCGTGCGCGAGGGCTGACGCCCGGCTGTCCGTCACAGGAAAAACCGCGCCCGGCGATGGCTGGGCGCGGCGTCCTTTTCGGAAATCTCCAGATCAGTGATACGGGTGATCGTCCTCCGGCGGCGTGTGGCCCTTGCCGGCCGCCATCCCGGCGGTGATGCCCTGCACGAAGGCCGCGCTGAGGCCGCCGACGGCTGCCATGCCCGCAGCGGGCGCCGCCGTCGAGGCGGGCGCGTGCACACTCGGCGCCATCTTCACGGCCGCCTTGTTGGTGCGCGTCATGGCCAGCATGATCAGGCCAAGCCCCACGAACACACCACCGAAAATCAGGGCGAGTTGCAGCGTGTCGAAAAACTCCGACAGGGCGATCCAGCCCGCGACCGCGAGAAACGCGATCCCCACGAACAAAAGGATGCCACTCGCCACACCAAACATGGTGCGGCGAATGGCAAGCCTTACGCGGTATTCAATTGCCGCAATCATTTGCGGCTCAGGAACAGACCCACCATGAAGCCGACGCCGGCGGCGATCCCCACGGCGGCTGCCGGGTTCTCACGCACCTGGCCTTCGGCAGTGCGATAATAGGCGGCGGCGCTGTCCTGCGCGTCCTGTGCGGCCTTCTGGCCCTTGGCGCGCGCCTTCTTCGCGGTCTTCTTGGCGCGGGTCTTGTATTCGGCGGCGGTGGAGTTGCCCACGTCGCGCAGCGTCGTGGTCAACTCGGACACGTCGCCCTTGAGTTGCTCGATCTGCGCCTGCAGATCCTTGACGTCCTTGTCCATGCCGTTGCGCCCGGCAGTGGTCGTGGTGGTCGGTGTGGCGGTTGCCATTGGATAGCTCCTTTTGGGTGTCTGTCCATTTGGGTGTTCAACGCGTGCGCGTAGGAGGTGTTCCGTCATCCAAGGGATTCTTTTCGCTGGAACTTTCCGATCCACCTAACCGTTTCCCCCACAATCACGGCGTCCCCGCGACGCCTTTGTTTGTAACCAGAGAAAAGGAGGGTTCGTCATGCTCGGTTGGGCTCTGACATTCCTCGTCATCGCGATTATCGCCGCCGTCTTCGGTTTCGGCGGGATCGCCTCGGCTTCCGCCGGGATCGCGCAGATTCTGTTCTTCGTGTTCCTCGTGCTGTTCGTCGTGGCGCTCATCGCCCGCGCGGTCCGTGGCCGGCGCGTGTAAGCGAGGCACATTGAAACACCAAAGCGGGGCGTCCATCGGGCGCCCCGTTTTTTCGTGTTTGCGCGCCAAAAAAAAGGCGACGCCCCGAGGGGGGACGCCGCCTTTCGCACCTTCGAGGGAACCGGGGGTCAGGTATGCAGCGTTTCGGTCGATGCGAAGAACATCGCCTGGCTGACCGCAGAGCGGACCTGATCCTCGGAATAGGGTTTGGTGATGACGAAGGCCGGCTCGGGCCGGTCGCCGGTCAACAGCCGTTCGGGGAAAGCGGTGATGAAGATCACGGGAACATCCCCCGCGCTTTTCAGGATCGCGTTCACGGCGTCGATACCGGAGGAGCCATCGGCAAGCTGGATGTCCGACAGGATCAGATCCGGGGTCTCTTTCCCGGCCAGATCCACCGCCCCGCGCTCGGTCCGGGCGACGCCGGTGATCGCATGGCCCATGTCGGCCACGATGTCCTGAAGATCCATCGCGATGATCGCTTCGTCCTCGATGACGAGGACACGGCCCTTCACGCTGTCTTCCATCTCCTTGCGCGCGACGCCGATCAGGTGGTTCACCTCGTCGGCCGGCATCTCCATGATCTGCGCGATGTCCGCGGTCGGAAACTCCTCGACCGTATAGAGGAGAAGCGCCTCGCGGGTGTTGGTGGTGAGCTTGGCAAGGTGGCGCTGCGCACGTTCGTGCATCCCCTCCTCGCCGGTGTCGACCGGCGAGCCGGAGCTCGACCAGATCTGATGAAAGGCGCGGAAGAGCGCGACCTTGTGGTCAAGGCCGAGATCGAAAACCGAGCGGTCTTCGAGCAGCGCCTCAAGCGTGGCGGCCGCATAGGTGTCGCCGGTCTTCTGGCTTCCGGTCAGCGCACGCGCATATCGCCGCAGATACGGCAGAAGCGCAGCGACCTTCACGGAAAGAAATTCTGTCTCGGAGTCGGGCATCCCATCCATCCCTGTTTTTTTCCCCAATTTTTTCACGTCGTCTGGAACAAAACGCCGACTTGCTGGTTTGGTTCCAGCAGTTTGAAAAAAAAGCGCTGTGAGGCAGCACGGAATGGGACGCGGACACACATGACGGAAAAAGACATCGAAGGAGAGGATCCTCTCGCCGAACAGATCGACGAAAATCTCCGTAAGGTTTTCCAACGCACGCTCGAAGAAGATGTGCCCGACAAGTTCATGGACTTGCTGTCCAAGCTGAAGGACCAGGATCAGGGGTCCAAGCATGGCGAATGACAACAGTCCCGTCGACCCGCGCGAGGCCGTCGTCGAGCATCTGCCGGCGATGCGTGCCTTTGCTGCGAGTCTGACGCGAAATTCCGCGGCCGCTGACGACCTGGTGCAGGACACCATCGTCAAGGCGTGGAAGAATTTCGACAAGTTCAAACCGGGGACCAACCTGCGTGCATGGCTGTTCACCATCCTGCGCAACACGTTCTACTCGGACCTTCGCAAGAAAAAGCGCGAGGTCGAGGATGTGGACGGCGCGATGGCGCAGACACTGTCCGAGAAACCGCATCACGACGGGCGCCTCGCGCTCGCCGATTTCGAAAAGGTCTTCGCCGAACTGCCGGTGGAACAGCGCGAGGCGCTGATCCTCGTCGGCGCGTCCGGCATGTCCTATGAGGAAGCTGCCGAGACCTGTGGCGTCGCCATCGGGACGATCAAGAGCCGAATCAACCGGGGCCGTTCGCGGTTGACCGAGCTGCTCAAGCTGTCTGATGAGGAAAGCCTCGAAATCACCGACAGCGCCACGATGGCGGTCGTGAACTCAGGGATGCAAGTGAGGAAGTCCGGCAATTGATCAATACTTTCCGGGAACGGAGCCGGTCGCTGACCTTCCGAATCGCGGGGCTGTTGGCCATCGCGCTCCTTCCCGTCGGCATCATTTCCGTCGCGACGACCTATCAGTTGCTCGATCGCGCCGACCGTGACCTCGCCCAGACGCTGCTCGCGCTCACTTCCGACGCGGCGGCAGAGCAGGAGGCCGCGATCCGCACGGCCACGGGCGTCGCCAAGAGTCTCGTCACCATGGTTCCCGTGATGCGCGAGGCGGGCTATCCCTGCGAGGAGCCCTTGTCCGCGCTCCTGCGCGACACGCCGGAGCTGTCTTTCATCGGCTACGTCGCGCGCGACGGGACCGTGATGTGCGGTTCGTCTGCACAGGGCCAGAGCCTTGCCGAGCGGCCGCTCCACAGGGAATTCATCGACAATCCCGGCCCCCGTGTGAAATTTGCGATCCGGGGGTCGATCAGCCAGACTTCGGTGATTGTCGTGTCGCTCCCGGTGATCACGGGTGGCGATTACGACGGCTATGTCGTGGCCTCGCTCCCCCACCGCGGGCTGACCACGCCGACCGGCGCGGACGACCTCAAGAACCGGCCTCTCGAGCTCATCACCTTCAACGGGGATGGCGAGGTTCTGACCACCTCCTCCGATGCCACCGACCTGGCCGACAACCTGCCCGCCGACCGCTCCCTGCGCGCGCTCACCGGCGGGTCCGAGGTCGCCTTCATCGCCGAGAACGCCAATAACGAGCGTCGTGTTTTCGCCCTCGTCCCCATCGTGTCCGGGCAGGTCTACGCGCTCGGCAGCTGGGAATACCGGCGCAACGCGATCGGCAACGGGATGAGCTTCAGCACCTCGATGCTCTTCCCGCTGCTGATGTGGCTGGTGAGCCTCGCCGTCGCCTTCTATGCCGTGCAGCGCATGGTCATCAAACCCACCCGCAACCTGCGCGCCCGGATGCTCCAGTTCATGCGCTCGCGCAAGCTGGTGGAACCGCGCCGCGACCGGGGCCTGCCGACCGAGATCCGCGACATGGAAGAGACGTGGATGCGGCTGGCCGAAAACATCCTGCATGACGAGGCCGAGCTTTACGACACGATCCACCAGCGCACCGTCCTGCTCAAGGAGGTCCACCACCGGGTGAAGAACAACCTCCAGCTCATCGTGTCGATCCTCGGCATGAAGATCCGCAAGTCGCGCAATCCGGCGATCAAGGATTCCCTCACCGACATCCGCCAACGGGTCATGTCCATAGCGCGGGTGCATCAGAACCTTTATGAGACCTCGACGGCCGAACGCGTGCGCATGGGCGAACTGCTGGAGGCCATCGTGAGCCAGATGGTCAGCTCTTCCCATACCGGCGACACGCGCGACGTGATCCTCGACGCGAGTTACGACGACTGCGAGGTCTATCCGGATCAGGCCGTGCCGCTGTCTCTCGCCATTTCGGAACTCGTGACCAATGCGCTCAAACACATGGGACCCGCCGAGGGTGAGACCAGGCCGCGCGTGGCCGTGTCGCTTGATTGCAAGGCGGGCGGAAACCGGGGTGTCGTCGTGGTCAGGAACACCATTTCGGCAGAGCCCGCCGAGATCGAGGACAACATTTCGACCGGCCTGGGCGAGCAATTGGTGCGTGCCTTCGTGAGCCAGATGGAAGGCCGCGTATCGCGCGAGATGACGGATGACAGCTATACCGTGACCATAGACTTCCCGATTCAGGCCTTCGACGACACCATCGTCCCCTCCGACCACCTCCACCCGGTCCAGCCCGCTGACAGGAGCCGGGAATAACGGACCTCGGGGCGGAACTCCGGACCGGGACCAGGCGTTTCAATTGCAGACCCTGAACGAAAGGAGGCACCCGATGAATTGGGACCAAGTGCAAGGCAAATGGAAACAGGTCAAGGGCGACGCCCAGACCAAGTGGGGCGAGCTCACGAACGACGACCTCGACCAGGTGGATGGTGACCGGGAGAAGCTCGAAGGGCTGATCCAGGAGAAATACGGTCGCTCCAAGGAAGAGGCCCAGCGCGAAGTCGACGACTGGCTCGCCGCTGCCTGACCTGATCCAACGACCCGAACGACAAAAGCCCCGCCGAATGGCGGGGCTTTTTCATGCGCGGCAAGGGCCGCGACGCTGGATCAGCTTTCGGGGCAGGCCGCGCGATAGCGGTTGCCGTTGCGATCCTGATAGATGCACTGGTTCTCGCCTTCACCCACGCGGGCGATAAGGTTGCCGGCAACGGCACCGGTCGCGGCACCCACGGCAGCACCGGCAAGCGAACCGGACGAAAGCCCCCCGACAGCCGCGCCGGCCGCGGCGCCAACCGCCGTCCCTTGCACCTGATTTTCGGTTTCACAGCCCGCAAGAGCGAACACGGACAGGGCGGCAACGGCAAGAACTCGGGTTTTCATCTGGACTTCCTTCTTCAATGGATTCGTCCCTATGGTAACAAATTCATGAGGTTTTTGTTCCGATAGTTTAACGACTTGGCGTTTTCTCACGCGATTTTCACGGAACCGCGAGGCCTTGGCGGCAGTTTACCCCTGCCATGTACGACAGTCTGCTCAATGAATTGGCCGCCACCACGGTGCTGCCGCCGGGCATCCTCGCGATGAGACTCGCCGGGGCCGTCCTGCTTTGCGGGCTGATCGGGTTCGAGCGGGAATCGCGCGCGCGCCCTGCGGGCCTGCGCACCCATATGCTCGTCGGCCTCGCCGCCGCCGTCTACTGCATCCTGATGCTGGAACTCATGAGCCGCGGCGACAGCTATGCGGAAGGCGCCCGGATGGACCCGATCCGCGTGATCGAGGCCGTGACCTCGGGCGTGGCCTTCCTCGCGGCGGGCCTCATCGTGTTCTCGCAGGGCAAGGTCCACGGCCTCACGACAGGGGCGAGCCTGTGGCTCACCGCATCCGTCGGGCTGGCCTGCGGGCTGGGCCTGTGGGTGGTCGCGGTGCTCGTCACCGTCCCGGCCATCACGATCATCTGGCTCGTGGGCATCGCCGAGCGCAAACTCGCGCCCGACAAACGCCAAAATTACGACAGCCGGTCGGGATAGGCGACAGCCGCCAGACGCTGCTCGAACCCCGCCATTGCGGGCTCCAGCAGGGTAAAGAGCACCCAGTCCCCCATATGCCGCTTGCAGATGCGCGACCGCAGCGCGGGGCTCAGGCGCGCGGCCTGATCCATCGCCGCTTCCGAGATGTCGCTCAGCGTCGGCAGGTTGTGGGACCGGCGGAAATGCTCGACCGAGGCCGAGACATGCTCGCTTACCCCGACGAAGCTGTAGGTCGACACCAGCCGCTCCAGCATCTCCGACACGTTGCCGGTCATGCCGACAAGCTGGGCAAGCTGCGGGTTTTCCGGCGCGCCGTCGACATAGGCCTCGAACGTGGGGAATTCCTCAAGAAACGCCGCGTGGTCGGGATTGTCGGGCGAAGACTGCGCGACATAATCCGAAAACAGCCGGTCCGCCGGGTTGCGGATGAAGCTCGCGAACTGAACCTCGCTCGCCCCCGTCACCATCTCGGACAGCCGCTTGAACCGGAACGGGCCGGCAAGTGCCTGCCGCAACCGGCCCCCGGCCGCCTCGCGCGCGTCCAGCGCAGCCTGCCACTCGGCCTTGAGATCGCCCTTGAGCGCCCCGGACCCGAAGGACCGCGTCCGGTCGAACACGTCCTTAAGCGCCCCTACCACGGCCCCGCCCGCTGTCATCGGCACGTTGATGAAGAACAGGATGTCGCGCTCCTGCTCGTAGGAGCCGGGAATCACCCGGCCCGGATCGAACCGCGCGAGCACCCGGTCGGCCAGGCCCGCAGGCAGCGCACTCAGCGTCGCCTCGGTCTCGGCCCTGAGGTCTGCGGGCTGATGGGCGGCGAATGACGCGGGCGAGGCCGCAACGGTTCCCTCCACCGGGGCGATGCCCCGGCGGTCACGGGCGTTCAGTCGGACGAGATCTTGCAGTCTGCGGGACATAAGGCCTCCTACCAGTCTCCTGTGTTTTCCATCGACACCCACGGCTCTGTCGGGTCGAGCGCGGGGCCGTCCTGGATCAGTTCCACCGAGATATTATCAGGCGATTTGAAGAAGGCCATACGACCGTCGCGCGGCGGGCGGTTGATCGTGACGCCGGCGTCCATGAGCTTCTGGCAGAAGGCATGAATGTCATCGACCTTGTAGGCCAGATGCCCCCAGGAGCGACCGGTTTCATACACCTCGTCGCTGTCCCAGTTATAGGTCAGCTCCAGTTCCGGCGCGGTCGTCGCCTCGGCGCTCTCCTTGTCTTTCGGGGCCGCGAGGAAGACGAGCGTGAACTTGCCCTCCGGCACCTCCTTGCGGCGGATTTCGACCAGCCCGACCTTGTTGCACCAGAAGTCGAGGCTCTCTTCCAGGTCCGACACCCGGACCATCGTGTGAACGTAGCGCATGGAAACTCCCTTCGTTTCCTCCGACGTAAGAAAGGAACGTGCGGACCTCAACAAAAGGTTTCATGACCCCACGGAAACGTGGCGTCCCGGCGCCCTGTCCGTCCCAAGAACTTCAGGCCCCGCCACACGCCCCTTCTTCGTTCTTCAAATACTTCGGAGGGGGTCCGGGGGAGGCAGCGCCTCCCCCGGCGG
>CXWF01005161.1_pt1 | contig 16461 bp, 10 predicted proteins | sample 468421 | NCBI WGS metagenome assembly CXWF01 (sample SAMEA2620812, study PRJEB7988) | marine metagenome | biome: marine biome (ENVO:00000447); feature: surface water layer (ENVO:00002042); material: "saline water (ENVO:00002010), including plankton (ENVO:xxxxxxxx)" | depth 5 m
CGTCCGCAGCCGCAGGAGAGCCTCTCGCCTTCCACGGAGAGCCGCCTTGTGCAGCCTTCCCATGAAGAAGAGCAGCTCGAGATTCCGACCTTCCTGCGCCGTCAGGCGAACTGAGAAAACCCTGCCGGCGCTCCGCCGCTGCCGGCGCTCCGCCGCTGGCGGGGCCCTTCGGGGCTGACATGACAAGGTAAACCCGGCCGTTTCGGAGCCTGTTTCCGACGGCCGGGTTTTTCTTTTGATTCAAGGGCTTAAGCCCACTCCTAACCGTAACATTCGGTAAAAAACTGTTATTTGAGGGTGATTCCCGGCGCTGCTAGAAACAACCTCAGCAGACCAGAGGGGGCGGACTGCGACGGGGTATCGAAAGTGTTTCAAGTGCCGAAATCAGAGTTCGAAACGATCATGCTGGAAAATGTCCGGCGCGAAAGGCGTGTCCGGGCGATTGCGTTTCCGCAGATGACACTGGTTCGTCCCGTCGTGATCGACGGTGTGGGCCTGCATAGCGGTTCGCCGGTCCATATGGTCCTTCACCCGGCGGAGGCCGACCGGGGGGTCGTCTTCCGGCGGACGGATCTCGTGAGCCAGGGCCGCGAGGTCTCGGATATTCGCGCGACCTACGACAATGTCGTGAACACCATGCTCTCGACCGAGATCGGCAATGCTGCCGGTGCGACGGTCAGCACGGTGGAACATCTGATGTCTGCGCTTTCGACGCTCGGCATCGACAATGTTCTCGTCGAGATCGACGGCTCGGAAGTGCCGGTGCTCGACGGCAGCAGCGAAATTTTCATCGACAGGATCGAAGCGGTGGGCATCGAAAAGCTCGATGCGCCGCGCAAGGCGATCCGTATCGTCAAGCCCGTTGTAGTCGAGGATGGCGCGAAGCGCGCCGCGCTCCTGCCGGGCGAGGGCTTCCGCCTTGCCTTCGAGATCGATTTCGACAATCCGGTGATCGGTCGCCAGTCGATCGAGGCGGATCTGCACGACCCCTTCTTCGCCGAGGACATTCTTCGCGCCCGCACCTTCTGCCTGCGCAGGGATATCGAGGCGATGTGGGCCGCGGGCCTCGCCAAGGGCGGTTCGCTCGACAATGCCGTGGTCGTGGATAACGACCATGTGATGAACGAGGATGGCCTGCGCTACGAAGATGAATTCGTGCGCCACAAGGTGCTGGATGCCGTAGGTGATCTCGCGCTGTCCGGCATGGCGCTGATCGGCCGCTATGAAGGCTCCCGCGCGGGGCATGCCATGAACAATCGGGTGCTCCGGGCGCTCATGGCCGATCCTTCGGCTTATGAAGTGGTGGATTTCGCGGAAGCCCGGCCTTCGGCGCCGATGCAGCGGGATCTGGCGATCCCGGCGGACTGAGGTCCGGTCTCATGATTTATTGAAGGGCGCATCTTCGGGATGTGCCCTTTTTTAGTGCTTTACGGGTGGCGCGGGCCGTCATGCCGCCGCTATGGTCTAGCCGCCCTTATTGGGATAGAAAAAGGCTCCGCTTCGGCCTGCTTGAGGGCTGAGTCGGCCATAATTCACGCACCGGAATGCCGGGGCGTCCGGCAATCGAACGAACGAAATGGACTTTGCCCGAATGAGTGAGGCCAGGCTGCCCATCCACCGTCATCCCGCCGTTTCTTTCCGCGCCGTTCTGGCGGGCTTTTTTGCCCTCGCCATTGCCGGGCTTGCGGGTTGTTCGTCGGGGGGCGACGAGCTTCCCTATGAAGAGCGGCCCGTCGAACAGATCTACAACAAGGCGATGGACCATATGGCGGCGCGGGAATATATCCCCGCGACCAAGGAGTTCGACGAGGTCGAGCGCCAGCATCCCTATTCGGAATGGGCGCGCCGGGCGATGCTCATGGGGGCCTATGCGCACTACAAGGTCAATCAGTATGACGAGACGATTCTCAGCGCGCAGCGTTTCATCTCGCTCCATCCGAGCAACAAGGATGTGCCCTACGCCTATTATCTGATCGGGCTCAGCTACTACGAACAGATTTCCGATGTCGGCCGCGATCAGAAGATGACGGAAAATGCGCTCAACTCCTTTTATGAGCTGACGCGGCGTTTTCCCAACAGCGAATATGCGCGCGATGCGCAGCTCAAGATCGATCTCACGCTCGACCATCTGGCGGGCAAGGAGATGGAGATTGGCCGCTACTATCTGAACCGGCACGACTATATTGCCGCGATCAACCGTTTCCGCGTCGTGATCGAGAAATATCAGACGACGACGCACACGCCCGAGGCGCTGGAGCGTCTGACGGAGGCCTATCTTTCGCTCGGTATCAAGACCGAGGCGCAGACGGCGGCGGCCATTCTCGGTTACAATTTCCCTGGCAGCGTCTGGTATGAAGACAGCTATGCGTTGCTGGCGGACCAGGGGCTGGAGCCACAGGAAAACAAGGATTCCTGGATCAGCCGTACCTGGAACGCCGTTTTCTGATCTGTCGGGCATTCAAAGAAGGCGTGTTTCATGCTCGCCGCGCTGTCTATCCGCGACATCGTCCTCATAGACCGGCTTGAGCTTTCGCTTGACGAGGGCCTTTGCACGCTGACGGGTGAAACCGGCGCAGGCAAATCAATCCTTCTCGACTCGCTGGGGCTTGCGATCGGCGCGCGTGCCGATGCCGGTCTTGTGCGTCAAGGGGCCGAGCAGGGCAGCGTCACCGCCGTCTTCGACCTGACGGACAGCCATCCAGCGCGTGCTCTTCTCGACGAGAACGGCATCGAGGCGGAAGGCGACCTCATTCTGCGCCGTGTACAGACGAAAGACGGGCGCTCGCGCGCCTTCGTCAACGATCAGGCGGTGAGCGTCGGGCTGCTGCGTCAGCTTGGCGACATGCTGGTCGAAATTCACGGTCAGCACGATGAACGCGGGCTGCTCGATGCGTCCGGCCATCGCGCCATTCTCGATGCTTTTGGCGGGCTTGAGCCAAAGGTCCAGCAGGTGAGAAAGCTTCATGCGGCGGCGGCTGCCGCGCGCGAGGCGCTGGCCGAACATGAGGCTGCGCTCGCGAAGGCGAAGGCCGAGCAGGATTATCTTACCCATGTTGTCGGCGAGCTTGACGAGCTTGCGCCCGAGCCCGGCGAGGAAACTGCGCTCGCCGAAGAACGTGCGCTGATGATGCATTCGGAGAAGATTGCGGGCGACCTTTCCGAGGCCGAGCAGGCGCTGTCCGGGGATGGCGGGCTCGACGCGCGGCTCAACATTGCGCTGCGGCGTCTTTCGCGCGTTGCCGAGCAGGCGGGTGGGCGTCTCGATGCTGCAATCGCCGCGCTGGATCGCACGCTTGTCGAAGCGGCGGAAGCGCGCGACCAGGTTGCGCTGGCGCTCAGGGCAATGGAGTTCGACCCGGCCCGGCTGGAGCATGTGGAGACGCGGCTCTTCGCGCTGCGTGCCGCCGCACGCAAACATAATGTGCAGGTTGATAGTCTTGCCGCGCTTGCCGAGAAGCTGCGGGGCCAGCTTCAGGAAATCGAAGGTGGCGAAGCGAAGCTTGGCAGCTTGCGCAAGGCGGCGGATGAAGCAGGGGCAGCCTATCTGACAGCGGCGAAGGCGCTTTCGGATGCGCGCATCAAGGCGGCCGCGAAGCTCGACAAGCAGGTGATGAAGGAACTGGTGCCGCTGAAGCTCGACAAGGCGAGCTTCAAGACGCAGGTGGACGTGCTCCCCGAAGACCAGCTTGGCGGACCGGAGGGGATCGACCGTGTGTCCTTCCTCGTGTCGACCAATCCCGGCGCGCCGCATGGCCCTCTCATCAAGATCGCGTCGGGTGGCGAGCTGTCGCGCTTCGTGCTGGCGCTGAAGGTTGCGCTCGCTTCGCGGGGCAGCGCGCCCACGCTCATCTTCGACGAAGTGGATGCAGGCGTCGGCGGCGCGGTGGCCGAGGCTGTCGGGCTTCGGCTCGCGGAACTTGCGGGCGAGGTGCAGGTTCTTGTGGTGACGCATTCGCCGCAGGTGGCCGCGCGTGCGCAACATCATTTCCGGATATCGAAAAGCGCATCCGGCGAAACGAAGGCGAAGAAGGATGCGCCGCTGGCGACGCGGGTCGAGACGCTCGACGCTGCTGCCCGGCGTGAGGAAATCGCGCGGATGCTGGCCGGCGCGACCGTGACGGACGAAGCGCGCGCCGCGGCGGACCGCCTGATCGGAGGACAGAGTTGAGTAAGGGTGGCGCGGCAAAGAGAGTGAAGCGGGGCGAGGCGCGTGAGGGCGGCGAGGCGCTGGCGCGCAAGCCTGTCGACCAGCTGACGATGGACGAGGCGGCGGAAGAGCTGGAACGTCTGGCCGAAGAGATCGCGAAGCACGACAAGCTCTATTACCAGAAGGATGCGCCGCGTATTTCCGATGCGGATTACGATGCGTTGCGCAAGCGCAACGACGCCATCGAGGCGCGCTATCCTGAACTTGTGCGCGAAGACAGCCCGAGTCAGCGCGTCGGGGCGGAACCGGCGGCCGGTTTCGGCAAGGTCGTGCATAGCGTGCCGATGCTTTCGCTCGGCAATGCCTTCGACGATGAGGATGTGACCGATTTCTGGAACCGCATCGTCAAGTTCCTGAACCTCAAGCCGGAGGACGAACTCGCCGTTACCGCCGAGCCGAAGATCGACGGGCTGTCGGCCTCGCTTCGCTACGAAAAGGGCAAATTCGTTCTGGGCGCGACGCGCGGCGACGGGCGCGAGGGCGAAAACATCACGGAAAATATTCGTACCATCGCCGATATTCCGCAGACACTGAAGGGCGATGACATTCCCGACATCGTGGAGGTGCGCGGCGAGGTCTACATGGCGCACACCGATTTTGAGAAATTGAACGAGCGCCAGCGCGAAGCGGGAAAGCCGGTCTTCGCCAATCCGCGCAATGCCGCTGCCGGCTCGCTTCGCCAGCTCGATCCGAAGGTGACGGCCTCGCGGCCGTTACGCTTCTTCGCCTATGCGTGGGGCGAGATGCCGGAGATGCCGTCCGATACGCAGAGCGGCATGATGGAGGTCTTTGCGGGTTGGGGTTTCACGATCAATCCGCTCTTCCAGCGTTCCACGAGCGTGGAAGAGCTGCTTGCTTTCTATCACGACATCGAAGAGCGCCGCGCGACACTCGACTATGACATTGACGGTGTCGTCTACAAGGTGGACCGGCTCGACTGGCAGAGCCGTCTCGGCTTCGTCTCGCGCTCGCCACGCTGGGCCATCGCACACAAGTTTCCCGCCGAGCAGGCGACGACGGTGCTGGAAAAGATCGAGATCCAGGTTGGCCGCACGGGCGCGATGACGCCGGTCGCCCGGCTCAAGCCCGTCACGGTCGGCGGTGTCGTCGTTTCCAATGCAACGCTTCACAATGCCGATGAGATCGAGCGGCTTGGCGTGCGCCCCGGCGACACGGTGGTTGTGCAGCGCGCGGGCGATGTCATTCCGCAGATCGTGCGTGTGGTGGAAGATCGTCCACGCGGTGAAAAGCCGTTCAAGTTCCCGGACAAGTGCCCCGAATGCGGCAGCCATGCGGTGCGCGAGATCAATCCGAAAACCGGCAAGCCCGATGCGGTCATGCGCTGCACCGGCGGTCTCGTTTGCCCGGCGCAGGCGGTGGAGCGGCTCCGTCATTTCGTCTCGCGCAATGCCTTCGATATTGAAGGGCTTGGCGAGAAGCAGATTTCCGCCTTCTACGAAGACAAGCTCATCGTGAAGCCGGACGACATCTTCACGCTGGAAGAACGCGACAAGACTTCGCTCAAGAAGCTGAAGGATCGCGAGGGCTGGGGCGCGACCTCGGCGAAGAAGCTTTTCGAGGCGATCAATCAGCGCCGCGAGGTGGAGCTTGACCGTTTCATCTTTGCACTCGGCATCCGCCATGTCGGCGAGACGAATGCGCGCCTCCTCGCGCGAAGCTACGGCACACTGGAAAATTTCGAAACGCAGATGCGCGCCGCCGCCGATCCCGAAAGTGCGGCGCGCGCTGACCTCCTCTCCATTGACGGGGTGGGGGAGGTGCTGGCCGAAGCTCTCACCGATTTCTTCGCCGAGAAACACAATCTCGAAGTCCTGGACGGTCTGAAAAAAGCGGGCGTGAAGGCCATACCGCTTGAAGCGCAGGAAACGGATTCGCCCGTCGCCGGCAAGACCGTTGTCTTCACGGGGTCGCTTGAGCGCATGACGCGCTCCGAGGCCAAGGCCCGCGCCGAGCAGATGGGGGCGAAGGTGGCGGGGTCCGTCTCCGGCAAGACCGATCTCGTCGTGGCGGGGCCGGGGGCGGGCTCCAAGATCGCGAAGGCCCGCGAACTCGGCATCGAAGTGATCGACGAGGACAAATGGATGGAAATGGCCGCAAATTGAGGCCTTTTCCGCTTAGATGATATTAACCATCGCCCAGTGAAACTGGCGTTTCGTGGAGAACGGACCACCAATGGTCCGCCGGGTGGAGACGATGGACGCCTTTCTGTTCCTTCAGGACATGCTTGTCCTCGACCAGCTTGTCTATGCGGCCGGGGCTGCGGTTGTGCGCGGGCAGTCGCTCGCGCCGGTGGGTCTCACCGTGTCGTCCTTTTCCGGCGATTCAATCGACGAGCTGGTGCCTGAGTGGCGCGCGCTCGAATTGCGTAGACCGCATGCTGCCACAGCCTTCCAGTCCTGCGATCTCCTTTTGCATTGGGCGCGGTATTTCACGAATGAGCGCAACGAGCTTCGCGTTGTCGCCGTGCGGGAAAAGGGCGAGCTTGTTCTCGTCTGGCCGCTCGCCGTGGAGAAGACGCCCTTTGGCCGCATTGCCGGCTGGGCGGGCGATCCGGTCGGGCAATATGGCGATGTGGTTGCCGCCGAAGGCGGCGCTCGCGATGCCTGGATCGAAAGGGCTTTCGCGGAAATCGGAAACTGGAGCGATGTCGACTTTCTCTGCCTGCGCGGTGTGCGCGCCGATGGTGCCATTGCGGGCTGGGCTGCGCGCCGGGCCCGCGAGATCGGCCCCGTGCTCGAGGCGCCTGCATTCGATGCCGCATCTTTCGCCGATGCCGCGACCTTTGTGGCGGCGCGCTGGCCGGAGGCAAAGCGCAACGAGAAGCGCATGAAGAAGCTCGCGGCGCTGGGAGATATTCATTTTGAAGTGCTGGCACCCGGTGAGCGGGCGGCGGAACTTGTCGCGCGCGGTTTCGCCTTCAAGCGCGAGTGGCTGGCCTCGCGCGGGCTTTATGGACGTGCGCTGATCGACCGCCGAACGGAAGACTGCCTTGTGGCGCTGGCGCGCGATGACACGGCAGCGTCCGGCATTACCGTTTCGCATCTCACCGTCGGTGGTGAAAGTGCGGCCGTCGAGATCGGCTTCCGGCGCGGTGGAAAACACTACGCCTATATGGGAACGTTCTCGCCGGCCTTCGCGAAGCAGGGGCCGGGCCATGTCGCGACCGAATTCACCATTCGCGATTGTATCGATCGGGGGCTCACTGAATATGACCCCCTGCCGCCAGTAGCCGATTACAAGTTGTCCTGGAGCAATGCGAGTGTGTCCGTGCGCGACTATGGCGTAGTGCTCACATGGAGCGGCTATGCCGCGCTCGCATGGATGTCTATCGTCCGACCGGCTGCCAAGACACTCTACGAGAAGCTGCCGCTCACCCTCAGGCGGCGTTTGCGCAAGTGGTGACGGCAAGCCTCAGATCGCCCGCGTCGCCTCTTCCAGCCATGCCTTTGTTTCCGCATCCAGTTCCGGCGACAGCGCCTCGCGTACGCGCGCGTGATAGGCGTTGAGCCAGTCCGCTTCTTCTTCCGTGAGCAGAGATTTTTCCACCAGCGCAAGATCGATGGGCGCAAGCGTCAGCGTCTCGAAGCCCATCATCATGCGTTCGCCGCCTTCGACAGGCGCAGGCGGCGTCACCACGACAAGGTTTTCGATACGGATGCCATAGCCGCCGGGTTTGTAGTAGCCGGGTTCGTTGGAAACGATCATGCCGGCCTTCAGCGGCACATGCCCCATCTTGGAAATGCGCTGCGGCCCTTCATGCACCGAAAGATAGGAGCCGACGCCGTGTCCCGTGCCGTGGTCGTAGTCGAGGCCGGACTTCCACAGTGCCATGCGCGCAAAGGCGTCGAGCTGCGCACCCGAGGTGCCTTCGGGAAAGCGCGCGGTCGCAATGCCGATATGGCCTTTCAGAACGCGGGTGAAGCGGTCGCGCTCCTCCGCGCCCGGCGTGCCGATGGCGATGGTGCGCGTCACATCGGTCGTGCCGTCCATATATTGCGCACCGGAGTCGACCAGAAAGAGCTCACCCGGTTTCAGCGGCATGTTCGTCGCCGTCGTCACGCGGTAATGCACGATGGCGCCGTTCGCGCCCGCGCCCGAGATTGTATCGAAGCTCACATCCTTCAGTTCGCCCGTTTCCGCGCGGAAAGCTTCGAGGCGTTTCGCCGCGTCGATTTCCGTGATGCCACCTTTCGGCGCTTCGGTGGCGATCCATTTGAGGAACTTCGTCAGCGCCCGTCCGTCGCGCAGATGCGCCGCGCGGGTGCCTGCCACTTCCGCTTCGTTCTTGATGGCCTTTGGCAGTTCGCAGGGGTCTTGCCCGCGTTTCACTTCCGCGCCCGCTGCCTTCAGCCGCGCATCGATCCATGAGGCGCAGGTCGCGGGGTCGACCAGCACGGTCTTTCCTGCCTGTCCGAGCGTATCGAGCGCCGGGCCCAGTTCGTCGCGCGGGCGAAGCGTCACCACATTGCCGAGATGCGCGCGCACTTCGCCGTCAAGCTTGCGCTCGTCGATGAAGAGTTCGGCGTGGCCGTCCTCATGCAGCAGCGCAAAGGACAAGGGCAGCGGTGTGTGCGGCACGTCGCTCCCGCGAATATTGAAAAGCCATGCAATCGAATCCGGCATGGTCAACACGGCGGTATCCGCATCGCCGGACATGAGGTCGCTGGCGATGCGCCGGATCTTCTCCGCCGCCGGTTCGCCCGCATATTCGATGGGGTGGGGGCGGACTTTCGCCACTGGCGGTTCCGGCTGGTCGTCCCACACGGCGTCGAGCGGGTTGGTGTCCACCGGCACCAGCGTGCCGCCCGCCGCTTCCGCTGCCTTGCGCAGCCGCGCCACGGCGTCGATCGTGTGCAGCCAGGGGTCATAGGCGAGTTTCGCGCCCTTCGGCAGGTTCTCCTCGATCCAGCGCGTGGGCGGCTCGTCCATCAGGTGCTTCGCCTCGAAGGTATCGAGGTCCACCTGAGCGCGCACCTGCAGCGTGTAGCGCCCGTCGACGAAGATCGCCGCCTTGTCCTTCAGCACCACCGCCATGCCGGCCGAGCCGTTGAAGCCCGTCAGCCAGCGCAGGCGTTCGGCATGGGGCGGCACATATTCGCCCTGATGCTCGTCCGCGCGGGGGATGAGAAAGCCATCGAGGTTCCGGCGGCCAAGTTCCTCGCGGAGCTTGGCGGCACGGGCTTTTCCGAGCGCCGGGTTGGCGCTGTCTTCATAGGTCTGGAACATGGCCTGAATGTAGGCGTCCGCGCGGGAGGCGGCAATGGGGCGCTTCAGCGGGGCGCTTCAGCCTTCCATCCTCAGCGTCACCCAGTCGCCCTTCGGCTTGCGCGACACCAGTTTGAAGCCCTGCATGCGCATGGCGCTTGTCACCATCGGTTCCTGTGTGCGTAGCGTGCCCGACAGGATCAGCGTGCCGCCGGGGCGCAGATGCGCGCGGAAGGCGGGCGCGAGCGAGACGAGCGGCCGCGCCAGAATATTGGCGAGGATAAGGTCATAGGGCGCGCGGGTGCGCAGGCCCGGATTGCCGAAACCCTTGGCGGGGAGCGCGGTGACGAAGGGGCCGACGCCGTTCGCCTTCGCATTGGCCCTGGTCACGGTCACGGCGACGGGGTCGATATCGGAGGCGAGCACGTTCACCCGGGTGAGCTTCGCGACCGCGATGGCGAGAACGCCCGTACCCGTGCCGATATCGAGCACGTTCAGGGGCACACCCGTGCCCACCAGTTCGGAAATATATTCGAGGCAGCCCGCCGTCGTTTCGTGGTGGCCGGTGCCGAAGGCCTGTCCTGCATCGACGAGAAGGGGGATCGCGCCTGCCGGCACCTTGTCCGCGTCGTGGCTGCCATAAACGAAGAAGCGCCCGGCCCGCACGGGCTCAAGCCCCTCCAGCGAGCGTGTCACCCAGTCCTCGTCCGGCATCGGCTCGATGCGGAAGCCCTCGGCCTTTGCCCCGCTTTCCTTCTCCGCGCGCGCCACGATCTCGTGCAGCGCATCTTCCTCCGGCTCCTCGGCATAAAGCGCCTCGACGCGCCACACCCCATGTGCCTCGACCTCGTTCCATTCGGAAGCCGTTTTCACCAGCGGCGACGAGCCGGGCTCGGCTTCCGTCATCGAGACGGCAAGCACATCGGGCCAGATTGCCGCTTCCAGTGCGTCGGAGAAATTTTCGGCAGCCTCATAGGGCACGATGAAGGAGAGTTTCCAGAGAGCAGTCATGCGGTTCTTCTCACGCCCGTTCCAGAAAACTGTCGATCACCTTCTTGCGGCCCGCCTTGTCGAAGTCGACGGTGAGCTTGTTGCCGTCGATTTCCGCCACATGGCCATAGCCGAATTTCTGGTGAAACACGCGCTCGCCATGTCCATAGCTCGCAGCGGAAGGGTCGCTGGTCGCGACCAGTTCGGCATGGGTCTCATAGGCGGGCGGCTTGGTGCGCATCTCGGAATTGGCCTGCGCGCGCCGCCAGCCGGGGCTCGTATAGTCGCTGCCGCGCGCGAAATCCTGCGCGAAGCGGCTCTGGCCGTAATTCTGGTAACTCGCTCCCGCCATTGCGCTTTCCGTCACCTCGACATGCTGCTGGGGCAGTTCGTCCACGAAGCGCGAGGGGATGGAGCTCTGCCACAGCGCATGGATGCGGCGGTTGGCGGCAAAGGAAATGAAGGCGCGCTGCTTTGCCCGCGTGATGCCGACATAGGCGAGGCGGCGTTCCTCTTCGAGACCGGCAATGCCGTTCTCGTCCAGCGAGCGCTGATGCGGAAACAGGCCCTCTTCCCAGCCGGGCAGGAACACCGTGTCGAATTCCAGCCCCTTGGCGCTGTGCAGCGTCATGATGTTGATCTTGTCGGCGGTGTCGTTCTGCTCGAACTCCATGACGAGCGAAATATGTTCGAGATAGCTGGCGAGGTCGTCGTGGTTCTCCATGGAGCGCACGAGTTCCTTCAGGTTGTCGAGCTTGCCGGGGGCATCCGCCGATTTGTCGTTCTGCCACATCTCGGTATAGCCGGATTCATCGAGAATGATCTCCGCAAGCTCCGTATGCGGAAGGCCGTTCACGAGCGAGCGCCAGCGCTCCACCATTTCCACGAAATTCGTGACGGAGCGTCTCGCGGCGGGCTTCAGCTCTTCCGTTCCCGTCAGCATCTTTGCCGCGCGATAGGGGGATATCCCCTGCATGCGCGCTGCTTCCATGATGGTCTGCAGTGCCACCTTGCCGATGCCGCGCGCCGGGCGGTTCACGATGCGCTCGAAGGCAAGCCCGTCGTCTGGCTGTGCGACGAGGCGCAGATAGGCGTTTGCATCGCGGATTTCAGCGCGCTCATAGAAGCGCGGGCCGCCGACCACGCGATAGGGAATGCCGAGATTGATGAAGCGGTCTTCGAATTCGCGCATCTGGAAGGAGGCGCGCACGAGGATCGACATGTCACGCAACAGGTGGTCCTGCCGCTGCAACTGCTCCACCTCTTCGGCGACGGCGCGCGCTTCTTCCTCGCCATCCCAATAAGAGGCGATCTTGATCTTCTCGCCTTCATTGCCTTCCGCTTCGGTCCAGAGCGTCTTGCCGAGGCGTTGTTCGTTGGCGGCGATCAGGCCGGAGGCCGCGCCCAGAATATTCGCGGTCGAGCGGTAGTTCCGTTCGAGCCGGATCACCTTCGCGCCGGGAAAGTCCTTTTCAAAGCGCAGGATGTTGTCCACCTCCGCGCCGCGCCAGCCATAGATCGACTGATCGTCATCGCCCACGCAGCAGATGTTCTTTCGCTTCTGCGCCAGCAGCCTCAGCCAAAGATATTGCGCGACATTGGTGTCCTGATATTCGTCTACCAGCATGTATTTGAAGCGCTCCTGATATTCGGCGAGCACTTCCGGGTGGTTCTGGAAGATCGTCAGCACTTCGAGCAGCAGGTCGCCGAAATCGGCCGCGTTCAGCACCTTCAGCCGCGCCTGATAGGCGGCGTAAAGCTCACCGCCCTTGCCATTCGCGAAGGCCTGCGCCTCGCCGGCGGGCACCTTGTCGGGCGCGAGGCCGCGGTTCTTCCAGCCGTCGATATGGGAGGCGAGCTGGCGCGCGGGCCAGCGTTTCTCGTCGATGCCTTCGGCCTGGATGATCTGTTTCATCAGGCGCTGCTGGTCGTCGGCGTCGAGAATGGTGAAGTCGGAGCGCAGGCCCGCCAGTTCCGCGTGGCGGCGCAGCATTTTCGCGCCCAGTGCATGAAAGGTGCCGAGCCACTGCATGCCCTCGACGGCACCGCCGATCAGCAGCCCGATGCGCTCGCGCATTTCGCGCGCCGCCTTGTTGGTGAAGGTCACGGCGAGAATCTGCCCCGGCCAGGCGCGCTTCGTCGCGAGCAGATGGGCGAGCCGCGTCGTCAGCACGCGCGTCTTGCCCGTGCCCGCGCCCGCGAGCACCAGCACCGGCCCGTCGAGACTTTCCACCGCCTCGCGCTGCTCCGCGTTCAGCCCGTCGAGCCAGGGCGCCTGCAGGGGGCCGCCCATGGCGGCGGTGGCGCGTTCGCTGGTGCTCAACTCGCGGGAGGATCGTGCGGTCGTTTCCTCGGGGATGCTCCCGAGATCGAATGGGTCGCTCGTCATGACTAGTCCGGCTTGAGAAAGGGGCGGGGGTCAGGGGCGAATCCCGCCGCGCAATCATAACACGGGGCATAACATGGGAAGGCCGCAGCCCGCTTCCCATGCTGCTTGAGCGCCGCACGGGCGCATGCTAAGGGTTCTAATTCCTAAGTCCTTGTAATTCCAGAAAAAAGAGGGGCAAGCCGTGAGCGGCGCGGGCGACACGCAGGAGAGCACGCGGGAGGTCAACATGATCGTCCTCACCCTGCTGGCGCTTGCCGTAGGCCTTGCCACGGGGGTCGGCGCGGTGATTTTCCGCTCCATGCTGGTTGGTCTCCATAACTTCTTCTTTTTCGGCGATCTCTCCCTCACGCCGACATCGGGCGCAACGGGGCCTCTCAGCCCGCTCGGCTTCCTCGTCATTCTCGTGCCGGTGGTGGGTGGCGTTGCCGTCGTCTGGCTTACGCGCCGCTTTGCGCCCGAGGCGAAGGGCGGCGGCATCACCGATGTCATGGACGCAGTCTACCACCGCGAAGGAAAGATCCGTCCGCGCGTGGCCGTGGTGAAGACCATCGCCTCGGCGCTTTCCATCGGCTCGGGCGCGACGGTCGGCCGCGAAGGCCCCATCGTGCAGATCGGCTCGGCCATCGGTTCGGCCGTTGCGCAGTTCTCGCGGCTTCCCTCCTGGCAGCGGATCACGCTGCTGGCGGCGGGGGCGTCCGCCGGTATCTCCGCCACCTTCAACACGCCGCTCGGGGCGGTGCTGTTCGCGCTCGAGCTCATCCTGCCGGAAATCAGCGCGCGTACCTTCCTGCCCGTCGTCATTGCCACGGGCTCGGCGACCTATGTCGGGCGCGTCGTCTTCGGGTCTTATCCGGCCTTCGTGCTGCCGGAGATCTATTTCTCGGCCTCCGAGATGGATCACATCTTCAATCTCGGTTCCTTTGTCGTTCTCGGATTGCTTTCCGGCCTCGTTGCATGGGGCTTCATCCGCACACTTCTTTTTGCAGGCGAGGTCATGCCGCGCCGCTTTCCCAACGAATATATGCGTGCAGCGGCGGGCTTCGCGGGCATCGGTATTGCGCTTTTCCTGTTTGCGCATTTCACCGGCCATTACTACATCATCGGCGGCGGCTATGACGCTATCGCCGCCATTCTTGAAGGCCATGTGACGAGCTTCGCGCTTCTTGCCGTTCTCTGTCTGGCGCAAGTGCTGGCGACGTCGCTGTCCATCGGGTCGGGCGCATCGGGCGGCGTCTTCGCGCCCATGCTCTTCATCGGTGCGGCGCTGGGCGGGGCGTTTGGCGCTTTCCTGCACATGGTCGACAAGAGCCACGGCATCGGCATTCCCGATTACGCGATCATCGGCATGGCTGCCGTCGTGGGCGGCGGCACGGGCGCGGCCATGACCGCGATCACCATGAATTTCGAAATGACGCGCGACTACAACATCATCGTGCCGCTCATCATCGCCGTTGCCGTGTCCATCGGTCTCCGCCGTGCGCTCATGGCCGACAACATCTTCAGCGCGGAGCTTGTTCGCCGTGGTCGCCCGGTGCCGAAGGACCGTTATTCCAATCTCTATCTCGTGCGCAGTGCGCGCGAGGTGATGGACAGTAACATAGCCGTGATGTCGGCGGAGCTTTCCGTCGCCGATGCCGCGCATTGGGTCACGGAAGCGGGGATGCCGAATTTCCTCGTGCTACAGGCGGAAGGCCGTATTCACGGTGTCGTCTCTCTCGACAGCCGCATCCGCACGCCAGAGCTCTTTGGCCGCGACCCCGAGACTGTGCGCGACATGGCGATCGTCGATTATGTCATTGTGCGCGAGAACAATATTCTCGAAGAGGTGATGCGCCGTCTCGCCCAGCGCAATGCGAAGCTCGCCCTTGTCGTGAAGGACAAGCCGGGTGTGCCGCGCCCCGCCGATGTTCTCGGCATCATCGGCAAGCCGCAACTCGCCGACGCCATCCTAAAGACGCAGATCGGGTAAACCCTACTTCCGTTTGATGCCGATCACGAGCCCTCCTCGCAATGACGTTGAGGGGCTTCGGTGCTACTCTCTCCATGAAACGGAGGAACCCCATGAGCGAGGCTCCATGAGCGAGGCTGTGCGAATAGAGGGCAGGGACACGGCGCTTTCCGGACTCGCCGCGCTGCTCGGCGATCGTTTCACGACCGCGCAGGCAATTCGCGAGGCGCATGGCCGCGATGAGAGCTGGCATCCGGTTGCGATGCCCGATGCCGTCGCCTTCGCGGAGACGACGGAGGAAGTCGCCGCCATCGTCCGCATCTGCGCCGCGCATGGGCTTCCCATCATTCCCTTCGGTGCTGGCACCTCGCTCGAAGGTCATGTCTCCGCCGTTCATGGCGGGCTTTCGCTCGACCTCACGCGCATGGACCGCATTCTCGAAGTGAACGCCTCGGATCTCGATGTGCGCGTCGAGGCGGGCGTCACGCGAAAGGCGCTGAACGAGCATCTTCGTGACACGGGCCTTTTCTTTCCTATCGACCCCGGTGCAAATGCGACGCTTGGCGGCATGGTTGCGACGCGCGCCTCCGGCACCAATGCGGTCCGCTATGGCACGATGCGTGAAAACGTCCTCGCGCTCACCGCTGTCATGGCGGATGGCTCCATCGTTCATACAGGCACGCGCGCGAAGAAGTCCTCCGCCGGTTACGATCTTACGCGCCTGCTCGTCGGCTCGGAGGGAACGCTCGGTATTGTCACGGAGGTGACGCTCCGTCTCTGCGGCATTCCCGAAGCCGTGCGATCCGGCGTCGTTCCCTTCCAGAGCATCGAAGCTGCGGTCGATGCCGTCATTGAGACGATCCAGTCGGGTCTGCCCATCGCGCGCATCGAAATTCTCGATCCGCTCTCCATCCGTGCCTGCAACGCCTATTCGAAATTGTCGCTTTCCGAAGTGCCGACGCTCTTTGTGGAGTTTCACGGGACGGAAGCCTCCGTCACCGAGCAGGCGGCGCGTTTCGGTGCCATTGCTTCCGGGCATGGTGCGGGGGCTGCCGAATGGGCCTCGAAGGCGGAGGATCGCACGCGCCTCTGGGAAGCGCGGCACAATGCCTATTACGCCGCGCTTGCCTATGCGCCTGGAAAGAAGGGCATGGTCACGGATGTCTGTGTGCCGATCTCGCGTCTCGCAGAAGCGATTTCGGGCACGCTTGCCGATCTTGAAACATCCTTCCTGAAAGCGCCCATCGTTGGCCATGTCGGCGATGGTAATTTTCACATGCTGCTTTTGATGGACCCTTCCGATCCGAAAGACTTGAGCGAAGCGACACGGCTTCACGACCTCATGGTCGCGCGGGCCCTCTCCCTCGGCGGCACATGCACGGGCGAGCACGGCGTAGGTGAGGGCAAGATCAAGTTCCTCGAAACCGAACACGGGCCTGGCATCGGCGTCATGCGCGCGATCAAACAGGCGCTCGATCCAAAGAATATCCTCAATCCGGGGAAGATATTTTCCGCTTGAGGCGGTTTATCCCCGGCATGAGAAAATTGCGGGGAAATCGTCTTGCCGCGCGAGGGCCGGTTATCCCCGAAAATCTCTAATGTAACGGTTTGATGACGTTTCGATGACGGTCGGCCCGGTTTATGCCCGGTTTCCGTTAGGCGACCACTGACATTGATGACGAGTGGTGGATGACGAGTGGT
>CXWF01030886.1_pt1 | contig 16343 bp, 20 predicted proteins | sample 468421 | NCBI WGS metagenome assembly CXWF01 (sample SAMEA2620812, study PRJEB7988) | marine metagenome | biome: marine biome (ENVO:00000447); feature: surface water layer (ENVO:00002042); material: "saline water (ENVO:00002010), including plankton (ENVO:xxxxxxxx)" | depth 5 m
TACTAAAATGGTTTACTCAGATGGAACAAATGTTGTTGACACAGCATTTACAGATTTATCATCTGATTTTTCACCACAGCTTTCAGCGGACCTAGATACTAACGCACAAAATATTATTATCGATAATACAAAATCTATATTAGATGAAAACTCTAATGAACAAATTAAATTTTCAACAACTGGTTCCGCGGTTAACGAATTTACAGTAGCTAACGCGGCTACAGGTAATGCTCCGGCAATATCTGTAACTGGTGGAGACAGCAACATTGATTTAAATATTACACCTAAAGGTTATGGAAGAGCAACTTTCAATGGCCAAGGTAAAATTCAAAGCACGGCAGAAAAAGTTACAACTGAAGCAACAGCTGCTACAGGAACAATCAACTACGATGTTCTTACACAAGCAGTTTGGAACTTTACTTCAGATGCAGGAGCTAACTGGACATTAAATGTAAGAGGAGATGGATCAACATCTCTAGACACTATTATGGATACAGGCGAATCAATTACAATAGCTCACATTGTAAAACAAGGTAGTACACCTTATTACAATTCAGCTTTTCAAATTGATGGATCAAGCGTTACTCCAGAATGGCAAGGTGGAGCAGCTCCAACTGCCGGTAATGCAAGTTCATTAGATGTTTACACATACACCATTATAAAAACAGGGTCAGCAACATTTACAGCATTAGCTTCACAAGCCCAGTTTGCATAATGAATATTAGGGAGGAAAGAGAATGCCATTAATAGGAACATTTGGAGCAGGATCAGCCAAAGCTTTTGGATTTACATCCGGGGGTTTTGCTGGAATGTGTGCTTCTGGTGGAACTACTACAGAAGATGGTGCATATAAAGTTCATACTTTTACAGGATCAGGAAGTTTTTGCGTATCAGCATTAAGTCCAGATCCAGCAGCTAACGTTGTAGAATATTTATTAGTTGCCGGTGGTGGAAGTGGAGGATCGGCTCCAAATTTACCGTGCACTGGCGGTGGAGGAGCAGGAGGATTTAGAGAATCCCCAGGAGCGACAGCAGGATGTTACTCTGTATCTCCACTAGGTGTTTCTCCAGCTGCAGCTATACCAGTTTCATGTAGCCCAGGTGCTTATCCAGTAACAGTAGGTGCTGGAGGAAATGATACACTTTTTGCATGCCTAACTTCTAGACGAGGCGGTGCGGGTGGCCCTCAACCAATGGGATCGGGCGGGCCGGGCGGATCGGGCGGCGGAGGAGGCGGCTCAAACGGAAATGGGGCTATCGGAATTGGAAACACTCCACCAGTAACTCCACCTCAAGGAAATAATGGCGGAACAAATGATTTTGGCGGCGGCGGTGGCGGCGCGGCTGGGACGGGATCGCATTCAGGAGGAGCAGGGTATGCTCCAGAGATTGCAGGAACACCTGCTGTCTTTCGTTCAGGTGGCGGAGGAAACGGTCACAACGATCAAAGTTCTCAACCTCAATGTGCTACTTCTGGAAGAGTTTCAAACGCAACGTCAGGTGCAGCCAATACAGGTAGTGGCGGAGGAGCAGCAAATCCATCATCACCACCATATGGACCACCTAATAAAGGCGGACCAGGTTCAGGTGGATCTGGAGTCGTAATTTTAAGGTACAGGATTAAATAATGGCGCACTTTGCAAAAATTTCAGAATCAAATGATGTATTGAGTGTAGTAGTTTTAGACAATGAAAATTGTCAAGATGAAAACGGAGTAGAAAACGAATCTATAGGTCAACAATTTTTAGAAAGTAAATTAAGTTGGCCTGCAAATTTATGGATTCAAACTTCTTACAATACTTCTGCAAATCAACATAAATTAGGTGGAACTCCTTTAAGAGGAAATTGGGCACAGCCTGGTTATACATGGGATTCAACTAATGAAATATTTTGGCCTGAAAAACCTTTTGGATCTTGGGTAAAAGACATTGCAACTGCTTCTTGGAAATCTCCTATTGGAGATGCTCCAGCTTTAACTGAAGAACAACAAAATGATACAGTAAATGTACATTGGTATGATTGGAACGAAGGTGCTCAATCATGGGACTATAATACACAAGTTCAAAAAACAGAAACCACTCCTGAGTAATTGACTATCTTTTAAAATTGTAGTATATCCGTTTTATGGAAAAGAAAGTATTGAGTGAAATAGCTTTGTATACAGGTGATGTTAAAATGCCTACAGGCTTTGAAATTGATAAAAGATTTTTAGCTTTAAAATCTTTAGAAGCAGGTATTTACGATAAAGAATTTATACACAGTAAAGAATGGGAAAAATTAAATAATTATATTCGTGAATTTATAGATCTTAAATTTAAAATAGGTTTAGTAAATAAATCTTCTTGGGGTAATGTATATGCGCCTAGTGAAACATCTATTCCTCTTTTAAATATTGATCCTGTAGATTTGAGAAACTCTCCTGATTTTACTTTATTATATGGTGTTCGAGTAGAAGATTGCATGGTTCGTATTCATTATACAGATAATCGTAGAGCTGGTAGAAGTTGGGATATACCTTTGACTAACAACAAATTTATTATGTTTCCCTCAACTCAAATGTATTACATAACTAACAATCAAAAAAATTCTTTAAACTTTATACAAACTATTACTTATGAATTTGTCTAATTACTATTGGTATTTTAAAAGTGCTCTTCGTCCTAAATTTTGTGATGAAGTAATTAAATATGCTTTAAGTAAAAGAGAAAAGTTTGCTTTAACAGGAGGCGTAGGTAGACAAAGAGATTTAAATAACAAACCTTTATCTCGAAAAGAAGAAGAAGGAGTTAAACAAAAAAGAAATTCTAGTATTGTGTGGTTAGATGAAGGTTGGATATACAAAGAAATTCAACCTTATGTTCATGAAGCCAATGAAAGAGCAGGTTGGAATTTTAATTGGGAAAGAACTGAAAATGTACAATTTACAAAATATAAATTAAATCAATATTATGATTGGCATTGTGATAGTTGGGATAAACCTTACAAAAATGGAATGATAAGAAAATTATCTATGACGTGTCAACTAACAGATGGTAGTGAGTATGAAGGAGGAGAACTAGAGTTTGATTTTAGAAATTATGATCCACATATGAGAGATGAAAGTCAACATCTAAACAAAGCAAAAGAAATATTACCAAAAGGTTCTATTATTGTGTTTCCTTCGCACGTGTGGCATAGAGTAAAACCTGTTAGGAAAGGAGTAAGGTATTCATTAGTTGCTTGGCATAATGGATATCCCTTTAAATAATGTTATATAATTATTTTCAATCTCCAATCTGGTCTGAAACAAAACCTGAATTTATAAAATCTTTAACTAAAGCAACAGATAAATATATTAAAGAAGCTAGAAAAAATAATAAAAAAGTAATTAAAGAAACAAATGATTTTGGTTTCTCACATCACTCAGGTCCTTTGTTTAACGATAATGATTTTTTAGATTTTAGAAATTACGTTTCTCAAAAATCTTGGCAGTTTTTAGAAAACCAAGGTTTTGATTTAAGCGGACATAAAATGTTTTACAGTGAAATGTGGGTTCAAGAATTTGCTAAAAACGGTGGAGGTCATCATTCTGTTCACGTTCATTGGAATCAACATGTATCAGGTTTTTATTTTTTAAAATGTAGTGATAAAACTTCTTATCCTTTATTTCATGATCCTAGACCTGGAGCTATGATGACTAAACTACCAGAAAAAAATGCTAGTGTAATTTCACCTAGTACTACTCAAATACATTTTAAACCTGTGCCAGGAAGCTTAATACTTTTCCCTGGATATATGCCCCACGAATTTACTGTAGATCATGGAAAAGCTCCGTTTAGATTTATCCATGTCAATCTGCAAGCAGTTCCTAGGGGTATTAAAACGTGATTAAAATAAAAAAGAATTTTTTAACTACAGAAGAATATAATAAACTTAATCAAACTTTTTTAAGTCAAACTTTTCCTTGGAATTTTATTAACTCTAAAACTCATTCTAGCATTACTGGTTTAGGAGAATTTCAACTTGTGCATTTATTTTACGATTGCGGAATCGCTTCAGAATATTTTAATTTAATTCAACCCTTTATAGATAAACTTAAACCTAAATCATTATATAAAGTTAAGGCTAATTTAAATGTTTACAATTCTGTTTTAAAAGAGTATGATTCTCACGTTGATATTTTAAATTTTAAAGGTACCACTGGTGTTTACTATTTAAATACTAACGATGGCTATACAAAGATAGGAAAGAAAAAAATTATGTCAGAATCAAATAAAATAGTTCTTTTTAACGCTACTCAAAAGCATGCTGGAACTAATTGTACAAACTCTAATTATAGAATTGTCTTAAATTTTAATTATGTCTAAAAATTTTATATTTGCAAATTCTATGCCACGAGCAGGTCAGACAGTAGTATCTACTGTTGTTAACACTAATAAAAACATTCAAGCTTCTGCTAACTCAATCGTACCTGATATTTTGTGGCGATTAGATGCTTCAAAAAAAGGTTCTTTGTTTGACAATTTTCCCGACCATAAATCTTTTGATAACGTAGCAGGAGAAGTATTTGATCTGTATTATAAAGATTGGAAATGTAATACAATAATAGATCATGGGCCTTGGGGTACTCCTTTTAATTTACAAATATTAAAATGTTATTTTGAACGTCCTAAATTTTTTATTTTACAAAGACCTTTATTAGAATGTATTGCATCTTTTGTGAAAGTAAAACTAGATAATCACACACTAACTAAAGACTCTATAGAAGGATATGTAGAAAATGAATTAATGAGTATGAATGGTTTATTTAATAAATGGATTATAGGTATTGATACTATTATTAGAACTAAACAAGATTATTTAATGTTATCTTATGAAGATTTAGTTAAATCTCCTAAAACTTTTTTTAAAGAATTAAGTAAGTTTGCAGGAGAAGAAATAAAAATCCCAGATAAAATTACGCAGTTTACAGTTCAAAATATTAAATACGATGATGAAATTATTAATATGAAAAATTTACATAAAATAAGACCCGGTAAAATTAAACAACAAAAGTATAATATAAAAAATTATTTAACACCTAACTTAATTAAACGATATAAAAATTTTAAATATGGCGGTTGATTTTAAAAAACATAAATACACAGTAATTAAACAAGCTATAGATAAAGACTTAGCTATGTTTATTTACAATTATTTTTTGATGAAAAAACAAGTTTATTTAACTTTTAAAAAACATCAATACATGTCTCCTTTTGAAGATTGTTTTGGAACTACTAACGATCCTCAAATACCAAATACTTATTCTCATTATTCAGATATTGTAATGGAAACTTTAATGTTAAAACTACAGCCAGTTATGGAAAAAGTTACTGGTTTAAAATTAAACCCATCCTATTCTTATGCTAGAATTTATAAAAAAGGAGATACTTTATACAGGCACACAGATAGATTTAGTTGTGAAATATCTACAACTCTTAGATTAGGAGGAGATGCGTGGCCTATATTTTTAGATCCCACAGGAGAAAAAGGTATTGCCTCTGGTCATGACCAAACAATTAAATTAAAGAAAAATGCTAACAAAGGTGTAAAGGTAGATTTAGATGTAGGAGATATGTTAGTTTACAGAGGATGTGACTTAGAACATTGGAGAGAACCTTTTAAGAAAAAAGAAGCTGGTCAAGTATTTTTACATTACAACAGTAAAGATACTCCTTACGCTGAACAAAATATATTTGATGCTAGACCTCATTTAGGATTACCCCATTGGTTTAAAGGGAGAAAATAAAATGTTATTTCCTTCAATGTGTATAGATGAATTTTTTAAAAATCCTGATGACATTGTTAAATACGCAAATACTTTAACCTATCGCCCAGCGGAGTCTGGAAGATGGCCTGGAGTTAGAAGTGAACCTTTACATAGAATAAATTCAGATTTACATCGAACTATTGGAAGAAAACTTTTAGCTTTAATATGGCCCAACAATGTAGACGAAATTACATATACTGATGGAGAACTATATTTTCAAAAAGTATCTAATGACTTTGTAAATGAAGGATGGATTCACTCAGATGATGCAGATTTAACTCTTATTATTTATCTGTCTCATCATAAAAATTGTGGAACTTCAATATATGAATTAAATCGAGAAACCATTGATTATGCTGTAGGAGAAAAAAGAATAGAAATATTTAAAACTAAAAATTTTAAAAAAGAAAAAATGTTAGTTCAAAAAAATAATGAAAGATATAATGAAACAATATCTTTTAAATCTCAATATAACAGAGCTATATGTTTTGATGCTTTTCACTATCATGGTGCTCATGCTTATAAAGAAGAAAATGTACAAGAAGATAGATTAACATTAGTGGGATTTTATAAAGGATTTAATTTTACTAAATTTGGTGGAGTGGAAGCTGTAAGAATATGAGTGAACACAGTGTTTTTCCTATTTTAATAATAAAAGATAATATTTTAACTAACAAAGAATGTAAATATGTTGCTTCTGTCTTAAAAGATTATTCTCATATTTTAAAAGAGCATGAGTGTTTTAAAGGTAAAAGTTTATCTGGTCATGATTATAATATAAATTTATTAAAAGAGCCCAAGCTTCAACATTTACAAGGCCCTATTAGAAAACGTGCCCAACAATTTGCTGAAAAAGCAGGATTGAAATTTAGAAATGAGATCGCAGTTTCTTGGTTTAATATCCAAAAACCAGGGAGTGTGCTACAAGAACATGCTCATCCTAATGCTATTTTAGCAGGAGTTTTATATATTGAAGTAGATGATAAAAGTTCTCCTATTTATTTTCACAACCCCAATCCTTATATTAATTGGATGCTGAGAGCAGATCGACAAAATAAACATTATGGAGATTATGTTTCTTTTCAGCCTAAAGCAGGCGATTTAATATTGTTTAATGGTTGGTTAAATCATGGATCTAACTTAACTGCCAATAAATCCTCTAAAAGAACCGTGTTGAGTTTCAATATAGTTTAATATACAATACCTTAATTATGCTAAAAAAAGTCAAATTTGCAGCAGGTTTCAATAAACAAAGTGTGCCTTCCGCCCTTCCTGGTCAATGGGTAGATGGAGATTTTGTTAGATTTAGATATACAGCCCCAGAAAAGATAGGGGGTTGGGAACAACTAACCGTGGCTCAAGAAACTTTACCAGGGGCAGCTAGAGCTCAATTAGCTTTTACAAGTCTTAAAGGAGAAAAATATACAGCTATAGGAACATCTCAAGGTTTATTTTTATATTATGGAGAAGCTTTTTATGACATTACTCCATTAGATACCGCAATTACAGGAGCAACTTTTGATACTTTTGCTAGTCAAAATAATGTGACTGTAAATAAAGTAGGTCATGGATTAGAAGTTGGAAGATATGTAACTTTTACATCTGTTTCACCTCCTGCAGGATACATAGCATCGGATTTTACAACAGGTGCTTTTGAAATATTAACTGTGCCAGATGCAGATACTTTTACTATTCAAATGAGAGTTAACGCTGGGAGTGCAGCTTCGGCTTCAGGGTCAGCTAGCATAAACCCTTATGTAATAGTTGGTCCTACTATTCAAACTACAGGATATGGATGGGGAACTTATTTATGGAGTGATTCTACATGGGGAACAGAAAGATCTACGAGTAATGTAACTTTAGATCCAGGTAATTGGTCATTAGACAATTTTGGAGAAGTTTTAGTTGCAACTATTTTTAATGGTAAAACTTTTACTTGGGACGCGGGTGCCACTAACCCACGAACTGTTAGAGCATCAACAACCACATCTGGTTTTTCTACATCCGCAAACCCAACTGCTAGTAGATTTACTCTTGTCTCTGATAGAGACAGACACTTATTTCATTTTGGAACTGAAACAAACATCGGTGCTCCATCATCACAAGATCCAATGTTTGTACGATTTTCAAATCAAGAAGATCTTAATACTTATTTGCCTAAAGCTACCAATACAGCTGGAACTTTTAGATTAGATACTGGCAATAAAATTACAGCTGCATTACAAGGTAAAGATTATATTTTTGTACTAACCGATTCAGCAGCCTACGTTATTCAATTTGTGGGACCTCCGTTTACTTTTTCAGTAAGACAGGTAGGAACTCATTGTGGATGTATTGCTCAACACGCAGCTAGTTATGTCAATGGTGCTGTTTATTGGATGTCTAGTGAAGGCGGTTTTTTTATGTATGACGGTACTGTTAAAGCATTACCTTGTTTAGTAGAGGACTTTGTGTTTACTACGCGTAATGGAGATTTAGGAATTAATTATGATGCAGCGGATGTAGTCTATTCTTCTCCTAATACTTTATACACAGAAGTAAATTGGTTTTATCCAAAAGCAGGGTCGGAACAAATCGACAGATGCGTAACTTATAACTATCAAGAAAATTGTTGGACTACTAGTTCATTAGATAGGACTACTTATCAAGACCAAGGGGTATTCTCTGAACCATACGCAACAGATTACGACACGACAGCCTTACCTGTTTTTTCTGAAATATCAGGTATTACAAATAAATATGGGGCATCTATTTATTATTGTCACGAAAAAGGAACAGATCAAGTAAATAGTTCAGGCACAACAGCTATTGCAGCATTTATTAGATCAGGAGATTTTGATATAGACGATGGAGAATTATTTATGTCTATGAAAAGATTTATGCCTGACTATAAATTTTTAGTAGGAAATTCAAAAGTAACTTTATTTATTTCAGATTTTCCTTCTGATATTCAAACAGGCTCACCTCTTGGGCCTTTTACAATAACCAGCACTACTGAAAAAGTAGATACCAGAGCAAGAGGCAGGTTGCTATCATTGAAGATAGAAAATGATGCTGCCGGTCAAACATGGCGTTATGGTAGTTTCAGATTAGATGCACAACCAGATGGAAGAAGATAATGACAAAAAAGAATTGGATTCAAAAGGCTATAAAAAAACCTGGATCATTAAGAAAATCTTTAAAAGTTAAAAAAGGTGAAAAGATTCCAGCAAGTAAATTAAGAGCGGCTGCAAAGAAATCAGGCAAATTAGGTCAAAGAGCTAGACTAGCTATGACTCTTAACAAAATAAGAAAGGCGTAATGGCTAAGTTAACTAATTACATACCTGAACCTAAACAAGAATATGATGTAGAAAATCAGAGACAAATTATTGAATCTGTAACTACTATGAAACAACAACTTAATTTTTCTTTTCAAGAAGATTTAAAAAACGAACAGGATGCATTTAATTACTTTTTATCATGACAATACAATATAAAAATCAAGGTTTTAAACAAGTTGATACATCCAAAGCTACAGTGCTTACGTGTCCTACTACCGCAGCAATTATAGTTAAAAGTGTTTATTGTGCAAACAATGATGCATCATCTTCTATTTTAGTAAATATGAATTTTGTTGACTCATCAGATTCCAACACTGAATATGAGTTTTTTAGAGATGATGTGCCTGCTAAGTCGCAAGTAAATGCTTCACCTCAAGGCTTGAATTTAGAAGGAGGTGATGCTATAACTGTACAAGCAGCGACAGGAAGTAGTAAAATACAAGGCCTGATAAGTTATGCTTTAATAAACAGAGAGAATGAAAACGGATAATTTAACGAAAATAGATTGCACTACAATAACAACGTGGCGTAATACAAAGACAGGTGAAATATATAAAGAAAAAAAAGAAGGACCTGATATTGCACAAGATGTAACTGTTCAAGTATCACCGAAAGGATTAGAAGTTCTTCAGAAAGTAATGCAAAAACAAAATGAAAAACCAAAACCCTAGAGGCGGAACAGAACTCCAATTAGAGTTTTTAAATAAGTACGTTAAAAAAGAATTACTAGACCAAGTGCAGATTTGTACTAGTGTCCCTGGTAAAGTTCCTATTGATCCTAACAAAGTAAATATACTTTGGCAAAAAAATTCTTACGATCAACCTAACTTACATCCTTGGTTTAAAAACAAAGCTAATCATCATAAATATGATTGGTATGTATTTAACTCTCATTGGAACTATGAAAAATTTAGAATGATGTTTGGAATACCATTTAACAAATGTTTAGTTATTAAAAATGGTATAGAAAAAATACAACCATCTAAACCTTACGAAAAAGGTCAGCCTATTAAAATTATACATCAAAACACACCTTGGCGTGGTTTGTCTGTATTGTTAGGTGCAATGCAATTGGTTAAAAATCCTTTGATTAGTTTAGATGTTTATTCATCTTGTGAGATATATGGAAACTCTTTTTATGAACAAAATAATCATAACTATACTGCCCTTTATAAACAAGCAAAAGAATTACCTAACGTTAATTACATTGGATATAAACCTAATGAATATATTAGAGAAAATATACATAAATATAATATGTATGTATATCCAAGTATTTTTGAAGAAACATCTTGTATATCTTTATTAGAATCTATGGCCGCGGGATTATATTGTATTACAACAAACTATGGAGCATTGTTCGAAACAGGTGCAGAGTTTCCTATGTATATTCCTTATGATAATAATTATAGAAATCTAGCAGAAAAATTTGCTTATGGTATAGAAGCAGCCGCAGCTACTTTACATGAATCATCTATTAAAGAACATTTAAAAGATCAATCTAAATACGTAAACACTTATTACAACTGGACTAAACAAGGTACATCTTGGGTCCGATTTTTACAAGGAGCAATCAATGCAAAAAAGTAATACGCCCTCGGGCAAAAACAATGAACCAATTTGGTTTAATAAAACAAATGCAGGCAAAACAATTACGCCCAATAAAGACACTTACCAAACTATAGAGACAGATAAAGTAGATTCTAATGTTACCGAAATAAATATAGGAAACGTATCTCCATATAAAATTATGATATGTACTCCTTGTCATAGTGAAGTTACTATGCATTACACTCAAGCTGTTTTAAAATTTCAACAAGCCTGTATGTTAAGAAAAATTATGGTAAGCTTTACGTTATTAAAATCTTCTTTAGTAACTCAAGGCAGAAACATATGTGTGGCTAGCATGTTAAATCATGAAGACAATTATACTCACTTATTGTTTATAGATTCGGATATTGATTTTAATGCAGAGACTATTTTTAAAATGTTAGAAAAAGATAAAGATATTATTGGAGTTCCTTATCCTATGAAAACTTTAAGTTGGGATAAAATGTGGAGAAGACTGCATGAAAAAAAAGATGCTATTCAGGGTCCTGATGACTTAGCTCATTCAGGATATACCTACCCAGTAAAAACAGATAATCCTAATGTAGTAGAAGCTAATGATGGAGTAGTTGAGCTTACTCACATACCTACTGGATGTATGTTGATTAAAAGAAAAGTATTAACTGATTTAATAGAAGCTCATCCGGAGCTTGAAATATTTCAACCTACTATCATAAACGGTAAAGAAGTTAAACAACCCAATATGTATAATTTATTTGACACCTTACATGACCCTGAAACCAAAAGATATTTTGGAGAAGATTTTGGATTCTGTCAAAGATGGCGAAATAGAGGTGGTAAGATATACGCTTATATCAATGATTATATCACTCACGTTGGCGAACATTCTTATTGTGGTAGATTTAGAGACGATCTATGGCAAGGAAGCCGGCCTCTCAAATCTGTTGACGAGCCTACAAAAATCAAATAAAGTATAGTATTTTCAGGATATCTATGCCTGCTTAACAGTATAAATATATTTAAATTATGGCAATATCTAGATCTTTAATGAACAGGCAATTACAAGCAAATGGGGGCATCATGCAAGTTGCACCTAGAGAAAAATTTGGTCTTGGTAGTAAGCTTAAAAGTTTTGCAAGAAAAATTATACCTAATGAAGTAGCAGAAGTAGCTGTTAAAGCAGCACCTTTTGTTGCTCCATTTAACCCTGCGCTCGCAGGTGCTATGGCTGGTATTGGTAGTTTTGATCAAACTGGTAGCATAGGTGATGCATTTAAAAGAGGTGCTTTGACATATGGAGGTGGTCAAGCTGCAAGATATATAGGTGGTGCGGGCTTCCAAGGTAATCCTTTTGAAGGAGGTCTTCAAGGCACACTACAAAATTTTTCAACATTTAGTTCCCCTATAGGCACAGAAACGGGTCTTGGTAAGTTTATCTCGAACCGAGGAACTCAACCTGTTCTAGGTGTAGGTGAAAGCAATATCGACGCGACAGGCAAAAAGTTGGCAGAAACTGCTATAGAAACAAGAGATCTAGTAAAAGCAGGAGAAGTTGTACCTGGTATAGATCCTGGAACTTATGTAAGTCCTTTAGAATACAAAGCATTTTCACCTCCAAACGAATTAACAGTAACACAATCAATTAAAAAAATAGTAAGTCCTGAGACTACATTTCAAGAAAAAGGTGGAGAAGCTTTAAAGCTTTTAAAGAAAACAGGTAAAGCGGCGTTTTATAAAAAGAATGCTCAAGGTGAGGACGTATTAGATAAAGCAGCAATACTAGGAGCGATAACGTTTGCTGGATCCTATGCAGAAGCTAAAGCACTAGCTGCTCAAACTGGAGTAGATGAAGATTTAACTGAAGAAGAATATGATGAATTAACTAGAGAAGAAAAAAGAGCAGAGTATGCAGATCTTTTAACTAATTTCTTTGGTGGTAAAAAAGATGGTGGACGAATAGGATTTAAAGATGGATATAGTCCAGGAATAGTTAAAAAAGCTTTAAAAGAATATAATAGTGTTTACGGAATAGATGCCTCGGGAGAAGAAATTCTTGTAAAAGATTTATATAGTGGAGGTTTTGATGAATTCTTAGAAATATTCGCTAGAGATAATCGTGCTCAAGGTGGAAGAATAGGATTTAAAAAAGGTAGCCCAGACGAACCATCTGAAATAGGTATTATGTCAATCGACGTTGAAGCAGGTGATGACGAAGACGAAGAAGATATGGATGATCTTATGGCAGGCATCACATTTAGCTCTGCAGAAAAATCATATTTGTTTAGAAGATTAGGTGCTGCTGGTGGAGCAAGTAGAACTTATTCAATGCCTAATTTATATAGAATTTTAAATAATCCTGGAGCTTACCCAAATGATGCAGCTATACTAAAACAAATAGCTATTATGGGTCTGGGTAAAAAAGACGGTGGAAGAATAGGATTAAAAGATGGAACAGATGAAAAATTAAAAGAAATTTTAGAAATGGATATGACTATTTCTAAAAATCCCAATGATCCACGAAACATGACTACAAACGAAATAATATTTGCTATTCAAGATGGTAGATCTACTCCAGAAATGTTTGAAGAATTATTATTACGAGACACGGGTGGAGTTAGTACATTAATGTTAGATGAGATAGGTGGCAAAAAATTTGATGAGCCAAAAAAAGTATATCAATTTAATCCTAGTGAAAGTAGTCAAGGAGGTGCAATAGAAGATTTATTATTTAAATTAAGAGAATCTAATCCTGACATCTACGGTGAATATTTTAGACCTAGTTTAGAGAAGGACAGAGGTTATCGTGATGCACCACTTATGGCAAAGGGTGGAAGAATAGGATACGCAGGTGGAGCCAACAGAGTATCCGAATTATTAATTTTAAGAGATCAATTACTTGGTAAAGGTGAAGACGTATCTGATATTGAAGCAGAACTGTTTCAATTAACAGGTAAGACATTTAGATCTATCGGCGGCATAGGAGATGTACCAACAGGTAATTTAAGAAAAAATAGTGCGGGTATAATTGAAAGAGATTACAGAGATGAAGGCGGCTTTGTGCCGGTGGGAGTAAAAGAACGAGCTGATGATGTACCAGCTATGTTAAGTAAAAATGAATTTGTTATGACTGCTGATGCTGTTAGAGGTATTGGTGGAGGAGACGTTGAAAAAGGATCAAAAAGATTATACAACACAATGAAAAAAGCAGAACAAGTAGGTAAAGCATAATGGCAACAGATTATACACAAACGGTAAGACGAGCTCCCTTTATAGAAGCAGCTCAAGAAAACTTTATTGATTTATTAACAAAACAAGTTGGCAGAGCTCCTGGCTCTACTGGCGTACCAACACTTGCGGAACTTGGACCTCAAACTGCCGGTCAAAACGTTTTAACTCAAGCTGCTCAACAAGCTGCAGCTACTCAAGCTGGCCTTGGCCAATTACAATTTGATACAACGGGAGCTGTAACTGGTGTTGGAACAGGAACGGGTGTTTCAGGCTATCAACCTTTCTTAGATCAAGCAGCAGCTTATTCAGGACCAAGTGCTTTTCAAAGTTTTATGTCGCCTTATCAGCAACAAGTAATTGATACAACGTTACAAGAATTTGATGTGCAAACTGCAAAAGGTGTACCACAGTTAGCAGCTACAGCTATTCAGGCTGGAGCTTTTGGTGGCGGTAGAGAAGGTGTAGCTGCCGCTGAATATGCTAACACTGCAGCACGAAACAGAGCAGCTTTACAAGCTCAATTATTAGGTCAAGGTTTTACTCAAGCAAATCAATTAGCACAACAAGCTTTTGAACAACAAAGAAATTTAGCATCATTGCAACCATCACTAGCAGCAACAGGCGTACAACAATTAGGTGCAGCTGGTACAGGAAACTTGGCTTTCCAACAAGCGCAATTAGATGCCGCTCAACAAAGAGCTCAATTAGCTTATCAAGAACCATTAAGTCGACTGCAAGCTTTTGGATCAGGGATTGCATCACAAGCAAGTGGTTCGCCTACAACAACTCAACAAATAGGTATGGGTGGAACAGGAAGTGTTGGACCATTATCACAAGCTTTATCTGCTGGACTAAGTGCTTATGGTTTAGGTAGTATTTTTGGAGGACGATAATGTATTTTAAAAGACCATCATTTAGAAGAGGCGGCAATACTATAGGCGGCGGAATTATGTCTGGAACAGACATGGGAAGTAGAACAGGATTTAATAGTCCTGTAATTGATTTTTTAAATAAAAATATATTAGGCTCTAGAACTCAAATTCCTGTAATGCCTAAAGGACCCATTAATGTAACTCAAAAAGCCAAAGGAATAGAAGAAGTATTAAGAGGTAGTGATACTAGAGGAAGCGTTAACATGGCACCTCAAACAGTAGAAGATTTATATAAAAAAAGAGGAGAAAAACTTAAAAGTTCAGCAGACTTCATAGAGGAAGTATTTCGTTCAAAACCTTACATTGATAGTGAAGGCAAAAAACGAGATAGGCTTACTGGAAAACTTATTGAAGAAACTAAAACACCTTCTGGTATTGACACTTTAGAATTTACTGAACGAGATGAAATTAGAGAAAATTATCGAGGCACATTAGCTAATGAAATATTAAACAACGAAGCAAAAAAGAAAAAAAAGATAGAACTAGGAGGTGAAGAAAGCTCTATAACTTTAGATCCTATGGAAGAAATTAAAAGAGAAAAAGATTTTTTAGATAAACTTTTAAAGAATGAAGGTTTAGAAAGAGGAGAGGCGGCGTTAGTAGCTGCTAAGGCTATTGGAACTGAAGGTAGTTTTAAAGACAAATTAGATGCAGCTGTAAGTATGGCTTTACCTATTGTAAGACAAAGAAACAAAGAAGACAAAGCAGTTACATTAATGGCATACAAAGCTTTCAAAGAAAAAGAAAAAGAAGAAGCTAAAGCAGCTAAAGATACACCTGGTATTAAAGAATTAAAATATCAAGCTAGTCTTTTAGAAAATTCAGAGGATCCAAGATACAAAGGTAAGTCTAAAGACGAAATTCTAAAAATTATAGTAACTGAGAAATTTAGAAGCGCAGATTCATTAGGTAGAAAGAAAATTTTAGAAGGTAGTCCAGAAACTGTTCGAGAAGAGTTTTCTGATGTATTAGATTCTAAAAAAACTTTAGACGCATATATTAAAACAAAATATACAGACAAAGGTAAACAAATAGATACAACAGATAAAAAATTAATTAGGTTACAACAAGACTTAGCTGAAAATGTAACAAACTTTAAATTATTCTATAATTATCCAGAGTTTGCAGATGTGTTCCCTACTTTTGCTGATGCATTTAAAAAATTAAATTTAGCTGAAGGAGGCAGAGTTAAAAGAGCTTTGGGTACTCCACCAAGCGGAGAACAAATAATTACAACAGAAGCTCAAACTATCGGAGCTGAGACGGCTGAAAAACCTGTTATGAAATTAACTTATGCTCAACTAAGAGATAGATTACCACCAGAAATTACCGACGATGTAGTACAATTATTAGCAAACAGTGAAGAGGCGTTACAAGAATTTGCATACATAGAAACACAAAATGATGTTAATGCTTTTAATTTAAAGTATGGTGTTAATCTTATAATTCCTCCTGCACCACAAACAGCATAGGAGAAAACATGGGATTTGATAGATCCATTTTA
>CXWF01003638.1_pt1 | contig 16296 bp, 9 predicted proteins | sample 468421 | NCBI WGS metagenome assembly CXWF01 (sample SAMEA2620812, study PRJEB7988) | marine metagenome | biome: marine biome (ENVO:00000447); feature: surface water layer (ENVO:00002042); material: "saline water (ENVO:00002010), including plankton (ENVO:xxxxxxxx)" | depth 5 m
ATACCGCTAGCTATAGAAGCTCCTATTATTTGACCATCTGTTAAGTCACCAAAAGATATTTGCTCTTCAAGATTTGCTTTTTGTTGCACATACTCTTCATGAGACATAAAATCTTTATTAGCTTCTAGCTCTACTAACATTTCTTTAGCTTCTTCAGCCGCGTTTCTTTGTATAGTTAAATCAGCTCTTTTAGCACCACCAGAGTTAATACCAAAAGCAGTCGCTGTTAATCCACTAGCTAGAGTTGTGCTAGCTCCTAAAGCACTACCAGTACCAGCTGTAGCTGTTGCTAAAAGTATGTTTGGCAACTGTTGATTAAAAGATATTAAACCATATCTACCTCTTTGTCCTGTTGCTGCTGCTGTATTCCAGTCTAAAGCTTGTTCGTAAGCATCTTTACCAGCTTGTCTACTTTGATGCATGTTGATAGCTTGCTCATTACCAAACAATGCAGGTATAGAATAACCAATGTTAGAACAAGCATCGTTAAAATCATTAACAAGTATGTTTCCTAAATCAGTTTCTCTTCTAGCTATATCGAGCACTTTGTTGTTTTCTTGATTTGCTTTTACCCAGTTCTTATACCTGTTAAGTTCTACTTTTCTATCTTGTGTATATTTATTTTTAGCATCTATTTCTTTTTGCCTAATGTTATTAGCCATCTGTTGGTATTTAGCAACCAAGTCACCATTACTACCTTTTGCTTTGTAAAGATTATTTCCCTTAGAATCTTGCTCGACATCAAAAGTTATACCATCTTTATAAGCAAGCTTCATAACGTCTTCAGCATACCTGTAATTAGATTTTACAACCTCTTTATAAGTATTGTTTATACCATCAAGATTATCATCTATTTGTTCTTTGTCTTTTGTTAAGTTTATAGACTGTTGAGTACTGTAATACTGTACTATAGCTTTGTCTTTACCTTCTCGTATTTGCTCTGCATACTCAGCGTTCCAAATTTGTTCGTTTGCAGCTAGGTGTTGTTTATCTAAATAACGGTCTAATAATGTTTTACCGTTTTCATCTTTTTCTTCACTTTTAGATTTAGCAGCTAAAAACACTTCTTTATCTTCGTCACTTAAACTGTTGTAGACCTCATCAGAAAGTAAGTTATCAAATCTAGTAGCCTCCCAGTTTTCTAAAGGTTCATACTCACCATCTTCAGAAACAATAGGTGTGTTTAAATAAGATGTTATTGCCGTCTTACCCTCCTCTGATATACCCTCAAAAAGAACATTAGCATATTCTACTCTCTTAGGTGATGTTTTAAAACTAATATCACTCTGCTCTTTATCAGCTTGAATACTTGGATCGTTCTTTATACTCTCTCTTCTATTAGCATGTTCTTTACCTTTTTCAGAAGCATAATCATTAAAAGCTATTTTTTGTTCTTCGCTAAAATTATCTCTATTTGCTAACCACTTTTGTAAAGTTCTAGGGTTTAATGTAGTGTTCTGGTTTAAAATTTCTCCAGTTTCTTTACTTATAACGTTGTACTGCTGAACACCTCTTACTGTACCGCCATCACCTGGTCTTATTGGTACTATTTCTATACCCATAGATTCATAAGCAGAGTTAGCTCTTTTTAAATCATCATTTTCAAAATACTCTCTAAAACCAGGTTTTTTAAAATCAACGCCTTTAAATAAATTTAACGAAGCACCATCTGTTAACACTTTCTTTTGTTCTCCTTTAGCCCAAGCCTCAAAAGTATTAAACTGTGCTAAAGCTGTTTCTCTACCACTTTCAACACCTATACCCATAAAACCTGGGTTTAAATCTATAACTAAAGGTTTTAAACCTGGACCAGTTATTTGTATTTCGTTTCCTATACTACCAGTTGTTTGTACCGTAAAATCAATATTTGGGTACTCTCTTTGTAAAGCGGCTATAACATCATCTTCATCTTTTTGTACCCAAGTTTTCCAGTTTCCTTTTGTTATAGGATGCTTATAACCTAAACTATCAAGCTTTTCTTTTTTATCTAAGACTTTCTTTTCCTCTTTTTTTTGTTCTACTAATCTTTGTTCTTTTATTTTTTTCTCATGCTCCTCTCTAGCTTTAGCGTTAGCAGCTTCAACTCTTTTCTTTTCAGCAGCAACTGCTGCTTCATAATCTTTTTTAGCCTTCATGTTTTTCAACACGTAGGTCATTTGAGCATCGCTAAAACCTTCTCGTTTCATTTGTTGAAACACCTTGCCGTAATCGTCTAGTTTGTCTTCCTTTTGATTATCGACAGTTACATTAGAAGCATCAAAAGTTGTTGTTGGCGCGTTTGGATCTTGGCCATCAACCGTCCACGCTTGAAATTGTTTAAGGGGAGACTTATTCATTATATTATTCCTTGTTGTTTCATAAAGTTATCAGCTTGACCTTGTGGGTCGTTAGCGTCACCGTATTGGTTTACAGCATCACTATGGTATTTACCACCACTATTGCTGTATTCATTTTCATAATTCTGAGCAACAAAATTTGTAAAGTATTTAGCCATCTCAGCTCTTGTTCGCTCTTCATCGTAATTTTCATTTTCAGGATTTATCATAGCATCAACTATCAACTGCCTGTCTTCATCAGATAACAAACTCAATTCTTGTTCACTTACCTTACCGTCTCCATCTAAATCTATAGTGCTTTTACCTATCAACGCTTCGTTACCCGCTCTTGTAGCTCCTTGTTTTGAACCTAAGTTTGGATCAATACCTAATGATTGGTAAGACATTCCGGTTATCTCTGGATTATCTTTTATAGCATCTACAAATGGTATTCCGTTTTCTAGAACGTCATCATGCATTAATGATTTCAAGTTAGCATTTCTAAGGGTGTTATCCATTTTAGCCATAGCTTTTTTCTTGTCATAACCACCACCGGTGTAACCCTCTTCTTTATTTCTTAAAGCATCATTTTTTGCTTTTTCCACAACGTCAACAGCTTGCTTTCTAATGTCAACCATTGTTTTGTAATCTTTTTTGTGTTCATCAGCCATACGTGATATATCATTGGTACTCATCCAACCATCTTCACTGTGGTCTTCGCCAACATAAACTTGAAAAACTCTATTACCGTTTTCGTCTTTGTGTATTCTTTTTTCAGTGTTATCGTCCATAAAAGCGTTAAATATATGTTGTTCTTTATCTGAAACAGATCCTGACCAATCTTTTTGTAACTGAGCTTGAGATATTTCATTGTTTAAATCTTTTACAGACGCAACTTCAGCCGACAAGCTGTTTAAATCTTGCATACCCTCTGCCATTTTGTTCTTTTTACCCCAAGCCGCAGCTTTACCATAATCTTTGTGCATTGCAGAGCACTCGCCTTGACAGGCTGTTAACCAGCTTTTGCCAAGTCCACCAGCTGTATCTTCTATACCCTTAGCTAAATCATCTCCCTTTTTTCTCTGCTCTTTTTTATGTTGAACCATGTAATCAACAACGTCGCTCATAGAATCTTGTATACTATCCATAGCTTTACCCATACCATCTTGTCCACCTTGTGGTATTCCAGCTGTAGCAGCTCTATAAGCCCCTTGTACTAATGATGCATCTGCTTGTTTTAATGGTGATTTACTCATAATTATATTTTTTATGTTGTTGCTTGTTCAGTTCCACCTCCACCGCCGGCACCGAACATACCAGCGCTATGCATACCTGTTAAACCAGATGAAAGTGCACCAGCTGCGCCTGATATACCTGACCACATTTTCTGATCAGCAGCAGCAACTCTTTGTTGTGCCCCAGCAACGTCAGACTGAGCCATACCAAGCATTGTTGATTGTTTGTTTATATTCATTCTTTGAGTTTCTCTTTCTCCCATAGCTTCTTGCTGTTGTAAATTAGCAGCCATTTGTCTTTCAGCCATTTGATTAGCAGCTTCTTGTTTACCAATAGATATAGCTGACTTTTGAGCGTCCATACTACCTTGATTAGCTAATGTTTGTGCTAAAGCAGCAATACCAGACCCACCAGCAGCACCTCTCATTTGTTGCATTATATTTGCTTGACTTTGTTGTTGTTGTTGCTTCATAAAATCAGCCTCAGCTTGATTAACAGTAAGATCTTCCATAGTATTCTCCATGTTAGCATAAGGATTACTTGTGTCCATTTCAGCAAACTTTGCTTTTTGTCTTTCCATTTCTCTTTTTGCTTCTTCAGCTTCTTGTTTTGCTTTTTTCTTTTGCTTAGACCCAGATATAGCTTTAGCTACACCAGCCCCAACCCCAACAGCTGCAGCACCTACTAGTAAAAAACTCATATCTTATTTATTTTTATTAATGTATTTTTCATATTCTTTAAAATCTTTTGCAACAATATCTTTTTCTAATTGTTGTATGTTTTGGGTGTTTGATGGGTTTTTATGTATATTTACAAATATACTTTCTTCGTTCGCGTATATAACTCTTTTTGTACCAGGTGTTGCAACCACATAACAAGGTGCTATATAATCCTCCTTTGTTTCTTCTGTAACAACTGAAATATGTCCAGTTAGTAAAAACCAAACATGTAAATGTTTATGTATGGCTCCTACAACAACAGAACCTGGTTTCATAGACATTTGTCTAACATATATACCGTCAGCAAAAGTATGTTTTAGAGGAAAATGATCTGAATCTTGATGTGTAACTATGTTAATCTCATCAGCGTTATTAACCAAAGCCTCTTGAAATTTAAGTATTTTTTTCCTTGTATTTAGCTTTATTTCGTTTTTTGACATATTAAATTGAATTCTATACTAATAGAATTACACTTTTTGCCAATTATTTACTACTTTCAAACATATCCACGGCAACACTAAACAATTCAGCCTCTATAGTGCCTGTGTTTTTCATCTTAACTTCTGCATAATAACCTAAGGCACTACTCATGTTAGCTTTGTTGTCTTTACTAAACAAAATAAAAGCACCAACCGGTACGGTGGCAACAAAACTATTTCCAACCACAACAACCAATCCAGATATACTTGTTATAACACCAATTTCTGTTATAGAAGAAGAGTTGACACTAAAACCACCAGACGTGGAAGTCGGTACGTAATAAGCTGTATCTCCTACTTGACAAGATACATTTAAAGGTTCTGTAAATGTTAATGTTGTTACTGCCATATTATACCATTGTTATAAAGTTAGGTTGTAGAACTATATCTCCGTTAGGGGTTATTCTACCATATTTTTTAATTTTTAACACGCCTGTTACAGTTACAACCGTAGCTGCCTCATTTATAGTTGCGTTTGCTGAAACTAATTCGTAATCCCAATCAGAACTAAGTGTAACATGTTCATCTAAAAGTATATTGCCTGTTATAGCATTACTTAACGCTATAGAATCATCTGTTAAAACACTACTAACCGTGCAACCACTAACCACTCTATTTGTCGAAGTGTCACCATCTACAAATGCTCTGTCAGAAACACTCATTCCTGTTTTTATACCAGTTGTATCATTTATATGTATGGTTGTTGTTCCAGAAGCAGCGTGAGGAGTGTCAGCCACTTTATAGTGAGTGTCAAAACCTGTTATGTCACTTAACTTAGGAACATCAAATAACACCATCGTGTCACCTTCATTTGCTTTAGTGTAGGTAAAAGTAAAGTTGTAATTTGCGTTAGACGTGGAAAGTTCAGGCGCTGTTAATATAGTTGTGGAACCAGAAGATGTTAAAGCTGTCCCGGTGTAACCAGCTACTTTTGTGCCAGGTGTAAATGTTGCGGTACCAGTATTTCTTAAAACTTCTAGATTTAATTCGTTTATAGCGTTTGGAACTGTTGAAGCTAATGTTAAAGCGTCTTCAGTGCTACTTGCTGACATTATAACACAGTATCTAGCATTTTCATCTGTAGTTGGTAAGTTGAAAGATTCTGATTCTTGATAAGGTATTTTAGATGAACCATCAAATGTTATTTCTTTAGTAACAACACCGCCCTCACCTATAGATACAAAAGCGCTAGTTGACCAATTATAAGTATGTGTTGACGCTGTATTATCGTTATTCATTTTTACAACAGCTACCTTTGCCTTACCAGCAGCGTTAGAGTTCATAGTAATATTAACACTCTGACCAGGTAAAGATGTGTTTGAAGATAAACCAACACTTGTGAGTTTTGCAGATGTTGTTATTATTGGCCTAGCTTGCCAACTAAGACGTATATCGTGTAAAAACGCACAGAAATTACCTTCTGCAGCAACTGGATCCGGATCTAGACCTGTTACACCAACTGGTGGTGTATAAAATATCTCTATAAAAGAACTTTGTTTTTTATTTGTATTACCACTTGTAGTATAATTTGTGTCCGTCACTGTCCAAGAATAATATGGCTCCCAATCCGCGTTAGCAAGTCTACTAAACCAAGAAACCTCAACACCCTTACCGGTTTGACCCATCGCTGAAAGATGTTGACCAGCATCAGCCGTTACAGTGTACTCAGCAATTTTTGTTGTTTGACCTTCTAAAACCTGATGTAAACCCCATCTGTCAGATTGCATACTAGACGCTTGGTTGCCAGATAAAAACTGAACATTATCAGATACTGTTATATTACCATCAAAAGTGTCGTTTGGAGTAACAGTAGCTAAAGTGTCTACTTTGCCAGCAACGTCTATTGGGTAACTTACATGAACACAAGACTCTCTATAAACATTATTAGGTGGGGGTGGGCTTGTTCTACCACTATAATCAACATCATAATAAATAAATTTATCACCGGAAGCTGGCATGGTAAACGCATCATAAAAACCTTTAACGTTTATAGTGTTTCCTGGATCGTTTGCTATACCATTATTAGTAAACTCTACTTTAGCAGCCTCTGTATCCGCGTTCCAACCACTAGCAGCTGTCCAAGTATAAACCGTTGAGTTTCCAGCTCCAGATGTTGATAGCGTACCACCTTCCACGCTAAAATCAGCGGCGTCTAAATCTACACCAGAATAAGTCGGAACACCGCTATTGTTAGGAACCATATTTGTTATAGTACAACCATCAATAGAGCCAGCACCTATAGCCGCGTTTGACATGCCCACGTTTTGTGATGGGTTTATAATTAAAAAAGTTGTATCATCTGGAGTAGAATCCCAAACAGCACTACCAGCAGCATCCGTTGTATTTGGTTGCATATATATTTTTCTTGGTGTGCTAGGTGGACCTACAGTTTGAGTTGTGGCACTACCTAATCCTTGTACAGAAAACTCTTCTTCGTCCAAATTAGATAAAGTTGTTGCAACTCCTTTTATAGTGCTAAACCACTTACCTTCTTTATTTTTAAATTCTAAATTTTCAATTTCCTGTAGGTTAGTATTCAACGTTTCTGTATACCAACCTTCTTTTGCTGTTAAATTGTAATACTCTTTGTCTGTTAAACCTGTAGCAGCATCTGTTGTGAACTGTGTTATTCTAGCTTGTGTTCCCTCATAATTTATACTACCAAAACTTTTAACAGAACCGGGTTGATCGTTAAATATTAACGTTACATCAGAGTAATACTGTGTGTTGTAAAAATTATTAGCCGTAGTATTAGTGTGGTGTTGCCACATTGATCCTTCGTTAAAAGTGTAATACTCGTTGTTTAAACTAACACCGTGTTCAGGTCCAAAAGATTTAAAACTAACCCAACCTTTAGTAAGCTCGTTAAAACTAATAGTTGTTTTTGTCGATCTTATCTGGGAATGATATGTTTTTTTACCTATACTTATATTATACTCTTGTTTTTTATCATCATAAGTACCAATTACATCAGACACGTCTTGTAGGGTGTCATTAAAGTAATCTTTCATACCTATGTCAGATATATTTCTTATTGTTGTGCCACCTTCTAAATGTAAAACTTGACCTCTCATTTGGTCGCACCAATACATACCGTGTGGGGTTAGGGCTAAAGACTCTGGATTTGTTGATATACCATAGTCACCCTGTATAGGTGTTGATTGTCCTATTACAGCATTACTAGCTGTAACATTTGAACTACCATCGGCATTATATAAAGCATCTTTATTAGTTAGTAATCTTAAAACTTTATCTTCACAAAAAGCTAAAGTATCTGTGTTTCTAGCAACTAATTTTTGTAAAGATCCATAACTAGGGTTTAAATCTTTTGTTATTGGTTCTGCTTGTATAAACTGGTTAAGATTATTTATCCCACTAGTTGAGTTAAATATACCAGACCATATTAAGCCACTAGATCTATGTTCTTCAGCATAAGGCTCTGCTAATACTGTTGAAGCTTTAACACCGTTAGTTAACTGAGGGGCATTATAATCATCTCTAATTCTATCAGATTCTATACCATTACCAAATTGCCAACAATTATGAAAACCTAAAGCCATGTATTGATAATGTGGTGCTCTAAACGGTTGATAAGCGTTACTTTGTGTGTTTACTGACGCTCTACCTGTTACAACTGATATAGTCGTGGCACCAGCGGAATAATTAGAAGACGGGTGCGAAACGTAAAGTATTATTCTTGTACCGTCATATCTTTCTATGTATATCCACTTATCATGTGGTATATCTCCTTGTAGTGGTGTGCTAAAAGTTATATCTGTTAAATCTCCATTGTTATTAGCATTTACAGCTGTAATTTTATAGTGTTGTCTATCACCACTAGGTGTTGTATGGTAGGTATTGGTACTATCAAAAGCTGTAAAAGTAGACCCTAAAGGTATTAAAAGCTCATTAACAGTGTGGTCAACATCTAAAGGAAAAGAACCACTGGCCTCATAGTAAATATCTAGACCAATATCTTCTTTTGGTTCTGTTTCCCATATAGCCGGTTCTTCAGTTGACATAGAACTACCACCAGCACCACCCATACCAACTTCCATTTGTAGTATATCTATTTCAGACCCCTCTGCTCTAGCATCGTGCTTATATGTTGATAATGGATCCCACTCCTGCCAATCCATAGGTCCACCACCGTCTAGTTTTTCAAACTGAACGTTAAAACCCATTCTTTTACAAGCACCACTACCTGTGTCACAGTGGTCTTGCGAACATTTTCTATAATTAACACCTTGAGAATAACCACCAAAATTAGTAACAACATAAGGTGTTAAAGTTGGATCATCTCTAAATCTAAATATAGTACCAACTGATTTCATCGTGTTGTAAAAATCTTTTCTTTGTGAATTAACATCAGCATACCACTGTCTAGCCATAAAATATATTCTACTATAAGTAGCTGCGTGACGTAGACACCCGTTACCAGGTCCAGCGCCACCAGAGTGAGAACTATGAACACCATTGTCTCTACCACTGTGATACCTATGACTACCTGTTCCCCAATTTTCATAATTTGACGAAGCAACACCATCTATATGCCAGTCAGAAGCTGCTTGAAACCACCAAGATTTAGTTCTTTGCCAAACATCACAATGCCCCTGCCTACTACCAGCGTTAAAATCTGGACTACTCCAAGTATTAACCCAGTCGTAGTTGCTAGAATTATAAGTGTGTGTATAACCACCGGTATTCGTCGGGTTTGCTGGATGTGGCATGTTAGAAGGTGAGTTATAACCACCAACTATTAATCTCATTGGAAAAGACTTTATAATAGTTAAGTTGTTCTCTACATCAAGCTCCTTCATTATAGCCTGTTGAAGTAATAAATCTTTATAAACTTTAACAAAAAATCTACCATCAAACTCCGGTTTGTTTCTTACAATATCCTGTCTTATTTCTACGCTATAAACCGGGTTAGACATAGTGGAAGCTGCATTAGCTGTCTCCCCTATTTGTTCGTCTATTTTTATTGACTTTTCACTTGTATTAGATAATGTTCTTATAGATACAACACCAACCCATCTTGATGCTTGTGATTGTTGACCGTCAATCGCTACAATCCTAGCATAAATAGAACCAGGCGCAGCTTTTGCATAAACATCTTGCATCCAATCGCTACCAAAAGCCTCTTGCCAAGCTGATGTAGCTCCACTGTCGTTAACAAGAATATTTGTTAGTTGCTCTAAAGATGTACCAGTTTGGTTTATAGTTTCAGCTGTACCATGTGATTTTTTCTCCGTTTTAACATACATTGGAGCTTCATTTTCTATGGCTATAATTTTATATCTACCTTCTTCTAAAATAGCCTTGTTTCCATCATGCTCATTTTTTAATATTAAAAATGTTTCTTCATCTACTTTATTTCTTTCTGCAGATGGAAAGGATAACCAAACATTACCATCCTCAGCATCATACCACCTATCCATTGCTAAGTTGTAATATTCGTTTGATGTTTCTTTTATGTAATATTTAGCGTATTTAGCCCAAAAAGGTAGATTGGTAGGATAAGATATTTTAGCTTGTATTCTATTTGCATGAACAGAATGTTTTTTATCTAACGTCAACGTGCTTCCTTCTTTTGGTACTAAAACAGGTGTTTCTCTACCAAATTCATCAGCAAAAACAATTCCCACTTGATATGATCTTAATGTTTTTACGGATTTTTCTGGTATTTCTAAATCGAAATTACTTTTCGCTTTGTCTTCGTTTAACCAGGAAACACTTAAACCTATTTTATTGGTTATATCGTAGTTTTGCTTATAGTTACCGTAAACTATTCTATTACCCGTCATTTCCTGTGCCAATGCTGATTTAGGTACGTTATCCCACGGTCTCAACATTTGGTTTGAAGGTACAACAGCATGTATCATTTCAGAAGTTAATGTGTATTCACCCCTGTTCCAGTTACTAAGATGTCTATCTGGCCACTCTGGATGAAACTCTTTTTCACTTATTTCTTTAACTGTGTAAACCGTTGGACTACCTTCTTCTTTGTATAATAAATCAACTTGAACAACATCTCTAGGTACTAAAGTAAATTCTTGGAAGTAGTTTTTTAATCTTAGTGTTTTTAATTTATTACGCATACCTAGGTTATAACCTTTTTTAGCTAAATAATCAAAGTCACCAGGTATAAAAGCAACGCTTGTCCAAGGTGCAAAAGTAGAGTATTCACCATCTTCATATTTCCATCTATATGAAAATCTTGGGAACTTAAACTCAAAAAGCGAAGGTTTATCTTCTAGTCTAACAAACCAATCCTCCACAGCATCTGGAATATATCTATCAACAGCTAAAATAGTGAGAGTATAGGGACCAATACTACCACCATTATTTGGCGCGCCACCAGGCGCATTACTTATAGTACCCCTAACCATAGCTGTATCAGCCTCCCAATACTGAGGGTGTGCAGTAGCGTCATTAGTAAATATAACAACATCACCGTTTCTAAAATCAACAGGGTCTGCAAAGTAAAAATTATTTATAACCGTACTTGGTGTTAAAGGGTCTCCATTACTGTCTGTCCATTTAACTTGAGAGGTGTTACCACTAGCATCACCCGTTTGGCTATATGTTAAATTAGAAGGCGGATTTGGAATCGCGCCTGTTGGGTCTGGCGTTCTGTTTAATTCAGTTTCCAACATTTCTATCTCTAAAGGAGCTTTAGGAGATTTCTTTATAACAGTAACGTGCTCTAATTCAGCCCAGATAGGCTCATATTTTAATCTTGATGTTGCAACAACTTTGCTTATACCATCCCAGCTACTTATAACTAGCCTGGTGTGAAAATCGTGATTTGTACCAAAAGGAGTTTGAACCGCATAAGCTAAAGTGTTACCAGTATTGTTAGCGTGACTACTTAGTTGGCCATCGTCCCAACCAGCAACCACCTTTGTACCACCGGTACCCATCAAACTTCTTTCTATGTTTATTTTTTTAGGTTCTGTTGCTCCGTCTGTCCAAAAAATCATACCGTCAATATGATTTATAGCTGTTATTTTGTTTAAAGGATTAAACTGTAAAACATTTGGAGCTCTAAAATATATATTATCTCCAACTGTGTGACCGATGTGTGTTAGAGTACCGTTAACTTTATAATTATGGTATATTCTCCAATTACTACCATCAGCAACAATATCAGTCACAGTGACATTATGCCCAGCATTTAAGGTTACAACAGCGCTAGTTGATGGGTGTGTAAAAGTACCAGTGATAACCATACCTTTTCTTATACCCGTCTTATTAATAGTATGTCCATTTTTACTAACATAGAAAAATAAATTACCACTAAAACTATTATCTTCAGACATAGTATCTGTAACACTAAATATATCTACAAAAACATATCTACTAGTTTGAGTTATTGTATCATACTCTATTATATAATCTTTTTCAACTAAAGGTCTATAATTCTTATGTCCAGCGCCTGATATAAAATAGTAAATCAAATCTTTTTCAGGTAGAGGTAAAACACCAACACAAGTACAATAATCCTCAGGCACAACATTATCAGTAACCTCTTTATTACCCATTATAGTTTGTAAAGCCCCAACGTTAGAACCGTCAGATGTAGCTATTTGAACATTGTTAGCGTCTCTATATTGACCAGAAGGAAGGACTCTTTCGTCCATATCCTTGTTCATTTTAGCTCCAGAAAAATCTCTTTTTAATTCAGCCATTTTTTAATTTTAGTGTTTAATCCATTTAGATTTACCTCTTAGTATTTGAGTAATTTCTTCTAATTTTATTTGTGATAATCTAATTTTTGCTTTTCTAGTTTCAGCAAATTTTTCTTTTTTTAATAAAGCTAACATGTTATGATCAGGTTGTGCTTTAGCCTGCATACACCCAAATAAAACATGTTTTATCAATGCTTCTTGAGCGAACTTATGTACTATAAAATCTTGCTCAACATTAGTTTCTGTATCAAAAGGGCTTTCGTCTTGATGGTTTGGTAAGCCAGATTGTAGATAAGCAACACCATCACTTATATATTTTAATGTTACAATTTTTCCAGTACAGTTACCGCTAAAGTGTATTCTTCCTTTCCAATAATCTATAAAAAAAGAACCATTAGCATTCATATGTCTTGGTTCAGCTCCAAATCTTCTACCGTCATCTAAGCTAAATATATCATATAAACTTTCTTCATTTGGTGTTGGGTTTGTAGTGTTAACAGTGTTACCATGATACTCAAACCAAGTGTTAGAATCACTCGCGTGAGTAGCTTCATTATTGCTGTCAAACTGTAAGTAATAATCATTGTCTTGGTTGTAAGGCGTTGGGTTGCTGGTTACTATAGCTGGGTGTAAAGTGTGTTCAACACCTGTTGGATCCATCCAAGTTACTTTTACATAACCAACAAAATCAACTGGTAAAGCCATAACTAAAGAAGGTGGTATCTCTATTTCCATAGATCTTACAGATCTAAAAGTATCAAAACTTAATTCTTGCAAGGCTCTATGAGCGTGATACGTAACCTCATGCTTTCTAACGCCATGTAGCATTTTACCGTTACCTAAGTAAGCCGCTGTAATATCGTTGATTACCTCTCCAACTTTTATAAATTGATAATTACCATATTGAGCATCGTCACCAGAAAGTTGAGTCCCATCTTTACCTTGGTAATACTGTCTCTCTGTTAATGTTATTAAGTTATTTGCCATGTTTTATTATTTTGTTTGTTGAGTGTTTTGAGACTCTTCATTTGAAGCTATCTGTACTAAACCTGGCTTATTAATAGTTATACCAGCTAGTTCTAATATTTTTATAACTAAATTTGTTTCTTCTGATCTATGTAAATTAAAATCAGTAGAATTACTAGCATCATATAAAGCTTTTTCGTTTACAACTACATAAGCCCATTTTACTTCTCTAGGAACTTCAGTTACAACTTCTATTTTTAAACCACTAGTTAGAGGTGTTGTGCCAGTATCTTCTTTATATAAAGAATAAGTACCATCTGTATTTTCAGTGTAATAATGTTCAGCTGGATCTGGGTTTGAGTGCCATCTAGAGTTTGTTCTAGCATCCCATTCTTCTTTTAGTTGAGATAAAGCATAATATTCAATACGTTTTAATGGAATAGACCCACCACCTGTAGCGGCATAAAACATTCTACCAGTTCTATAAATTGTTGAGGAAAGAGCAGGCATCGTGAAAGATCCGTTTGCTGCACTGTATGCTAAACTAACGGTAGAGCCTTCGTAAATAGATATTTTTTCTCTTAATATATTAACAGTGTCACCAAAATCCGGTGCCATTTCTACATTTGCACCTGGTGACTGTTGTTGTTCATCTCTTTTATTAAGAGCTGTTGCGGCTGCTAAATCATAAAAGTATTGCTCAAATATATCTAATTGAGCTTGATTAGCGTGTAAGTTAAATTCTTGTGGCGTAATATAGCCTCTTTGCTCTTTGTTAGCTAAAGCTAAAACTCTTTGATAAACAGTGTCTATACTTATGGTCGTTTGACCAGCTATTATTAATGCCATATATTTTTATTTATTTTTATAAGGGAACATTTTGTTAAGTTTATCTCTTCTTGATTCACAACCACAACTTCCAATAGGTTTCATTATAAACTTAACAAGCCATTTGATTCCTGTTTTTGATGTTATTTTGTGTATAGTATCACCAAGTCCTTTAGACCTATCGATATCCCAGTGTTGATATATCCAAGGGTCCTTAACTGTACCTGGTGTTTTTTGATTTATACCTACCCATTCTTGTAATAATGGATCCCATTTTAATTTTTTCATATTTTATTAATAGAAAGCAATCACCCCGTAGGGTGATCGCCTACTAATTTTTATTAAGATAGTTCTTTTTCAACAGCTTTTAGAACTTCCATTCCTTCATCTGTTTTGAACCAAGCGGCTAAAGCTGAATACGGATGTTCATTAAAAGGAACGTTCATAAGTTTTCTACCACTTGACCTCCAAGTAAATGTTCTTTGATCGTTTGACAAATGAATTAATCCTTGTTCTACAGCTTTAACACCTTTATTTCTCAAGAATACATTTTCATCTTTTTGCAATTCTAAGATCACTCTTGGTTTACGCTTAGCAAATAGTAATAAATCTCTTCTAAGCTCCTTAGAACTCATGTTAGATACCTTAGAACCGATTTCTACACGCATAATAGCTTCTGCTACTTCTACATCCATAGTTCTAGCAGCTACCAAAGCATCTACCTCTAGATCAAGCCTTTCTATTTCGTTGCTTGCTTCTACTACAGGTTTAACTTCTGTATATACAACTCCATTGCCAGGGTGGTATATTGATAATAATTTTTGCAGTGTTACTAATTCCTTAGGAACTCTTAACACACCGTTTCTAAAAACTATTCTTTCTAAAACTTGAGGACCTTTCATCTCGTCTACAAAAACTGTTTTTTGGTTTCTACAGTATTTTAATTCTCTTTCATATCCTTTTTCTTCATCAAACCAATACACACCTCTTGCTTTTAAAGTGTAACTAAGCGGTGTATAAGATTTATTTAAGATATAAGTTCTATCTTTAATCTCCCAAGTATCTTCTTTTTTTATTTTTGACACCTGATGTTCGTCTGGCACGAACGTTGGTTTTTCCATAGTAACAGTTTCTTCAACCATTACTTCTTTTGTTTTTGTTTTTTTTGCCATGATATAATATAATTTAATAAGTTAAAAAAATAAAAGTACCGAGGCCGAAGCCCCGGTTCTTTTAAAAATGATTATTAGTTAGTTAATAATACAAAGTTATTTGCACCTTGAACAACTAAACATCTTTCAGATAAGAAATGCATTTCCATCGCATCTAAATCAGAAGTAGTAGCACCAACCGAACCAGTAGTCCAAGTTTTGTACTTTCTGCTTTCTAAATTAGAAGCTCTATAACGTACGTGTAAGAAAGGTCTTTTAAGATTCTTTCCTAATGTTTGGTCATATACTGAAGATACACCAGCTGGAATCATAACACCATTAACAGCATCAGTACTGTTAGCAGCGTTTATAGATCCTCTTGTTGCTTTATCGTTTAGATATTTGAAGTCAGACTTATAAAAGTCATAACCACCTCTTCGGAAACCTGAGAAACCTAAGTTAAGAGCCATATCTGCAGAGTTATTAAACACACCGTAAGAAGTACCTCTAGTTAATGTACCACCAATGTCAGTAACACCACCATTAGCACCAGCTAACATTGTGTCTATGTTTAAAGCAACATTTCTATTTACAAAAAGCATGTTTTCTTCAATAGAACCGTTAGCGTCAAGCTCAGCGATTATATCATCAAACTCACCTAAAGCTACAGTGTGAGTAGGAGTACCATCTAAAGCGTTAGATATGTTACCTCTATCTCTAATAGCAGCCCAAAGACCTTCAGTTCCACCTAAATTACCAGCAGCACCTGTTATAGTAGAAGGAGCCATAGTAGCAGCACCTTTTACAGATTCCATCATCGCCATTTCTAAGTAATCAGAAAAACGAGCTTTAGTATCACCAGAAGCTTTTAAGTACCATAAGTAACCTGATTGACCTTCTTCACCAGA
>CXWF01002325.1_pt1 | contig 16295 bp, 12 predicted proteins | sample 468421 | NCBI WGS metagenome assembly CXWF01 (sample SAMEA2620812, study PRJEB7988) | marine metagenome | biome: marine biome (ENVO:00000447); feature: surface water layer (ENVO:00002042); material: "saline water (ENVO:00002010), including plankton (ENVO:xxxxxxxx)" | depth 5 m
TCGCCTTCTGGGCCATCACATAGGAAAATGCGAGGCGGCCAAAGTCGATCAGGCCGAAGGCGAGTAGAAGGAACAGGGGCATCACCAACCCCATCTCGACAAGAGCACTGCCCGCGTCGTCGCGCCAGAACCGGCGCGCGCGCGATATGAGGCGGCGGGCGTTCATGTGCCGAAAATCCTGCCGCTGTCGCGCACTACGGTGTTCGCGGTCGGAAGCTCCAGCCCTGTGAGGCGAAAGACGCGGGCGAAGGGATAGGTGATCTCGAGCGCCGCCGTGACGGTGGCGACCGGCACGACCGACTGGCGGTAGTCGCCCGCGACGCAGGCCACGCTCGCGACCACCGAGGACACGGTGATCGAGGACGGGAAGAGCGGCGTGCCGTCGGCGGCGTTGCGCACCATATCCGTCAGCGCCGGACCCCAGGCATCGAGGTCGGGAGAGGCCGAGTCGCAGATCGCCCCGTCCTGAGCGCGGGTGACGTAGCGCGTGGCATCGCGCACGCCGGCGATGGTCGCCTGGTAGGCCCAGAACGTGCGCGCCGCCTCGATCGACAGGGCAAAGAGCACGAGCATCAGCGGCAGGACGAGGCCGAACTCGGCCAGAACCGCGCCATCCTCGCGCCGGGCGAAGCGCCGGATATGGGACCGGGCGCGCATCAGTCGTACAGTCTCACGACATCGCGCAGCGCGGCGCCCGTCACGTTGTCGGCGGGCGAGGGGCCGATCTGGCCCACGATCTCGACCGCCAGACCGTCGGTGCCGTCCAGCCCGACGGGGGCCATCAGGAACAGCTCGGCATAGCCCAGCACGGGCACGTCGCGCGACCCGGCGGTGACGGCGTTCGCCCCGCAATCGACTACGGCGGCGGAGATGACGCGGCGGGCCGGGTCTTCGGACGTCTCCGGCGTGCAGGTCGGGCCGACGTCGAGGTCGAGCACATCACCAACACCGCCAAGGAGACCGCCCACGAGCCCGCCTGAGCCGGAGCCGGTGTCGCCTTCAAGCGCGGCCTCAAGCTCGGCAACGTAGAGATCGAACCGCGTCTCGGCCTCAGGATGCGGGTCGTCCCCGCCGTAGTTGGCCTCGATGTAGAGGTCGCGCCCCGTGGCCCAGTCGCCATCGCCCAGCACACCGCAGCTTCCGCCCGACTGACAATCGTCAAGCGGCAAGCCGAGGCTCGCGCCAAGCGTGGCGTTGGAACTGGTGAGACAGCTTCCCGCCGAGGGCGCGAAGGAGGACAGCACGTTGGAGGCCGCCGGGTAAAGCGCATCGCCCAAGAGGTCACCCGCCGGCCCGTCGTAGATGTCGAAGGGAATGTTGAGCGCGGCATCCAGGCTGACGGACAAAAGACTGTCGCGCACCGACACCCCGTCGTCGGCAAGGCAGACGGGCTTGTCCGCTTCGCCCGCGATCATGCAGATGTCCAGCCCGATGCCGGACAGTCCCGCGCAAACCCCGTCCAGACCGATGAGATCGGCCACGGGGTCGAGCGGCGCGATGGCTCCCGCAGCCAACTGGCCCGCGTCTGCGGCGAGGTGCAGGTCGAGCGAGCGGCCCACGTTCGCGCTGATGTCGAAGCTCGCGGACGGGGCGCAGATCATCAGCGGGGTCACGTTGCAGGCGTAGCGGGTGAACCCCGCGACCGCGTGAGCCCCCGCCGTATCGCGCCCGGCGGTGTCGCCGCCAAGCGCCGCGAAGACCGCGCCGAAGACAGGGGCGACGCCCCGGTCGTCCAGCCGAACCGAGACGAAGCGGGCAGCCTGTGGGGTGGAGGTCTGCGCGACGGCCCCCTGCGCATCCGGGCGCAGCGCGTAGAAGGCGAGCGTGATGTCGTCCGCATCGAGGGTCGCGCCGCCGTCGCCGTAGGTCTGGAGGTCGGTGATGAGCGTGGTCGCCGCGCGTTCGGCCCGCTCGATAGCGTCGGGTCCGCCGTCGAGTTCGCCGGCGGCGGCGAGGGCCACGGTATCGGCGAAACTCTGCATCTCGGATTGCGTGGCCGCGACCCGGCCGAAGTCGTAGCTCAGCGCCATGATCCCAGCGAAGATCGCGAGCATGAGCGCGAAGACGACAAGGATCGCGCCGCTTTCGTCCGCGAGCGGACGGCAGCGATTGAACGGCGGGCGGCGGGTCATTGGCTCAGAACGATCTCTTCCGAGGCGACGCCCCGGCGGACGCGAACGGTGGTCGGGTCGATGGTGGGGGCCTGCACGACGACCTCGGGTTCCGGTTCCGGTTCCGGGTCGCCCCAGACATCGCGCATGGTGATCTGGTCGGGTGCGTCGGTGCGCTCCTCGGGCCCTTCGTGGCGCAGGATGAGGCTGAGTTGCCCCGCTTCCTGCGCGAGGACGAGCCGCTGGCTGTCGCGGGGCGCGACCTCGACTGTGATGGTGCGGGCCATGCGCGCGCCGCGTGCCTCGGTGTCCTGATCGACGGCGAGGACGCGGGTGTCCTGAAGGATGACGCCGGTGCGCAGCGTGTCGCCGCGCCCTTCGGTGAGGACGATGTCCACGCGGTCACCGGGGCTGACGAAGCCGCCGACGGCGGTGTCGGCGTTGACCCGGATCGCAACGGCACGGGTGCCGGGGGCGAGCGTCGAGCCGATGGTGACCGTGGCCCCGAACTCCGAGACGTTTCGCGCGAGGATCACTTCCCCCTCGCGGATCGTCTGGGTCGCGCGGCGCGGCGCGGTGCCCTCGACCCCCAGAAGCGCCGTGGCGCTGTCATAGGCTTCGTCGGGGACGAGATCGGCGGGCCAGGTCTGCGGCACGAGGTCGTCGCGCCGGATCGCTTCACCGAACCTGATGTCGCGCGCGGCGGCGATGAGGACCACCGTTTCCGGTGTCTCGGCCACCTGCGCGACCGGCGTCTCGGTCCCCAGCACACGCTGGGCGACGACGGCGCAGCCGAGTGCAAGGGCGATGCCGCTGCTGGCAAGGAGGATGGGGGCGATACGCATGAACTGCTCTACTCGTACGGATTGAACACGTCTCCGCCTCATGGATCGGGCGGAGTGAAACGGGCACGCGCCTTACGCCTGTTTCTGCTGTGCGGCGCGTGCCCCTCGGGCGGATCAGCTCGGGGCCGCAGGGGCGTCCGGCAGGGCCGAAGACGCGGCGCCCATCGATTCCGACACGTCGCCGGACAGGGTGAGGAACGCGCCTGCGCCGATGGTGATGGCGAGGGACAGCGCGATCCCGTATTCCACGAGAGTTGCGCCGCTTTCGTCTTTGCGGAAACGACCGAGGGTGGATTTGATGATGTTGAACATGACTGCTCCTGGTTACTGACGAAGCCACAGTGGCCCGCTTCAATGCTCAGAAAGGTGTCGGATTGCCCGGCGGCTTACATCATCCAAACGGATGAGAGATACAACTCTGGGTTGTTCTTGTCCGGCGTCCGGGGGTAGGAGAACCTGTCCTTTGCACTGTTTGGTCACAGAATTGCCGGGCCTCGGACACAATCAGCCCGGAACCGGGACGTTCCGCCCCAAAAATTCGCAATCTGCGACGTTGGCAGGCCCGCCAAAGGTTAACGGCCTCGTCAAAAATACCTCAAATATTCCCCAATCTGGATACACCTTCTTAGTTGAATGGCCCCGTTAAGTACCCAGTTCGGAAGGTTTCCCCATGGTCATGCCAGCCAACCACCGCCGGATCGCGGCGGCGTCCATCACCTCAGACCTCGGCTGTTTCGTGCGAGTCGGTCACATGGCGACCCTCACTTTGTCAGGACAGGCCGACTTCCGTTCGATGGCGGAGGCGATCGCGGTGGCGACCAAGGCGGACCGACTCGCGCTCGTCCGGCTCTATGACGATGCGCCGGAAGCCGAGATCATCGTGGACGTGGGCGGCGTCGACAGCCGCAAGTTGAACGCGCTGGTCGCGACGGCCGCCGAGGGCGAGGTCGGAGGGCTCAAGACCTATTCGGGCGAGTATTTCGAGAAGTTCACGGTCCTGCTCGGCAAGTCCGACGGTCACGCGGACATCCTCTTCATGGCCTGCGCGGACCCGGCTGTGACCGAGCTTCTCGCCTCCGAACTCGCCTTTCTATGGTCGCTGCGCAAGAAGGGGCTGGTGTCGCGGATGCTCGGCCATGTGTCCGACTATGACCCGCGTGCGGTGCTTCCGCTTCTGTCGCATGAGAATCACTTCGACCTGACGCGGGCCGAGGCGCGGGTGTGCCGGTCGTTGGCCGACGGGCTCAAGCCCGCCGAAATCGCGCGGCGGCTGGACTGTTCGATGCCCACCGTGCGCACCCATCTGCGCAACATCTATGCGAAGACAGGGCTGTCGGGCATGATGGACGTGGTTCACAAGCTGCACGCGGATACGGCGCTCGTCTGATCCCTACTGGATGGACCGGATCGCCGGATAGGCCGCGCGAAAGGCCTGATAGGCGCTTTCGTACACCTCGCGAAGGTCGTCCACGGGGTCGATCACCTCGCCCACGTCCGGCGCGGTCATGATCTCCTGCACATCGCGTCCGGTCGCGGCCATGCCGAGCCGGGCCGCGCCCAACGCCGCGCCGAACTCGCCGCCCGAGGGCAGCGCAAGCGGCACCCCCAGCACCGTCGCGATGAGGCGCAGCCAGTAGCGCGAGGCCGCGCCGCCGCCGATGGCCATGAGGCCGTCCATCTGGGCGCCGGTGGCCTTCAGCGCTTCAAAACTGTCGCGCAGGCCATAGGCCACGCCCTCCAGCACCGCGCGGGTCATGTCGTCGCGGGTCGTGGCAGCGGACAGGCCGGTGAAGGCCCCCCGGATGTCGGCGTCGTTGTGCGGTGTGCGCTCGCCAGAGAGATAGGGCAGGAACCGCACCGTGCCGGGGGCGGCGAGCGCATCGCCAAGATCGGCGGTCAGCCCGGCGGGCGTGGTGCCCGCGATGCCCGCGAGCCAGTTGAGGCTGTCGGTAGCCGAGAGCATCACCCCCATCTGATACCAGCGCCCCGGCACCGCGTGGCAGAAGGTATGGACCGCCGTTTCCGGCGCGGGGCGATAGCCGTCCCGCGCGGCGAGGAGGACGCCGGAGGTGCCCAACGAGACGAAGCCCTGCCCCTCGTTCAGCGCGCCGATCCCACAGGCCGCCGCCGCGTTGTCGCCCGCACCACCCGCGACCGTGACGGGCCCGGTAAGGCCCCAGGCTTCGAGCAACTCGGGTCGCAACACGCCTGCGCGGTCAGAACCCTCAACAAGGGCGGGCATCTGGTCGCGCCGCATGTGACCGGCGGCGAGCAGGTCGTCGGACCAGTCCCGCGCGCCGGTGTCGAGCCAGGCGGTGCCGGCCGCGTCGGACATATCCGTGACCGGCGTGCCGGTGAGGAAGAAGTTCAGGTAGGCCGCGGGAAGGAGCACCGTTTCGACCTGCGTGAACACCTCCGGCTCATGGTCGCGCACCCAGTCGAGCTTGGGGGCGGTGAAGCCGGGAAAGACGATGTTGCCCGACGCCGCGCGCACACCCGGCATCCCGTCCAGCCGGCGCGCCTCTTCCGCCGAGCGGGTGTCGTTCCACAGGATGCAGGGGCGCAGCACCGCGCCTTGCGCATCCAGCAGCGTCGCGCCGTGCATATGCCCCGCCACGCCGATGCCCGCGAGGTCGCGAAACGCCGGATGGTTCTGGGCCAGTTCCGCCACGGCCCCTTCGAGGGCGGCGATCCAGTCGGCCGGGTCCTGCTCGGACCAGCCGGGATGGGGATGGCTCACCTTGTAGTGCCGCTCCGTCGCCCCGATAGGTTGGCCTGCGTCGTCCACGAGCAGCGCCCTGAGCCCGGATGTGCCGAGGTCGATCCCAAGAAAAGTCATGCGTCACTCCACCTTGCGCAGGGCCGCGCGAGTCGGCGGCCCGTCCTGTTAGCGCTGACTGTCGCCCGCGCCCAAGTCAGGGTCAACGCCTCCGCATGTCGTCGCCGAAAGCTTCAGCTATATTGTGCATTGGTGGACCCACGTTCCGGCGCGGGGTATTGCGGACCGGTGAATTCGAGTGTGTTGCAGGACGTATCGCGCCATGACCCGAAGCCTTGCCATGACCCCTCCGATGCGCCCTTACATGGACGGCGGCTCGGATGCGGACGACACCGTGGTCCTCGAACGCATCCTGCCCTACCTGCTCAACCGCACGGCCTTTCAGCTCAACCAGCTGCTCAAGTCGGACCTCAAGCCCCACGGAATCTCGATCTCCAACTGGCGGGTGCTTGCGGTGCTCGCGGTCAACGGGTCCGTGACGATGAGCGACATCGCCTCTTACGCGATGATCGAGCAGCCGACGGCAAGCCGTATGGTGGACCGGCTGGTCGCGGACGGGCTTGTCGAGCGGCGCAAGGGCGACGCGGACCGGCGCGTGCGCTCGCTCGCGCTCACGGACCGGGGGCGGGAGAGCTATGCCGCCGTGCGCAACCTCGCCTTCGCGCATACCGCACGTGCGTTGGGGGGACTGAGCGAAGCCGAATGCGCCCTGCTGACCGATCTGCTCCTGCGCATCGAGGCGAACCTTGGCGCACCGCTCACGGATTTCGGGGGCTGAGGCTCACCGGCTCATGAGCCGCCGCACAACGGGAACGAGCGTGGCGCGCAGGGCCGGGTCAAGCACCGTGTCGGCCAGCACCTGTTGGGCGAGGTCGAGGCTCGTGATGCGCCCGCGCCTGATCTTCGTCAGAACCTCGACCAGCGCCTTGTCCGCGCAACTGTCGGCCGCATAGGTCCAGACCGGGACCGCCGCGCTGTCGGGCATACGGGGCGACAGGCCGCAGCGCCGCGCGGGCTCGGCGTTGCTGTAAAACAGCGTCACGAGGTCGGCGAGCGCGGAACTGTCCGACGCGTAGTAGGTATGCGCGAGCATGTCGTCGCCCAGCGCGGACATATCCACGCTGTCGAGGTCTTCGAGGGCGAGGAGGTCGTCGCCCCCCTGCCCCGCACGCGGCGCGCGACCGTGAAGCCGCCGCGACGTGGCCAGAGCGAAATCGCGGTCGGAGGCGTAAAGCGTAAGCCGTTCGGCCAGCGGGCGGATGGTCGGCAGCATGGCCGAGAACAGCCCCGCATCCACATCGGGCGCGGCGAAGATCACCTGATCGAAGGGCGGGGCATCACCCGGCCCGACATCACGGCGCAGCGCCATCAGCTCGAGCGCATCGGTGAGCGCGCGGTTGCCCATCGAATGCGCGACGAGGTGGATCGTCCCGGCCCCGGACCGCGCCACGATATCGTCGAGGAAATGGGTCAGCCGCCGGGCCGAGACCCTGACGGTCGCCGCATCTGCGACATAGGCAAAGGCCGATCCGCGAGAGGGCCAGGAATAGAGCACCGGAACGCCCGGGAACTTCATGTCATGGGCCATCTGCGCCGTGCGCCGCATCCCCTTCTCGAACGCCACGTTGAAGCCGTGGACGAAGACGAATATGTCGTCCGCCGCACGATCTTCGAGCCGGGTGCGCATCCCGTCCCAGAAATCCCCGTCGGTGACCGGCGTCACGCTTTGCAGAACGACATGCTTGGCCGGGTTCGGGCCGAACTGGAGCTTCCAGATCGTCGGGGACTCCACGATGGCGGTCTGGTGATCGTTGGGGATCGTCACCGTCGCGATGCCCAACTCCAGCGTACCGCGCTGGCCGGAATAGAATTCTGCCGGGATGGCCTCGTTCCCCCGCGCGCGGTCGGTGGCATAGAACACTTCGACCTCGTGATAGCCGCCGTCATCATCGACCGACCTGCTTGGGGCGGGCGTAGTCCGGGTGGCCTGCGCCGCCGCTGCGTATTCTTCCGCCAGCGCGGTATCGCCGGTCTCCCGCGCGAGGGCCGCGAGCCGGTCCTGCGTGTCCGCGATGGCATCGGCGCCGGCGCCCGCGTCGCGCTGTTCGCCGAGGATACGCTCCACCGCTGTGGCGGCCGAGGCGAGGTCGCCGGTGTCGCGAAACAGCGTGATGGCCGTTTCGTAAAGCGCGACCGGATCGCGCTCCAGCGTCTCGCGCTCCCGCGCCGCGAAATCGCCGAGCTGCGCATAGAGCAACGCGGCCTCGTCGCGGCGCCCGAGATCCTCGAGCACGTCCGCCTTGAGCATCTGAAGGTCGAAGATGAGCCGGGGATCGGCCAGTGACGCGTCGATCAGCGCCGCGTCGATCCGCTCGATGACCTCCTCCGGGGGCAGCGCCTCCGGGTCCGCGAGGGCGATCTGAAGACCGGCGAGCGCATCCGTGGTCTGGGCCGCGAGGCGCGTGGGGAGATGCAGGGAGACCGCCAGAACGAGGGCGAGGATCAGGCGGAAAACGGACATGGAATAACCTCTGGCGCAACTCCGGCCATGCTAGCTGGTCCGGGGCACCTGTAAAGCCATCCCGGTCGTTTTGGCTTTTCACGAAGCGGGCGTAAGCTGGGACATTGCGAATCGAATTGCTTTTTGAGGAAGGCCCAACAGGGGGGCGGGTGAAGGTGCTCGCGAGGATTACCCTATGCCTGGCTGTCTGGCTTGGCCCCGCCCTTGCGCGGGCCGAGGTTTCGGCGCTTCTTGTCGGCGTGGGGGACTATGCCGAGGGGTCGGGGATCGACGACCTGAAAGGACCGCCGAACGACGTCCGCCTTCTGGGCGAGGCGCTCGCGTCACGCGGCGTTCGCGACATCACGGTATTGGCGGACCACACGGAAGGCGCGGCGCGTCCGACGCGGGCAGCGATCCTTGCCGCGCTGAGCGAGCGGGCCGGACATGTCGGGCCGGGCGACCTCGTCTACGTTCATCTCTCCGGCCACGGCTCGCGCCAGAAAGACCTGAACGGTGACGAGACGGACGGGCAGGACGAGGTGTTTCTGCCCGCGGACGCCACGAACCGGGCGCGGGAAACCGGCCTGTTCGTAAACGCGATCACGGATGACGAGATCGGCGCGGCGCTGGATGCGATCCGGGCCACGGGCGCGGATGTCTGGCTGGTGATGGACAGCTGCAATTCCGGCACCGGGTTACGCGCGGGGTCGTCCGGACTTGTCGCGCGCTACGTCGATCCGCCGACGGGCATCGCGCCGCCGATGCGTGGCGAGGGGCGCGACGAAGCGGGCGGGGCCGGGTTGCCCGGCGGGATCGTCGCCTTTTACGCGGCGCAATCGACCGAACGGGCGCATGAGCTCGATTTCGGCGGTACCGGCGCGACGCAGGATTGGTACGGGCTCTTTTCCTCGCAGCTCGCCGCGCGTCTGGCCGACGGCGGCGACTGGACCTTTCGCCAGCTCTTTCAGGCCGTGCTCGCCGACATGAACGACCGCAGCATTCCCGGCGGTGCGCGGCTTCAGACGCCATTGTGGGAGGGCGACCTGATCGACCGGCCCCTCTTCGGCGCGGCGGACGGCGCATCCGCACGCCGTTTCCCGGTAGAGCGGGGGCGGATCGGCGCGGGACAGATCCACGGGATGCTCGACGGGACGCTCGTGGGCCTTTTGGCGGAAGCGAACGGCCCGGCGGGGGACTGGATCGGGCGGGCGCAGCTGTCAGACCTTGGCGCCCGCGATGCGCGGCTTACGGCGGTGAGCGCGGCGTGCAGGCCGGAGGCCGACGCGCCCTGCCCTGCCACCGGTCAGCTTCCTGCCGACGCGCGGTTCGCCGAGGTGATCGCCCGCCCCGTCGATCTTGCGGTCGTTTTCGCCCCGCCTGTGGAGATCGCGACGGGCGCGCCCCTCGCTGCCGATCATACTGCCCATGTCGCGCTGTTGCAGGCGCTCGACACCCCGGAGCTGTCGCTGCGTCTCGACGCAAAGGATTACGACGTCGCAGTCGGATGGGACGGCGCGTCGCTTTGGTTCGGGCCCCGTGTCGCGATCGAGGGCCAGCCCATCGGCCTGCGCTGGACACCGGGCGAGGCCCCGCTCGCACCGCTCATCGCGCGGATCGCGCGGGCCGAGACGATGGCCCATGCCTTCGGTGCCATTGCCGATGCCGGGTCCATCATGTTCAGAACGCCGGTGCCGGTCGCGGCGCGCGTGGCGCCGGTCGCGTCATCCGACCTCGCCCCGCTCGGCACAAATGTCGACCCGACCGAGGAATGCCTTGCGGCCGTCGCCCGACGCGCACCGGACGCAGCGCGCCCCCTGACGCCACGCGCCGAACTCAAGCAATGCGACACCCTGAGCGTGGCGGCACAGGGCACGATCGCGGGCGCGTATGACGTGAACCGCATCCATATCGACGCGCATTACTGCGTTCACGCGGATTACGCGCGGGTGGAGGACACCGCCGCCGCCGTCGCGCTCGGGCAGGATGTGTGGATCTGTTCGGACTGCGCGGGGAATTACAGCCCCGCAGGTTACAGCGCCGGGGAGGAACGCATGTTCATCGTCGTCGGCGAGGCGGCCGAGAACGCGGCGCCCCTGAACCTCACCGGTCTCGTCGAGACCTGCGACGGCGCGCCCCTGACGCGCGGGGCGCGGGCCGCGGCGGTGGACGACTTTCTGACGCGCCTCACGCGCACCCGCAGCCTGCGGGGCGGCACGGGCTTCGGCGGCGCACCCGACATCTGGGTCGAGGCCTTCGACTGGACAGTCGTGCCCAAGGCCATTGCGCTGGCAGGCGAGCAGCGAAATTGACAACACGGAGGACGAACCATTGAAACTGATCATTCCAGCAACACTCGCGGCGGCGCTGCTTGCCACGGCCGCACCCGCGCAGGACCTCGCCCAATCAGGCGCTGATCCGGCCGGAGAAACCGTGCGCGACTATGTCACCCGAATGCGCGCGATGGCCGAGCCGTCGGGCGACACCCGGATCGTGGGCGGCCAGCCCGCCGAGCCGGGGGCCTGGCCCGCCGCCGTTTCCCTTCACGATCCGGCAAAGCTCGACGACACGGCCGAAGGGGTGTTCCTTTCGCAATTCTGCGGCGGCACGATGATCACGCCGCAATGGGTCCTGACCGCTGCACATTGCGTCGTGGACGAGGACAACAACGCGCTCGCGCCCGAGGATCTTCTCGTGCGCACCAGTTCCCATGTCGTCTATCAGGGCGACCTGTGGGGGGTCGCGCGCGTCATCCCGCACGAGGCCTACGACCCGGACCTGTTCGACAATGACATCGCGCTGGTCCAGCTGGACCAGCCCATCAACGAACCGTCCGGGCCGGTCGGCACGGTGCCCCTTATTCCGCAGGGCGAGATGATCCCGAACGCGCCGGCGATGGTCATCGGCTGGGGCATGCTGGATGACGGCACTTTTCCCGAAGTGCTGATGGAGACGACAATCGACGTGGTCCCGAACGCCACCTGCAACGAGGGGATGGCGGAACAGGCGCGGCGCGAACTGGGCGGCTTCCTTCTGGGTGTGGGGGAGTCCAACGGCATCCCGATGGAGGTGCTCGAGGAGGCGTTCTCGATCCTGTCCACCAACATTAACCCGCGCCTGACCGAGAACATGGTCTGCGCTGGTGTCCCGTCTGGCAAACGCACGTCGTGTTCGGGGGATTCCGGGGGACCGCTCCTGATGCAGGCACCGGACGGCGACTGGGTTCAGGTCGGGATCGTCAGCTGGGGGCGTGAGCCGCTTTCGGCCGAGTCCCGTTGCGCGCATGAAGACCTGTATGCGGTCTACACGCGGCTGTCGTCGTATTTCGACTGGATCGCCGGGCATGTGGGGGGCTAGCAGCCGCGCCGCAGCCCTTGCACTGGCCCTGCTCCTCGCCCCGCCCGCCGGGGCGCAGGGGATCGACGCCCTGAACCAGCAGGCCATCGCGGCCTATCAGGCCGGGGATCTCGCCACGGCGCGGGCGCTGACCGAAGACGCCCTTGCGGTGGACATGGCGGCGGCGGCAGCCGAACCCGAGGCTTACTTGTGGGCCCTGAACAACCTGCTCGTCCTGATGGGCGCGGCGGGCGAGGATGCCGACACCATCCTCGCCACCACGACCCGCGCCGTGGACTTTGCGGCGACGGCGGGCCTTGAAGCGAGTGCGCCGGGGCTGGGCGTGGCGTTTTTCCACGCCTCTGCCCTCGACGCTGCCGGCCACCGGGCCGCCGCCATCGACGCGGTCCGACAGGCCATGACGATGGCGCGGGGCAAGGCGAACCACGGGCTCGCCGCCGCACGGGCGGTCGACCTGTCCTTCGCGCTGGAGGACTACGGGCGGATGGTCGGCTTCATGGAGGAAATGATCGCGGTCACCGGGGGCTATTCCGCGACCACGCTGATCGACACGCTTTTCGAGCGGCAGGAAGCGCTGGAAGAGGCCGGGAAGATCGAGGATGTCGCCCACCTCATCCGCGCGCGCATCCTGATCGCGCAGGTCGTCGTGCCCGCGGATCAGGCCGAGGTCTTCGCGCATACCGCACTGTTCCGGCTTTTCACGCTGAACTATTTCGCGGGGAACTTCGGGGCTGCGGCGGATGCGCTGGGGGAATGGGCCGGGACCGGAGAGGTGACAGAGGACGAGCGTGCGCAGCTTGCGGAGATCGCGGAAAACGTCCTGACCCTGTCGCAGCGCCGGACCTATGGTGCGGAGTCGCAGGTCGCGCTTGGCTATGCGCAGATGGCCGTAGCGCTGGCTCGTGTCGTCTATCCGCCCAACGACGCCCGGGTCGCGCAGGCGTTGCGGGAGCGGGCGGCGGCGGAAGCGGCTTTGGGACAGTATGCCCGGGCCGCCGCGACATTGCAGGAGGCGCTGGCCATCGCGGAGGCGGGCAAGGCGCGCGCGGGCGACCGGGCGTTCCTGCTCTCGGACCTGGCCGCGAATGCGTGGCAGCGCGGGGATCTTGGCCTGTCGGATGCGCTTTATGTGCGCGCGGATGCGTTGATGCCCGCCGGGGAATGGGCCGTGCTTAGCCCCGTCGACCGCATGATCGAGGCAACGAACCGGGCGAAACTCGCGGTGGCGCGCGAGGATGTTGCGACGGCGCGCGCGCATATCGACACCGGGCGCGCGGCGTTGGCGGACGCGCGGGAGGCGGGTCTCGCCCCCGGCGACCGGCCCACCGCAGCCCGGCTGGACGAGGTCGCCGCGCAGCTTGCCCGGATCACCGGCGACGCCCCGTTCGAGGCGGCCTATCGCTGGGCCGCGTCCGTCCGTGAGAACTACCCCGAGGACCACGCCGACCGCGCGCTCGCGCTCTACAACGTGGCAGACCACCTCTATGCGCTCGGCGACCGGGCCGCCGCCCGCGACCTGCTGGACGAGGCCGGGGTGACGGCGGCGGCAACCCTGCCCCCCACCGCGCCGCTCATCGCGAGTATCGCCCGCACACGCGGGATCGACGCGCTGTTGGCAGGCGACCGGGACACTGCCCTCGCCGGACTGGGCGCGGCGGTGGAGATTCACAAGGCGCCGGAGAACCGCGACGCGCTGGCCGACAATGGCTTCGACTTCCAGTTCTACGCATGGCTCCTGCTCGACGCGCCTGCACCGGCGCGCGCCGACGTGGATGCGGCGCTGCGGGCGATCCAGTGGACGCAGGTTAACCGCGCGGCCGAGGCCGTGACGTCGATGGCCGCGCGGCTCGTGCAGGAGGACCCGGCGCTCGCGGTGCTTCTCAAGACCCGGCAGGACGCGCAGGAAGACATCTCGCGCCTCCGTTCCGCCATCGCGCAGGCCTATGCGACCGATGCGGACCTGAGCGGATTGCGGGCGCGGGAGGCGCGGGCCACCGCTGCCCTGGCTGATGCGGACGCGGCGCTGGCCGAATCGGACCTGTCGCTCACCGGGGCGGGCGGGATCGACGCGCTGGGACTGGACGAGATACAGGCGCGGCTTGCGCCCGGCGAGGTTTTCGTGACCTTCAGCCTCCCCGGCCTGTCGCCGGAACGGCTGCCCGGCCTGGACGGCTCCTCCAACCGTGCCATCGCCATCACCGCCGACAGCGTGACGGTCGGACCGGTGCGCGAAGTACGCCGCGCCACGCTGGTCGAGCGGGTGGCCGCGCTGCGGTGTGAAATGGCGGTGAGCGATCCGGGCTGCGGCGCGGCGTTTTCCGGCCCGCTCTTTCGCGGCTCGATGCTGCCACCCACCGCAACGCCGCAGGAGCCGGTCTTTGACTGGGCCGTCGCGCATGACCTCTACACCGACCTTTTCGGCGGGATCGCGGCCGCGCTCGACGGGGCGGACACCGTCATCATCGCGCCGCCGGGTGATCTGCTGAACCTGCCCTTCGCCGCGCTCGTCACGGCACCCGGCCCCCATGACCTTGCCAGCGCACCGTGGTTCATCCGCGACCACGCGGTGTCGGTGCTGCCGTCGATCCCCGCCTTCCGGACGTTGCGGGCGGGCGCGGACGGGCATGTCGGCACCACCTTCCTCGGGGTCGGAGATCCGCTCGTCGGAAACACGGGCGCAATCGCCTGCGCGGCGATCCAGGTCGCGGCGCTGCGCGGGGCGGCGGGCGATGGAGATACGGTCCTTGGGCCGCTGCGCGAGGGCATCCGCCTTGCCGCCCCCGCCGAGTTGCGCAAGCTCGACCGTCTCGCCGACACGGCCTGCGAGGTGGAGGCGATGCGCGCGGCCATCGGGCGCGGCGACATACTCCTGCGCGGCGAGGCCACCGAGCGGGCGATCAAGGCGCGGGATGCGGCGGGCACGCTGTCAGGATACGACGTGATCACCTTTGCCACCCACGGGCTGATCGCGGGCGAGCGGGGCGCGGTGGCCCCCGGTCTGGTCCTGACGCCACCGGAGACGGCCAGCCTCGAGGATGACGGGTTGCTGACCCCGGCAGAGATCGCGCGGCTCACGCTGTCCGCGCGGCTCGTGGTCCTGTCGGCCTGCAATACGGCGGCGGGCGAGACGCCGGGTCAGGCGGGGCTGTCGGGGCTTGCCGGGAGTTTCTTTCACGCCGGCGCGCGCGCCCTTCTCGTGACCCACTGGTCGGTCTATTCGACAGCGTCGGCGCGCATATCGTCGGGCCTTGTCGGGCGGCTCGCGGCACGCCCGGACCTGTCGAACGCCGCCGCACTGCGCGAAACGGTACTCGAGGTGATTGAGGGCGCGACGGTCCCGCTTGAACGTCATCCGAGCTACTGGGCCGCGTTCGCGATCATCGGGGCCTGAGGGTCAGCGGGCGAGCGTGTCCGTCATGTCCGCCTCGGGAAAACAGGTCGGGTTGCGGCCTGTCGCCTCTTGCCAGCGCCCGATCGAACGGCGGGTCTTGTAGCCGGGAAGCCCGTCCACGCCGCCCACGTCATGCCCCTGCGCCACCAGCGCGCGCTGCATGTCGGCGATGTCGGAGCGCAAGAGCCCGCCGACCTCGCCCCACGGCGCCGAAAAGTCGCCCATACCGTAGCGTATGCGGTCGCCCACATGCCCCACGAACAGCGCGTAGAGGTCGCTCGTGTTGTAGTCCTTCAGGACATAGAAATTCGGTGTCACGATGAATGCCGGGCCTTTTCGGCCTGCGGGCATCATCAGGTAGCCTTCGCCTGCCCGCTCATGCTCGGGAAAGGGCCGTCCGCTGACCCGCGTAATTCCCATGTCCGCCCATGCGGCGATGGTGCGGCCCTGATCGGGGCCTTCGAGCGTGCAGCTCACGCTGTCGGGGACGCGCACCTCGAACCCCCAGTCGCGCCCGGCCACCCAGCCGTGGCGGGCGAGGTAGGCGGCGATGGAGGCGATGGTGTCGGCTTCGGAGGTCCAGATGTCGGGGTCGCCGTCCCCGTCGCCGTCGGTCGCGTAGTCGAGAAAGCTGGTCGGCATGAACTGCGGCTGGCCCAGTGCCCCCGCCCAACTGCTTTTCATGCTGCGGGGCGCCCGGTGGCCCGCTTCGGCGATTTCGAGCGCCGCCAGAAGCTCTTGCGTGAAATAGGCCGCGCGGGTGCTCATGAAACCCTTGGTGCCCAGCACCTCGAAGGCGTCATAACGGATCGGCACCCGGCCATATCCGCTCTCACGCCCCCAGACGCCGAGCACGATGCGCCCCGGAACGCCGGTCGCGGCTTCGGCGGCCGCAAGCGCTTCGGCATGGCGGGCGGCCATCACCCGCCCTACCGAGGTCGCGCCATCCAGCCCGTTGCGGTTGAAGTATTTTCCGGGCGACCCGAACTCCGCCTGGCGTTGCGCCTCGGGCGTTTCGGGCGTGGTGCCGGGCGGGACGAGGTCGGGCAGATCCCAGTTGAGGGTCACGCCGTCGAAGGCCGCATCGAACGTCGGCCTCGACACGCCGCGCGACGCGGCTTCGGGCCAGATCGTGGACCCGAGCCATGCGCGGAACTGTCGTTCCACCGCGTCGCGATCCTGTGCGCCGGCGGCGGTGGCGATGAGGCAGAGCGCGGCGATGAGGCGTATGAGGGTCATGGCGCCACCATACATGGCTGCGGGGGCTGCGCCATGCGAGCGATGTCAGGACAGCACGGACCGGCGGGAAACC
>CXWF01001285.1_pt1 | contig 16136 bp, 22 predicted proteins | sample 468421 | NCBI WGS metagenome assembly CXWF01 (sample SAMEA2620812, study PRJEB7988) | marine metagenome | biome: marine biome (ENVO:00000447); feature: surface water layer (ENVO:00002042); material: "saline water (ENVO:00002010), including plankton (ENVO:xxxxxxxx)" | depth 5 m
CGAGCCCATCCTCGCCGATCCCGACGATATGAAGCCAGGGCGCGCTCACTGCACCCGCTCCGGCAGACCTGCGGCCAGCGCATTGACCGCGGCCGAGGCGATGGCCGACCCGCCGCGGCGCCCCCGCAGCGCGACGTAGTCGCAACCGCGCGGGTTGTTCGCAAGCTCCGCCTTGGACTCGGCGGCCCCCACGAAACCGACGGGGAACCCGAGGATCACGGCGGGCTTCGGCGCGCCGGCATCGAGCAGTTCGAGAAGGTGGAACAGCGCCGTCGGGGCGTTGCCGATGGCGACCACCGCGCCCTCAAGCCTGTCGGCCCAAAGCTCTACCGCGGCTGCGCTGCGTGTATTGCCGATGTCGCGCGCGCGCTCCGGCACCGATGCGTCATTGAGTGTCACCACGACCTCGTTCTGAGCGGGCAAATAGCGCCGGATGATCCCCGCGCCCACCATCTCGCAATCACACAGAACCGGCGCGCCGGATGCCAGCGCCGCCTGCCCCGCCGCAAAGGCCCCGTCGGAAAACGCCAGCCGGTCCGCAACTTCCACCATCCCGCAGGCATGGATGATCCGCGTGGCAAGCTGCGCCATGCCCGCATCGAACCGATCCAGCCGCGCTTCCTTTTCGACGGTCGCGAAGCTCTGACGGTAAATTGCAGCCGGGTCACGCTCGTAGCGCAGGGGCGGGCGTCCAGTCATTTCGAGCGCGCCGACTCGGGGCCGTGCGGGTGCCTGGCGTGCGGGTATTCTGCGTGATGGTGGTGATGGTGCCCGTGATCGTGGTCATGGTCGTGGTGATGGTGGTGATCGTGCAGGTGCAGGCGGCACTCACCGGTGCAGAACGTGTCGCAGTATGTGCAATCCTCGACCCGGGAGCCGGGGGCCTGTGCCCCCTGCCCTTCGACATGGTGGTGGTGGCTCTCCTGCACAGCGCCCACCTCGGCTTCGAAACCCAGCACTTCGACCCGGTATTTGCACATCACGCAGGTCGGGGGCGGCGTGTCGGAAAACGCCGGATGCCCCGCCCGGTCCTCCGGCTTGATGTGTTTATGTGCGCCACCGTCCATCGACAGGACCTGTTCGCGATAGGGGCAGGTGCCGCAGTTCGGCGGCGGAACAGTGCCCAGTTGCTCGGTCACGCGCTCGGCGAAGGTTTCGAGCACCTTGGGATGGTCGTTCAGGTAGCCCGCCTTGACGAACTGGATCTCGGGGTGCGCTGCGGCAACACGATCGGTGAAGCCATAGATCCGGTCGATCAGGATGCCGGTGAACAGGAAATAGGGGAACACGACGATCCGCTTGTAACCCAGCTTGGCCGCATGTTGCAGGCAGGGCTCGACCAGCGGGAAAGTGACACCGGAATAGCCGACCTCCAGCCAGCCGAAGCCCAACCCTTCCTGCAAGAGCCGTGCGATCTTGGCGACGTTCGCATTGGCGTCCGGGTCGGACGCGCCACGCCCGATCACGACGAGACAGGTCTCTTCGCGCGGAACGGGGCCGTGTTCGGCATCCGCCGCCGAAACGGCATCGCGCACGCGCTCGCCGGCGGCCGCGACCATCTTCGGGTCCACGCCAAGTTCGCGGCCATAGGACACCTCGACCCCATGTTCGGCAGCATAGGTGTTGAGCACCGCGGGAATGTCGTTCTTGGAATGCATCGCAGCGAACAGCATCCCCGGTACGGCGAGGATCTTGTCGCATCCCGCGTCACGCAGGTTGTCGAGCCCCGATCGGATCACCGGGTTGGCAAATTCGAGGTAGCCATAATCGACCATCCAGTCGTCAGGGAAATAGGCGGGCAGCTTTTCGGCCAGCACCTTGAATTCATCGACGGCAGCCTGGCTGCGCGAGCCGTGGCCACAGATCATCACGCCGGTCTTGGACATCTCAGGCCTCCTGCGTTTCGGAATCGGCGGCCTCATCGGTCTCGTCCGAGACCTCTTCGTCCTTTCGGCCGCGCAGCGCACCCCAGACGGCAACGCCGATGGCCACACCGATCGCGACACCGGCGACGAGGTGGTCGTGCCCGGCCACGTCGGCAAGATGGCCCGGATGGGCCAGCGCCATGCCGGGCAGGAAAGCGAAGAAAGCGAGAAGGCGGGTCATCGGCATGGTCCTTTGCAGCGTCCGGGCGCGGAGAGGCCATGCGTCATCGACCGACGACACCGCGCCCTGATCCCCGGTCTGGGTCGATCATTCGGCAGTCACCTCTCCGGCCCCTCTTGGGGCATCGTCGCGGGAGTCACTACAGGAAAGGCGACACCCGCTCAATCGAAAGCGTCGTATGTGCAGGAGCGCACGAAGCTTGCGCCGATTGAACCGTATCGCACAGATGATCGTTTCCCTATGTAAGTGGCCAAGCAAACATGAGGAGACGCACGATGGGCTATCTCGAGAACGGCGAATGGAACACCGGTTGGTATGACACCAAGGCGCATGGCGGCAAGTTCGTGCGCAGCGAAACGAAGTTCAGAAACTGGATCACGCCGGATGGATCCGCCGGTCCGACCGGCGATGCCGGATTCAAAGCCGAATCGGGTCGCTATCACCTCTATGTCTCCTACGCCTGCCCGTGGGCCCACCGCACCCTGATCTTCCGCACGCTGAAGGGCCTTGTGGATCACATCGACGTTTCGGTCGTGCATCCTGACATGCTCGACGACGGCTGGACCTTCGACACGGATTTCGTCGGCGCCACGGGGGACACGCTTATGGGCAAACCGTTCCTGCGTGACATCTACACGGAGGCCGACCCGACCATTTCGGGCCGCGTCACGGTGCCGATCCTGTGGGACAAGAAGACGAACGCCATCGTATCCAACGAAAGCGCCGAGATCATCCGGATGTTCAACTCGGCCTTCAACGATCTCACCGGGGACACGCAGGATTTCTATCCCGCAGACCTCCATGACGAGATCGAAACCGTGAACGCCCGCGTCTATGACACGGTGAACAACGGCGTCTACAAGTCCGGTTTCGCCACGTCGCAGGACGCCTATGACGAGGCCGTGGGTGCGCTGTTCGACTCGATGGACTGGCTCGAGGACATCCTGTCGCGGCAGCGCTATCTGACCGGCGACCGGGTGACCGAAGCGGACTGGCGGCTCCTGCCCACCCTTCTGCGCTTCGATCCGGTCTATCACGGCCACTTCAAGTGCAACCGGAACCGGCTGGTCGACTTCCCGAACCTCTGGGCCTATTCCCGCGAGCTTTACCAGTGGCCCGGTGTCGCGAACACGGTTCACCCCGACCACTACATCCGCCACTACCACTACAGCCATGAAAGCGTGAACCCGCATCGGATCATCCCGGTCGGGCCGACCATCGACTGGGACGCCCCGCATGGCCGCGACCGGGCCGCGCCGGTCGCGAAATCCGCCTGACAGAGCTTGTGAAGCTGCGTTCATGCCTCATATTGGAGGTATGAACGTCATCTTCATCATCATCGTTGGCGCGGCCGCAGGTTTCGTGGCGACCCGGCTCATGAAGGTCGAAACCGACATCCTGACCACGGTCGCCATCGGCGTGATCGGCGCGCTCATCGGCGGGCTCGTGCTGCGCATCATCGTGAGTGTGGGGAGCGTCGCCTTCGGCTTTCTCGGTGCCGTCGTGGGGGCTGCGTTCCTGATCTGGTTCTGGCAGACCTACGTCAGGAAGTGACTATTTGAACGGCGCCATCCCCTCGCGCGCCAGTTCGTCGGCCTTTTCGTTCTCGGCATGGCCCGCATGGCCCTTGATCCATTTCCACTCGACCTGGTGACGCGCCTGCGCCTCGTCGAGCCGCTGCCATAGCTCCGCGTTTTTGACGGGCTTCTTCGCGGCGGTCTTCCAGCCGTTGCGCTTCCACCCATGAATCCAGGTGGTGACGCCGTTCTTCACATACTGGCTGTCCGTCACGATCGTCAGGTCCGAGGGCCGCTCGAGCGTTTCCAACGCCATGATCGCGGCCATCAGCTCCATCCGGTTGTTGGTCGTCGCGGCCTCGCCCCCCGACAGGTTGCGTTCCTTCACGACCCGTTCGCCATCCTTGGCCTGAAGAAGAACACCCCAGCCGCCGGGGCCGGGATTGCCGGAGCAGGCACCATCCGTGTGCGCGACAAGTTCAACCATGCGACAACACCCAGATCCACGGGGCTTTCGTCCCATCGAGGCCACGCCCCTCGCCTTTCTTTCGGGTGATCGGCGTGAATCCCGCCGTGTTCAAATAGTCGTCCAACTCGTCCTCGGCATAGTAGGTGTAGAACCTCCCGATCCCGTCGCGTTTCTCGCCGGTCCCAAGCTTCACCCCGATATGAAAATGCCCGCCGGGTTTCAACGCCCGATGGACCTGAGCGAGGTGACCGGGGAAGTCGGCGCGCGGTGCATGGAGGAGCGAGAAGTTGGCCCAGACCCCGTCGTAAACCCCGTTCGCGTCAAGGTCGGCGAACACTGCCTGCCGGGCAGGCACGTCGCGTTGGCGCGCCAGTTCCACCATCGCGGCGGAGGCATCGGTCGCATCGACCCGTAACCCCGCATCCATCATCCGACGCGACATCGCCCCGGTGCCACAGCCGAGGTCGAGCACCTCCGCCCTCTTCGGCAGCGCGGCCAGAAAGGCATCCAGCCCCGGATGCTCGACGCCTGCCACCATGTCCGCATAGTCCTGCGCCCGGGCGTCGTAGACCGCGATGGTCTCACGGTCCACGCTCATGCGAAATGGCCGATGACGAGGCACGGGACGACGACGGCCGTGAGAAGCAACCGCAGGCGCGGCCACCAGTCCGGCGCCAGCCGCGCGCGCGCCGCCGCGATGTCGACCGGCAGGATGAACAGAAACCCGGCCGCCAGTGTCAGAAGGGTGTTTTCGCCGAAGGCGAAGAAGAACGCCCAGAGTGCGGGGATCACGGAGATCACATAAAACGTGGTCGCCTGTCGACCCGTCGCGCGGGTTGCGAAACCCCAGATGACGCCGGACATGAAGGCGAGGATGATCATCCCGTAATCCGCGAGCACACCGAAACCCACGAAGTAATCTGACAGGGCCGGAACGGCGACGAAACTCGTGACCAGTCCCCAGACGAAAGGGATAAGCCCGGCAAGGCCGAGCAGCAGCGGGACGCGCGGGATCAGACTCATGCGCGCTCCAGCGCGAGTCGGCCCGCGAGCAGCGCGAAGATCCCGGCGAACGAGCGGTTCAGCCACCGCATCGCGCGCTCGGAGGCGAGTAAGCCGTCGCGCGCCTTGGCCGCGAAAGCACCGTAAAGGGCGAAGACGATGAAAGTCAGCGCCATGAACACGAGGCCGAGGGTGATCATCTCGCCAGTCGCGGCCGCCGGATCGCCCGACAGGAACGGCGGCAGGAGAGCGAGGAAAAAGACCGAGAGCTTGGGGTTCAGGATATTGATGAGTGCGCCGCGCGTGGCGATCCGGCGGCCCGGGTCCCCGGTCGTCTCGCGGCTCACGGCAAGCGTGCCGCCAGAGCGCAGCGTCTGCCACGCCAGCCACAGAAGGTATGCGACGCCCGCGAACTTCACCACGTTGAACAGGACTGCCGAGGTATGCAGCACAGCGGCAAGACCCAGCGTTGCGGCAGCGAGGTGCGGGACGATCCCGACCGTGCAGCCCAGCGCGGCCCAAAGCGCCGCGCGCCGCCCCCGGCCAAGACCGACGGCCAGCGTGTAGACGACCCCGGTGCCGGGAATGACGACCACGACAAGCGCGGTCAGCAGGAATTGGGCGGATATCATCGGGGACTCCTCGCGGGTTCGGCAATCATGTCACTTCGCACCCGCGATGGCCCCGGCGGTCAAGCAGGTTCGCGCAGCACGCGCGGCACCTTGAACTCGACATTTTCGGTCGCGGTTTCGACGGTCTCCACCGTCACCTCGTAACGGTCGCGGAAGGCCTCGATCACCTCGTCCACCAGCACTTCGGGGGCGCTCGCGCCCGCTGTCAGGCCGATGGAGCGGACGCCCTCGAGCGCGCGCCAGTCGATCTCATCCGCCCGGCCGACAAGCTGCGCGTAGTCGCAGCCGCGTGAGCGCGCGACTTCCACCAGCCTGCGGGAGTTTGAGGAATTCGGCGCACCGATCACCAACAAGGCGTCCGCACGCGGAGCAATGGCCTTCACCGCCTCCTGCCGGTTCGTCGTCGCGTAACAGATGTCTTCCTTGTGCGGCCCGATGATGGCCGGGAACCGCGCCCTCAGCGCATTCACGATGCCCGCTGTGTCATCGACGGACAGCGTGGTCTGGGTGATGAAGGCAAGCCGATCCGGATCGCGCGGCGCAAGCGTCGCAACATCCGCCTCGGTCTCGACCAATAAAACTTCACCGTCAGGAAGCTGCCCCATCGTGCCGATGGTTTCCGGGTGCCCGGCATGGCCGATCATGACCATCTGGAGCCCGTTGGCGTGGTGCCTCTCGGCCTCGATATGCACCTTGGACACCAGGGGGCAGGTCGCATCGACATAAACCATCTGCCGCCGCTCGGCCTCTTCCGGCACGGCCTTGGCAACACCATGCGCCGAAAAGATCACCGGGCGGTCGGTCGGCGCGTCCTCAAGCTCCTCGACGAACACCGCACCCTTCTCGCGCAGACTGTCCACGACGAACTTGTTATGCACGATCTCATGCCGGACATAGATCGGCGCACCCCATTTCTCGATCGCCATTTCGACGATCTTGATAGCGCGGTCGACGCCGGCGCAGAAGCCGCGCGGGGCAGCGAGGATGAGGGTGAGGGGCGGTTTTGTCATTCAGAAGCTCCTTGAGGCACACCTAATGACGTGGGCGCGGCACGTCCAGAGGCCCGCGGGCGCGATGCCGTGAGCCATTGCGGCGTTCCGGGAGAGCTACGCCCCTTGTCAGCAGGTCTTCAACATCCTGCGCACGGTGGTTCCAGGCGGGGGGCTCGCGCTGGTATCCCCGGCCCTTGTGCCGTCGGGTCGCCGAACGAAAAACGCCCGGTCCAGCACGACCGGGCGTTCTCCGATGTCAGTCCTGGGACGAGCGGATCAGGCGTCCGCGTCTTCCTCGGAATAGCTGCGTTCCTCGCGTGGTTCGCGGGGCGGACGTCCGATGACTTCCTTCAGCTCATCCAACTCGATGAAATTGTCCGCCTGGCGACGAAGTTCGTCAGCGATCATCGGCGGCTGGCTGCGGATGGTGGACACCACCGACACCCGGACGCCTTTGCGCTGAAGCCCCTCGACGAGCGGGCGGAAATCGCCGTCGCCGGAGAACAGCACGATGTGGTCGACATGAGGGGCGATCTCCATGGCATCGACGGTCAGTTCGATATCCATGTTGCCCTTCACTTTACGCCGGCCCATCGAGTCGGTGAACTCCTTGGCGGGCTTGGTCACCATCGTGAAGCCGTTGTAGTGGAGCCAGTCCACCAGCGGCCGGATCGGCGAGTAGTCGTCGTTTTCGAGAAGCGCGGTATAGTAGAACGCGCGCAGAAGTTTGCCCCGGCGCATGAATTCCTGCCGCAGAAGCTTGTAGTCGATGTCGAATCCGAGCGACTTCGCCGCTGCATAGAGATTCGAACCATCAATGAAGAGCGCCAAGCGCTCATCCTTGTAGAACATTATTGATCCTTCCGAATTCTGTTCGCCGCCTGCGCCGTGAGTGGTAAGGGAAAAAATAGGCAGCGGCGAATTCGCGACAACATAGGGATTGGGTGGGATGACGCAACCATATGGCGAGGGGTTACGCCGGGATAATGCGCTGGTTTGCCTCGGAAGCAACGCAACGTCACATGCCGGGGGGCCGGTCGAAACGCTGCGGGCCGCGCTGAAGTCGCTCGACGACGGCCCAGTCAAGATCGTGCGAACCAGTCGCTTCTTTGTGTCTCCTTTCGTGCCGGCCGGCTCGGAACCGGACGTGGTGAATGCCGTGGTGGCACTCGCTACAGACTTGAAACCAAACGCATTACTTACACGCCTCCACGAGATTGAGGCCGATTTTGATCGCCGGAGAGAGGTGCGCTGGACATCGCGCACGCTCGATCTGGACCTCATCGCTATCGGCGAGTCTATCCTGCCCGACCCGTCCACGCTTCGTGAATGGGTCCATCTGCCGCCCGACAGGCAGAAATCCGCCGCGCCAGACAGGCTGATCCTGCCACATCCCCGGATGCAGGACCGCGCTTTTGTCCTGGTCCCAATGGCCGATATCGCGCCGGACTGGCGCCATCCGCTCTCGGGCCGGACGGTCCGGGACATGCTGGATGACCTTCCACCGTCCGACATCGCGGCGGTCACGCCGGTCGAAAGCGCCGACGGATAGCCGAAATACCCTGAGAAACTAGGGCAGAAACGGTGCGAATCTGCTTGTGTTCGGCCCGTTTCGCCCCTAAATAGCCCCTTCACATCCGCGAATTGATTGGAGTCCATCTATGGCCCGCGTGACGGTTGAAGATTGCGTTGACAAAGTCCCGAACAGGTTTGACCTGGTGATGCTTGCCGCCCATCGTGCGCGCGAAATCGCTGCCGGCGGCCAGATCACGGTGGACCGCGACAACGACAAGAACCCCGTCGTGGCCCTGCGTGAAATCGCGGACGAGACGCAGACGGCGGACGACCTCACCGAACGGATGATCGAGTCGAACCAGACCCAGATCGAAGTCGATGAGCCGGAAGACGACCAGATGGCGCTGCTGATGGGTCAGGAGACGCCGGACAAGCCGGACGACGACGACATGACCGACGAGAAGCTTCTTCGCGCGCTCATGGAGGCCCAGGGCCAAGGCTGACCCTGAGACCGCACCTGCATGGCCGAGCTGAACCCCGAAGAGCTTGTCGCGCAGGTCCGCGCCTACAACCCTAAAAGCAATTCGGACCTCATTCGCGCCGCCTTCGAATATGGGCGGCGCATGCATGACGGCCAGCTGCGCCACTCCGGCGAGCCGTATTTCACGCATCCGGTCGCCGTGGCCCATATCCTCGCCGAGCAGAAGCTCGACGACGCCACGATCATCACCGCGCTTCTGCACGACACGATTGAAGACACCGGGTCGACCTACAAGGAGGTGTCCGAGCAATTCGGGGCCGACGTGGCCGAGCTTGTGGATGGCGTCACCAAGCTGACCAATCTCCAGCTTTCCTCCACCGAGACCAAGCAGGCCGAGAACTTCCGCAAGCTGTTCATGGCAATGTCCAAGGATCTGCGGGTGATTCTCGTCAAGCTCGCCGACCGTCTGCACAACATGCGCACGATCCGCGCTATGCGGCTCGACAAGCAGGTGCAGAAAAGCCGCGAAACGATGGACATCTTTGCGCCGCTCGCTGGCAGGATGGGGATGCAGTGGATGCGCGAGGAACTCGAAGACCTCGCCTTCCACGTCCTCAATCCCGATGCCCGCGCGTCGATCATCCGGCGCTTCGTCCACCTGCAAAAGGAATCGGGCGACGTGATCGAAAAGATCACGAAGGACATCATCAAGGAACTCGACCGCGTCGGGATCGAGGCCGAGGTCTTTGGCCGCGCCAAAAAGCCCTATTCGATCTGGCGCAAGATGCAGGAGAAGGACCAGTCGTTCTCGCGCCTCTCCGACACCTACGGGTTCCGGGTCATCACCAGGAGCGAGGCGGACTGTTATTCCGTTCTGGGCGCGGTCCACCAGCGGTGGCGTGCGGTGCCGGGGCGCTTCAAGGACTACATCAGCCAGCCGAAATCCAACGGCTACCGCTCGATCCACACGACCGTATCGGGCCGCGACGGAAAGCGGGTGGAGATCCAGATCCGCACTCGCCAGATGCACGAAGTGGCCGAAGCCGGCGTCGCCGCCCACTGGTCCTACCGCGACGGGGTGCGGGCCGAGAACCCCTTTGCGGTCGACCCCGCGAAATGGATCGCGACCCTTACGGAGCGGTTCGAGAACGCCGAGGATCACGACGAATTTCTCGAGAACGTCAAACTCGAGATGTATCAGGATCAGGTGTTCTGCTTCACGCCCAAGGGCGAAGTGGTGAAACTGCCACGCGGGGCAACACCGCTCGACTTCGCCTATGCGATCCACACCCGGATCGGCGACAGCTGCGTGGGCGCGCGCGTCGACAACATCCGCGTGCCGCTCTGGACCCGGATCAAGAACGGGCAGTCGGTCGAGATCATCACGGCCGAAGGCCAGTCACCGCAGGGCACCTGGCTCGACATCGTCGTGACGGGGCGGGCCAAGTCCGCCATCCGCCGCCGCCTGCGCGAAGAAGACCGGGAGCGCTACATCAAGCTCGGGCGCGAACTCGCCCGCGTCGCCTTCGATCATGTCGGGCGCAAGGCCACCGACAAGGCGCTCTCCACCGCCGCGCGGCAATTGAGCCTTGGCAGCGCCGAGGAACTCCTCGCCCGTCTGGGCTCCGCCGACCTCGCCGCACGCGACGTGGTCGCCATCCTCTATCCCAACGCGCAGGACAGCGGCAGCAAGATCGACCCCGACCGCGCGGTGATCGGCCTCGAACCCGGCCAGAGCTTCACCATCGCCAAATGCTGCCAGCCGGTGCCGGGCGAGCGCATCGTCGGCATCACCTATCGCGGCAAGGGCGTCGTCGTGCATTCCATCGACTGCCTCGCACTCGAGGCGCTGGACGGAGACAGCTCGCGCTGGGTGGACGTCCACTGGCACTCCGGCCAGCATCCGGCGATCCACTCGGTCACGCTCGATATCGTCATTGCGAACGGTCCCGGCGTGTTGGGGCGAATCTGCACATTGATCGGTGAGCAGAAGGCCAATATTTCTGACCTTCACTTCGTTGACCGAAAGCCCGATTACTTCCGTATCTACGTCGATGCCGACCTGCGGGACGTGGAACACCTGCACGCCGTCATGCTCGTCCTCGAAGCCGAGACGGATGTGGCCGAGATTCGCAGGCACCGCGACCTGAGCCGCGCACCATAAGGGAAAGGGGGGGCCGAGCGATGTTCAAACGCAAGCCGCGCTCCTACCTCCGCACGGTGCTGGAATTCTTCTACCCGCGTGGCGGCTGGTATCGCGCGACTCGTTACGTCATTTATCGCCTGCGCCGCCTGCCCGACCCCGCCCACCGGATTTCACGCGGGATCGCGGCGGGCGTGTTGGTGAGCTTCACACCCCTCTTCGGCCTGCATTTCCTGACCGCCGCATTCCTCGCATGGGTCGTACGGGGCAACCTGCTCGCCGCCGTGCTCGCAACCTTCGTGGGCAACCCGATCACCTTTCCCTTCATCGCGGGGATGAGCATGCGGCTGGGCAACCGTATTCTCGGGAACCCCGTGGGGGATATGCGCCTGCCGCAGGTGGTCGACGCTTTCGCCAATGCCTCGGGCGAGATCTGGCACAACGTCCTGTCGGCCTTCACATGGCGCACCGCGCATTGGGACGGGCTGGGCCTGTTCTTCGACCGGGTTTTCCTGCCCTATCTCGTGGGCGGCCTGCTTCCCGGTCTCGGCGCGGCCTTCATCGCCTACGGCTTGTCCCGCCCCGTCATCACCGCGTATCAGAAACGTCGTGTGAAACAGCTTCGCAAGCGCTACGAAAAGCGCATGGCGGAGCGGACCCGGACCCGCAAGGAGGGCGATACATGACCGGCAAGCTGCGCCTCGGCGTGAACATCGACCATGTGGCCACGGTGCGCAATGCACGCGGTTCGGCCTACCCCGACCCCGTGCGCGCGGCCAGACTTGCCGAAGAGGCAGGGGCCGACGGCATCACCGCCCACCTGCGCGAAGACCGGCGTCACATAGGCGACGACGACATCGAACGACTGGTCGAAGAGCTGTCGGTCCCGCTCAACTTCGAAATGGCCGCGACGGATGAGATGCAGGCCATCGCCCTGCAACACAAACCGCACGCGGTCTGTATCGTTCCGGAAAAGCGTGAGGAGCGCACGACCGAGGGTGGGCTCGAGGTCGCGAAGGACGAAAACCGCCTTGCCCATTTCATCGCACCTCTGGCCGATGCGGGTTGCCGCGTGTCGATTTTCATCGCCGCCGACCGTGCCCAGATCGAGGCCGCGAACCGCATCGGCGCGGCGGTCGTCGAACTGCACACCGGCGCCTATTGCGATTTCCACGCCGAAGAAAAATTCGAGGAACGTGACGCGGAGCTCGAACGCCTGCGCGACATGGCGCACTTCGCCCATTCGCTGGGGCTCGAGGTCCACGCCGGTCACGGGCTGACCTACGACACGGTGCAGCCGGTCGCGTCCTTTCCCGAGGTGATGGAGCTCAACATCGGGCATTTCCTGATCGGCGAGGCGATCTTTCGCGGGCTTCCCGAAAGCATTGCAGAAATGCGCCGGCTCATGGACGACGCAAGGGCGTGACCATCGGTGAGCTCCTCCCGATCCTCGCGATCTGGGCCGTCGCCGTAGCCTCCCCCGGCCCTGCGAACCTCACGCTCATTTCGACGGCCCTGGGCTCCGGTCGCCGCGCAGCACTCGGCGTCGCCTCGGGCATCATTACAGGCTCGGTGACTTGGGCGACGGCTGCGGGCCTCGGCCTCGGCGCACTGATGATGGCCCATGCGTGGACCATCGACATCCTGCGTTATCTGGGGGCCGCCTACCTGCTTTACCTCGCCTTCCGGTCCGCCCGCGCCGCGTTGCGCGCGAAGACGCGTGAGTTGGAACCCACGCGCGCCGGCATCAGCTTCCGCAAGGGCTGGCTCAAGGGCGCTACGGTCCACCTGACGAACCCCAAGGCGATCTTTTTCTGGGGATCGCTGTTCGCGGTCATCGTTTCGCCGGACGCGCCGGGGCGCGATCTGCTCACCGTGGGGCTTGCCTGTATCGCAACCTCGACGACCGTGGTCTTCGCCTACGCGCTCCTGTTCTCGACGCGCCGGGCGGCCATGGTCTACCTTCGCCTCCAACGCGTGTTCGACGGCCTTTTCGCCGCGCTGTTCGGCGGCGCGGCCATCAGCATCCTGACCATGAGGTTCACATGATCCGTCTCGCCCTCGCCGCCCTGTGCCTCACCGTTGCCCCCGCTGCCGCACAAGTGGCGGTTGGCGACTGCGACTGGCGAGCCAGCGCGCAGTCCGTCGCGGAACCGTGGGAAGCGAACTCCCGCACTTTCGCGAACGGCGACGTGCGACTGGCGAAACTCGACGTGGGCGAACCGGCCTTCGGCGGCTTCTTCCTGCTTGTCCTGTCGCCGCCTCGCGACGAGATCGGCTTTCGCCAGTGCCGCGTCATCACCTTCCCTGAGACGAGCGGTTTCGGAGGCATGGATTTCGATGCTCTGGAGGCGGGCTATGATCCGTCCGTCGGGCTCATGTTCACCGTCCCGGTCAAGGTCTTCGTGGCATCCGACGCGGTGGAAGGGCAACCGGCCCTGCTGCGGTTTTCCCTGAATCAGGCGACCGGAGCCATCTCTCCCCGCCTCACGCTGACGCGCGACTGAGGGAACCTGACCCCCCGGGTGCCGGGTGTTCCGAGGTAAGCACGAACGGACGGGTAGTCGGTCAGGCCAGCTCGATCCCATCCGCCGCAAGTTCCTCTTTCATCCAGCGAATGAAGTAGCGTTGCGCGGGTCCGATGCTCCGATCCTTGGCCGAGACGAGCCAGTAACTCTGCCCGGTCGGCTCACGCCGCGCGAACGGTGCAACGACCCGGCCTGACGCGAGGGCGTGCAGGTCGAGCGTCTCCCACGCGAGGAAAACGCCCGCGCCCCCAGCGGCGGCATCAAAACAAAGGCTCCCATCCGAAAACTCCGGTCCGGGGCCCAGAATACCCGCGCTCAACCCCTCGGGCGCGAGCCAGGTTTCCCAGGAAATCGTCGTGTTCACATCGCGCACGATCGGCACGTTCGCGAGGTCTTCAGGCGTGGTCAGCCGCGCGGCCATGTCCGGCGAACAGACCGGCATGACGCGATGGTCGAACAGCTTTTCCGCCCGCACCCCGGCATAAGGCCCGGTCCCGATCCGCAAACACAAGTCCACATCCGAGGTGTTCGGGTCCACCAGTCCCACGGAACTGTCGATCCGCACCTTCACCTCCGGATGGCGCTCGGAGAACCGCGGCAGGCGCCAGACCAGCCACCGTGCCGCAAAGATCGGCGCGACGGATACGACAAGCGTATCGCGCCGGTCCCGCGTCGCTTCCCCGACCGCCGCCGACAACTGCGCGAAACCCGCTGAGAGCGGCCCCAGCATCGCCGCCCCTGCAGCGGTCGGCGTCATCCCCGACCGTCCGCGCGTGAACAAAACGACATCCAGCGCCGCCTCGGCCTTGGCGATACGCTGGCTGACCGCGCCGATGGAAACGCCAAGCTCTCCCGCTGCGCGCGCCAGAGATCCGAGGCGCCCGACAGCTTCGACGGCGCGCAGGCCGGACAGGTGGACATGATCGAGTTTCTCCATTCAATAAATCTAAACGATAGTGGAGGTCATCTCCATGTTTTTATGGCGCAGCCATATGCATGATGTTCCCAACCGAAAGGAACACAACCATGCCCTACCTTCTCCCCGCCCTCCTGCGCACCACCCCGATCCGTCGCGCGCAACCGCCGGACCCGCTCGACCATCCAGCGCTGCACGACCTGCCGCCCGCCGCGCTGGCCGACTTGCCCCGCCCGCGCAAACCCTCTTGACGCCGCCGCGCCCACGGGCGAACCCGAGGCATGATCCTCGGCATCGGAACGGACCTTGCGAACATCGACCGGATCGCCGGCGTGCTGGAACGCCACGGCGACCGGTTCCGCGACCGTGTGTTCACCGACACCGAGCGGATGAAAGCCGCCCGCCGCAAAGACGAGGCAGGCACCTATGCCAAACGCTGGGCGGCCAAGGAGGCCTGTTCCAAGGCACTGGGCACGGGCCTGCGCATGGGGATCAGCTGGAAGGACATGGCGGTCTCGAACCTCGGAACCGGCCAACCCGTGATGCATCTCACCGGCTGGGCCGCCGAACGGCTCGCCTCGATGACGCCCGAGGGGCATGAGGCCATCGTTCATGTCACCCTCACCGACGACCACCCCTGGGCGCAGGCTTTCGTCCTGATCGAAGCCCGCCCGATTGCTTGACTCGACCTGCCGACCCGCCCATGTAGCGCGGGTAGCAGTCGGAGGCAGGGGCACATGGCGGCAGAGAAAAAAGACGGGATCATGGAAACCGTCAAGACGGTGGTCTGGGCACTCCTCATCGCAGGTGTCTTCCGCACGCTGTTCTTTCAGCCTTTCTGGATTCCCACCGGCTCGATGAAGGACACGCTGATGATCGGCGACTTCCTCTTCGTCAACAAGATGGCCTACGGCTACTCCCAGTATTCCTGCCCCTTCGCGATGTGCCCGATCTCGGGCCGCATCCTGGATTCCGAGCCCGAGATGGGCGACGTGGTCGTCTTCCGCCACCCGACGCTCGGCACGGATTACGTCAAGCGCCTGATCGGCAAACCCGGCGACAAGATCCAGATTCAGGACGGCGTGCTGTCGATCAACGGCGAAGAAGCGACGCAAGTGCCCGACGGCACGTTCGAGGAGATCTACCGCAGCCAGGGTCGCTTCGGCACCTTCCCGCTCTGCTCCAACGGTCCCGTCGGTCAGGGCGGCACCTGTGTGAAAGAGAAATACATCGAAACGCTGCCAAACGGCGTGGATCACTCGATCCTCAACGTGGGCGATGGGCGGCTCGACGACACCAACGTCTTCACTGTGCCCGAAGGCCACTACTTCTTCATGGGCGACAACCGCGACAACTCCACCGACAGCCGCGTGAGCCAGCGCGCCAATGGCGTGGGCTTCGTGTCCGAGGAATACCTGATGGGCCGCGTCGACCGCGTGATCTTCTCGGCCGCAGGCAAGCGCCTGTTGTATTTCTGGACGTGGCGCGGCGACCGGTTCTTCAAGAAAGTCGAATGAAGCTTTCCGCCGACCTGCACACGTTCGCCAAGAGGATCGGCCATGACTTCGCCGACCCGGAACTTCTGATCCGGGCGCTGACGCATGGTTCGATCTCTTCGGACACCCGCCCCGACAACCAGCGGCTTGAGTTCCTGGGCGACCGGGTTCTGGGCCTCGTGATGGCCGAGGCGATGCTCGCCGCCGACCATCAGGCGAGCGAGGGCCAACTGGCCCCCCGTTTCAACGCGCTTGTGCGCAAGGAAACCTGTGCCGACGTGGCGCGCCAGGTCGACCTCGGCGCCGTGCTCAAACTGGGCCGGTCCGAGATGATGTCGG
>CXWF01011710.1_pt1 | contig 16041 bp, 31 predicted proteins | sample 468421 | NCBI WGS metagenome assembly CXWF01 (sample SAMEA2620812, study PRJEB7988) | marine metagenome | biome: marine biome (ENVO:00000447); feature: surface water layer (ENVO:00002042); material: "saline water (ENVO:00002010), including plankton (ENVO:xxxxxxxx)" | depth 5 m
ATTACCAAACAAATTTCCAAGTAAATAATTACCGACTTTATGTTTAATTCTTATATTCTTTAATCGTTTTTTAACTAATTGTATTTTATTATATTCTGCAACTTGTACTTTTATAGCATCATCCATCTGATTTATGATATCCTCTATAGAATTTTTAGTATGTTTTCTCATATATGTTATGTTTCCAACAAACATAAGGTTAGAACATACTACAACTCTACCACCTATAGCTATACCACTTGACATTGTTTTGTCATAGCTTGAACGTATACCTATAGTAAGTTCAGTAATATCAGGTGGACTATAAATATTTTCTATTTTTGGGTCTTTACGGTAAAGTATATTTTCTTTTAACCCATATGTTAATGTGCCAAAGAATTGTTTTTGATTTTTTGAAATCAAATAATCTTCTTTTACATCATCTATATCTATTTTATATTTATCGTTGATTTGTAAACCATTATCATAACCCAATCCAAGGTTAGTTGCATTAGCAGATACTTTCACTATCTCTGCTAATTCATGAAACCCTATTGGTTGATATGTTTCTGTTTCTTGAGGTATATCATTTAAGGTAAATTCTTCTAGTTGTTTAGAATCATGAAACCTATAACCTATACCCATTACTCCACTTTCCATTTATCTACCTCCTCAAGAGCACCCAAAGGATGCACAGTATTATCTTCATTATCTAGTTTTATTTTACCTAGTTTTATTTTATATATATTAGCTACTTTTTTAAGCAGTATAGTAGTATAATATTTTTTATCGGAAGTCATTTCATCTACAAATCCTTCTTCCCATAAATATTCTATAGCATCTATACAGTCTTTTTTACATACATCATTTAACATTATTAATCCTCACAATCTGTTGTACATTGTATGCCATTACGTATTTTAGATTCTCTTTCTACATCAACATTATATTCTTCATCATTGTTTATTGCTTTACGAAAATCTGTTACATCATCCATAAATATACCTTTACATTCCATGTATTGTATATTTGATAGGCTATATGTTTTACTTAACCAACTTTCTAAACTATCTGTATCTCTGCTTATATTTTTTGGTATCTTTATAAAATCTGTAAAACCAGTATCATAGTTATGTACAGATATATAAGGATACGATATTGCACGGTCCATGTTTTTTTGTTTGTTAATTATTTTTTTAATATTACCAATCATATCCCATCTATTTATTTTACTCACTAGTTTTTCTCCATTTTTTCTGTAGGTATCTGTCTAAATATATCATGGTATATCAGTAGTTTATTAAATAATTTGAAATCTTCTTTACTGATTTCATTCATTATATTTTTATTTTTAATAAACTCTTCTACAATTTCTTTATATCTACCACCATATATATCTTTAGTTATTTTAAAGTATTCTCTTATATGACTTTCAGATATATTATATTTAGGTTTATTTTTATTACTTGATGTTTCAAACTTTATATTTTTTTTATTATTCATTTTTACCTTTCTTGTTAATTCCCAGTCAAGACAAACTGTACAGCCAATTTTTTGTTTATAGCATCATTAGTAATATGAACTGCAGGTTGATATACTTAGATTTATAAATCAAGTTCTTGACTGGGTTTTAACATTTGCTCACTCAGCCAAAATTAATCTATTATTTATATATGTATATATCTTTAATAAATCTAAATCTTTTTGGCTTAGTTGTGAGTTGTACTTTATTCTTTTTAACATAATGCATTTTGATTTATATTGTTTTTTAATATCTATTAGCTCCTGTTTATTCATTTGTCTTACCTTATATTTATCTATTGGTAGACTTTGAAAACATTCTGCTACAATACTAAATGCATTATACCATCTACGTTCTGCTCTATAGTTGTTCATTTATAGTAACCTTAATTTCAAAGTTATCTTGATTAAGTTTATCTAAACTATCAAGAACATCTGTAACTTTTCTATTTGTTACTCTTTTAAATTCTTGAACTATTTCGCCATTTGCTTTGTCAACTAACATAATATTGTATAATGGTTTATCATTAATTGCATCTCCCATTTTTCTAGCAGTTTTACCTGCTAAACGAAAGACTTGATTAAAACCATATGCCATATAGCCAATTGATTTAGCTACTGTTCCTACTAACTTGAACTTGCTCAACGACATCTGTATTCTCCTTATTTAATAATATTTCTCCTGTTATTTCATCTTGGTATTCACACCTTGTACAATACCATACACATTCTTGATATTTAAATGATCTATCATCTTTATATAAAGTTGTATTATATTCTACTACATCTACATATTTATCTGAGTTACATCTATCACATATCATTTGAATTTTCTCAACTTAATTTCATTTAATCTTCGTGCTGCTGCACCATTTTTTTTGATTTTATTTTTTAATAATAAGTTTTCATAAAAATCAATGAGTGCTCTATCTGCCATATGTCTATCTATTGCATATGGATTATCTTCACTAAAGTTCATTTCATTCATCATATCATCTATAGTTTTTTTTGGTTTAGTCATCTGTATTTATCTCCATTATTTGTTCTTTACTATTTACATGTATTACAAAACCATTAGGCATTTCTTTTATTTTAGTTATATCAGCAATATATTCTAATTCACCACCTTCGAAATCTGCACCTACATCTTTTGCAATATATAAAGGTTTATTACTATAAAATAAACTTGATATTGTTTCATCAATATCCATATATGGTGAACGTATTTCTAAAACATATGTTATTTTCTTATCCATTTTTTTTATCTCCTTTTTAAATAATAAATACAAAAAAAAGAGAAAAAGTTTTAGGTAGGAAAGGGTTATGCAAAACCTGTAACCTAAAACTAACTCTCTTTTTTTTAATAGCATTATGCCACTTTAAAGTCATCTTATAAATAAATGCTAACATTTATAAGGTAGACTATAATTCTAAAAGAAATCATCTTTATGGTATGTTGCATAGAAGTGTGTAACAGGGACTAATTAAATTTAACGTTATACGGCTATCTCTATTTCTTACCTAGTTAAATTTTAATACATATCTGTATTACCAACGTCTTGGAAATTAGTTTGCACCTTAACTTTGAAGGGATATGACATTCGACCCATGATTATTTCATATATTAGCACAGTCCATATGGCAATCGTAGTGCTTTATAATATATTCCATAAACGAAATAGGCTTAATCACACGTACCTATTTCTTCATTCACTTATTAGGTGATGATTTCTTTTATTTTTTTTAAATCTTAATAATAAGTAGTAGTAGAGAAGATGCTTTGATACATAACCATCAATAAATATATCGGCAACTTTTTTCTACTACTACTTATTTGTGTGTTCAATCAATACTCTTTTCTATCCCAATCATTTAAAGCATGTCTATAACCTTCGTCATAACATCTTTGTTTTAGTATTTTTTCTAATTTATAGGGAATAGGTTTACTTAATAAATCTTTGAACAACACTATTGCTACTACACCACAGCCAAAGCCCAGCATGTAACACATTAAATTATCTATAAACAACATTATTTTCTCCTAACTATATTTACTATTGTTTTTATAATAAACATTATTATTTGATACATAGTTTTAAAACATTCATAGACACCTACAGCAAACATTGCTGTAAAGAATACTGGAAACAAAAATACCATTGCTATCCTTGATGATAGTTCAAAGTTAAATGTTTCTAACCAGTTATTTTTTTTCATTTTTTTCTCCTTTTTTTCTTGAATCCATATTATCAACAGAAGTTTCTTGAGTTAAATAAAACTCAAGAATTTCATCAGGCTCAACCGTAACACAATAATCTTCCATTTTTTCTATTTCCCAGTCTGCCCAGTCTCCCATAATTTTACTCCTTTCTTTAGTAATGTATGAGTTTCTTAACACCTTTTTTCTTTAAAAAAAAAGAACAAAAAAAAGAGAAAGATATATTGGGTGCAAAATAAATTACACCCAACATAAGGAGGAAGGCAAATGAGAGGAAGGAAAAAGACAAGCTTATAAAGGAATAACTTTATATTTTACTGATTGTCTGCCATCTTTTGTTTTTGATATGGCTGGTAATTTACCTTGTTTTACCTCATAACTATATAACCTTAAATTATATACTTTAAGATTATTATTTATTTCATCACGAAGTTTCTCAGTAGCCTTTTCAATACGAAGAAAACAAAAATCACCTTTACTAACCTCATCTTCGTTAGAAAAATATAACCAATTCTCATTTTCATCTTGTGTTGAAAATTGATAATCTTTTTCTGGTGCTTTTTGAGCACTTTGATGTTCTTCTATGGATAAATCCATAAGCATTTTTTCGGACATAACAATATCCCTTTCTATTTAGTTATTAAAATAAGAAACACAAAAAAGAGAATGTATTTTTTTTGTATAAAACATTCGGTATAAGTATAAACATTTGAACAATGAAAAAAAATGAGAGACAAATTAATGCCTCTCATTTAGTTTAATCAATCCACTCTAATATATCACATTCATTTGGTACACCAGGTTGATTGAGACAAGAAAGATTACCACAAATTTTACATTTCATATCTTCAATTTCGGTTTTAGTTAAACCTTCTTGAAGATAAAATAATTTGGATTCTTCCTCTTCTAACTCATTTATTATTTGAGCCAATTTGTTATATAAATCAGACATAATTCCTCCAATTTGATTAAAAAAAAATACATAAATAAGAGAGACATATTGATTTTCTTAATCTTCGGCAAAAAGAAAACACACTTTGTGTTTTCAAAGGCAAAAATCTTTAAGTCACTTATTAGTGAGTTAAAGATTTTAAAATAGAATGAGTGAATAAAATGAGTAAAACTGAAAGTTTTACACATATTACTTTTATGAAAGAGAGAACAAATCTTCTAAGTGCACACAACAAGGGTGCACACATTGCCTTCATTCTTAATGACCAAGGGTAGACACAACAAGTGTCTACACCTTTCTTTTTTTTATAAAGATTGTAAAAACAAAAGCACCCCAATAAGGGATGCTATTGTCCATATGATTATTTCTCTCATAAACAAACCTCACGAAAATCTTTTGCAAGTTTATCGTAACTATTTTGCAATTTTGTATAATCATTAACTATCGTATTATAGTTTTTTACCATAGTTTCATATTTATATAAGATATAAAAATAACCACCACCGAAACCAGACATAAACATTATTAAACTTAATATATATAGCATAATATATATTTCTCCTATTATTTAATTATTAAATTGAAACACAAAAATAAGAGAGGCAAATGAATGCCTCCCTTATGATTATTTCTCTCATAAGTAATTTTCCTCTAGTTCATCAACTTGACCACTTATAAGGAACTCACGATCTGTTACTGATAAGTATGGAAAACAATTTTGTATAAGTTCTCCTTGACGATAACGAAATATGTCTTTACACAAGACACCTTTAACTGTATATCTCTTATTGGTAACAATTAATTCACGTGTTAATTTATGGAACTCTATTACATTTCCAGTTATTGTATATGAATCCTCATCATCAATGGATTCACCAAATACTTTTTCGAACTGACAATATTTGTCTGCATAATACATAAGATTTCTCCTTTATTATATTTAATTAAACATACAAAAAAAAGAGAGACAAACTAATGCCTCTCTAATTTATTCTAATCTATTCTATTTAACCCACCAAATATAGAATCGCTATATTCTGGTCCATCACAATAGTCTGGGTCATCAGAACGATTTAGACACAGCCAATTATCACAAGATTTACATTCTACCTCATGTATTGGGACTTCCCTCATTAATTTATCTTGAATACGTACCCACTCTGCTGGACTAATTTCTTTTACTTTTGACATAATATTTCCCTTTACTTTTGTTTTTAAAAAAATAATACAAAAATAAGAGAGAGTTACTTTAGTAACTCCCTCTCTATTGTATGGATTATTTATTCCATTCAGACTTGGATAGTTTTACAACGTGGTCGAACGCTGTTGGAACTGAAGAGATTGTCTTACCTGAAGTGATAAACAATACACGTATTGCTTTACTTAAGAAAGAGAAGAATCCCTCTATGAATGGAACTTTGATAGTGAAAGATTTGTGATTAACAGTCATAATGATGACCTCCTAATTAATATTAATAAATTGTAACACACAAACAAGAGTTTTCAACTTGTTGAAAAGTCGTACCCACGAACCGAAGGGGAGTGGGTAACGTAAACATCTCTCACACACATTTTAATGTAAATTTTGAAACTTCATCACTCCACTTGCAGTTAAAATATAAAAAGGTTATATTATTACATGGCTATGAAAAAAGTAAAATATGAGGTATTTAATGCTACAACTGGTAAATGGGAAGAAGATTATACTACACAAGCAGAGATAGATAAAGCTATGGAAGTATTCTTAGAAGATTACCAATATTATCAAGCTGAAAAAGAAATTATACACGAGATCGTGAAACAAAAGTTAACATTAAAAAAGAATAAGGAGAAAAACTAGTAATGTAATACATAGGTAATGTATTACTAGTGTATATATATAATATATATATATTAATCCCTACATATATGGAAACAATAACAAGAAGAGTAGATAATAAAGTACAGAAGTTTACTGTATTTAAAAAAGATGAGAATCATCCTTACTCTGTGCATTGGAAACAAGCATGGAAAAATGGTTGGGCAGAAACAGATGATGGATATGTAGCCCAATGTTTAGATAGAACAACTTATAAAGATTCAAAAGGTAAAGTAAAACGTTTAATAAAACTTACCTGTGGTATACAATGGGTATCACCAACCTCTAAATTATTATATGAACCTAATAGAGATGCAGGTATCTACTCTATGGTTAAGCCAAAAAGTTGGCAAGAACGTGAAGCAGGTAAAACTCGTACTAAAAATGCAGTAAATGCATACGTATCTAAAATATTTGCAGGTAAAAAGGTAGATTGGGAAGAAATAGGTACAATATATAGGGGTGATGAGAAAAAACCTGCAGCTACAGCTAAAAGATTATTTAAAGAAAAGGTAGTAAAACAAATGGTAGAAGAAAAAATGAAGGAAGTACTAGCATCTAAAGGTATAAATAGAGGATTTGTACTAGATGTTATTAGAAAATCTATAGATATAGCAGAAAATAAAGAAGATGTTTCAAATATGCTACGTGCTGCAGAGAATTTAGTAGATATGTTAGAAATGAAACCTAATAAAAAGATTACAACAGACACATTGCAGATAGATATGACTAATCAGATAGCAGATAAGATTGAAACTGAAGAAAAGAAGATGATTGCTCAACGAAAAACTGAGATTTAATGCAAAATTCCCAAATTAAAGAAAAACTATCTGCAGATATTATTTTATTTGGAAAAATCTGTTTTCCTAATATGTTTTCTACAGATTCTCCACCATTTCATTACGAAATTGCTGGATTATTAGAAGATATGGGTAATAATAAATTAAATATTATTGCACCTAGAGGACATGCTAAGTCTTCTTTAGTTGCATGTGTGTTTCCTATATGGCATATACTTACACAGCAAGGTCCTAAGTTTGTAGTACTATCATCTAAGACTGAAGGACATGCAGTTAGATTATTACAAACAATTAAAAATGCATTAGAGTATAGTGCAGAGCTTAGAAGTATATATGGTTACTGGGGTCAACACTCTGCTAAACAATGGGCACGTACTGAGATAGTACTAAAAGATGATACTATGATTATGTGTAGAGGTACTGGACAGCAGGTAGTTGGATTAAAACATGGTAATCAAAGACCAACTCTAGTTGTATTAGATGACCCAGAAGATATGGTAAATACTAAAACATCTGAAGCTATGGAATATAACTTACGTTGGTTATTACAAAGTTTAGTTCCATCATTAGATGCAAGACGAGGTAGAATAGCTATTATTGGTACACCACAACATCAGCGTTGCATGGTTGAGATGTTATGTAAAACAGATGGTTGGGTATCAAAAAGGTATAAAGCGTTGCTAGATGATGGAACAGCATTATGGGAAAAGATGTGGTCTAAAGAAAAACTATTAGAAGAAAAGAAATCATTAGATTCTATTGGTAGAGTATCTTCTTTTTATCGTGAATATCAATGTGAGATAATTGGTGATGAAGACCAAATGTTTAAAGAAAGTTATTTGCAATATTATCAAGGACAATTTAAATTTATAGAAGAAGACCATTGTCTTGAGTTTGAATCTGGTAAAGTAATACCAGTAAATATATTTATGGGAATTGACCCAGCTAGTTCTGTAAAAAAACATGCTGACTACTCCACAATAGTCGTTGTTGCTGTAGATTCTAAGAATAACAAATACGTACTCCCCTACTATAGAAAAAGGTCTACACCTATGGAACTAGCTGATCACATTATAGAATACTTTAAAAAGTATAAACCTATGAAGACCAGAATAGAATCAGTAGGGTATCAAGAGATGTTAAGAGATTATTTACGTCAAAGAGCAGAAGAAGAAGGTTTATTTATACCTGGACTTGAAATAAAAGAAACTCCACGTAATAGTAAATCATCAAGGTTAGAAACAATGCAACCATGGTTTGCACAAAAAAAGATTTATATATTAGAAGATATGAATGAATTAAAAGATGAGTTATTAATGTTTCCTAGAGGCAAACATGATGACTTGCTTGATGGGTTGTATTATGCAACTAAACATAATTATCCACCCTATAATAAAAAAATAAATACAGAAAATCATCACTCCACCACTAATTTTGCAAAAAAAACTACAGATTGGATGGTTTCTTGAAACTTTTTAGTATTAAATTACTTTATAACTAATAGATACCACTATGGCAGAGAAACATCCAGAAGTAAAGAGAAATGAAGAACTCTTAACGGAGTATGCTTCTGTCCGTACTAAATGGGCAAGACAAGCAACTGAAGATAATGAGTATAGAAATGGTATGCAATGGACCAAAGAACAGGTCAATGAATTACGTAAAAGAGCTCAAGAGCCATTAGTAGTAAATGTTATATACCCTGCAGTAGAACAAGCTAAAGCTATGTTAACTGCAAACTCACCAAGATTTCAATCTACAGGCAGAGAAGGAAGTGATGTAAAAACAGGACAAACTATGTCTGATTTGATGAGTTGGATTTGGGAACAATCAGCAGGTAATACTGAGCTTAAACAAGCTATAGATGATTATTATGTCAAAGGTATAGGTGCACTTTTAACATATAGCGACCCAAATGCAGATTATGGAAAAGGTGAGATATTTATAAAAGCAATAGACCCTCTTGATTTATACATATGCCCATCTTCGACTGACCCTTTCTCAAGAGATGCCTCTAATATAATTATCTCACGTCTTTTCTCAGAAATGACTTTAATGGAAATGTATCCTGAGTTTAAAGATATTATTGAAAGGGCTAATGAAAGTCAAGTAGCTCCTACTGTAGAAACTATTAACTTTGGTTTAGAAGACCAGATTATTTCTAAGAATGAAATACAAAGTTATAATATGAACAATAGGGATGAAAGACAAATAGAAGTAATAGAAAGATATACTAAGATTCGTATACCACATTATAGAATATTTGACCCAAATTTAAATAACGAAAGAATTTTATCACCTGAAGATTTTGAATTGTATAAATTAAAAATAGGTTACAAAGTTTCTAATAAAACTAGAGATAGAATTATTACAGATGATAATGAAGTAAAACAATATGAAGATATAGAAAAAGAATTTGGTAATACTTTTCATTTAATGCAAAATCCTATTACTCAAGAACAAATGATGGTAAGAGGAGAAGAAACTCCTGTAGGTGTAAAAGATAGTACAACTATTATAAAGAAAATGACTTTTGCAGAATTAATAGAAACAGGAGATATTTTAGTTACAGAGTTTGAAATAGATAGAATTAGACAAGTTGTATCAGCAGGTGGTGAGTTAATGTTTGATGCAATATTACCAATAGAAGACTATCCTATAGTTACTATGATGAATAATCATAATAGAAATCCTTATCCACAAAGTGATGTAAGAATGGTAAAAGGATTACAAGCATATATAAATAAAATTAGATCACTTATAGTTGCACATGCATCATCTTCTACTAATGTCAAGCTTCTTATACCAAGAGGTTCTATGAATAGAAAACAATTAGAAGAAGAATGGGGTAGAGCAGGTACTGCTGTAATAGAGTTTGACCCTGAATTAGGACAACCTATTGTTGCAGGTCCAGTACCATTACCTAATGAATTATATAAAAATGAAGCAGATGCAAAAGCAGATATAGAAAGAATATTAGGTATATATGCATTAATGCAAGGAGATACTCGTCAAATGCCACAAACCTATAAAGGTACATTAGCAATTGATGAATATGGGCAAAGAAGAATTAAATCAAAACGTGATGATATTGAAGGTGCAGTAAATCAAGTTGCTAAATGTGTATTGCAATATATACAAGCAACATATACTGTTCAAAAAGTAATACGATTATTACAACCAAACCATAAACCAAAGAAAGTAATTTTAAATCAACCAATATATGATGAGGTCTCAGGTGAGTTTTTAGGAAAACTTAATGACGTAACAGTTGGTAAATATGATATTGTTGTAGTAACTGGTTCTACTTTACCATCAAATAGATATGCACGTTTTGAATATTATATGGAACTTTATAAGGCAGGTATCGTAGACCAAGTTGAAGTTCTTAAACAAACTGATGTTGCAAATGTAGAAGATGTTCTTAATAGAAAAGGTCAAATGCAACAAATGATGAAAAGATTGCAACAGCAAGATAAACAAATTAAAGATTTGCGAGGAGACTTGCAAACTGCACAACGTGAAACTATTCATGCTAGGCAGAGAGTAGAAGTTGAGAAATTCAAAACTCGACTTAGTTCAACTGCAAACAGGGCTGATTTAGCTACACAGCTTTATAAGTCAAGAAGTGAAGATGAACTAAAGAAAATAAAAAATGTCGTTGCCGAGGAAGAACCTACGAATGACACAATCATACCATTGGAGGATTAATGGAACAAACAGAACAAAGTAATGCTGAAGCACAGGTAGATAATAGAGTTGACGGTGCATTTATGTACGAAAACCCTACAGCAGATACAATACAACCTGAGCCTACAATTACTCAAACAACAAGAGTTCAAAATCAAGAAGTACCTCAAACTGAAGAAGCCAATCCAGTTGCTGAAGTACAACCAGAAGTATCTGCAAAAGACGACCCTAACAGAATAGCATATTGGCAATCACAAACTGATAAGGCAAAGAATGATGCAGCTATACTTGCAGAAGAAGCAAATAAATACAAACAAGCACTTGAGCAAGTAAGACAATCATCAGTCTCCAATGAATCCCAGAATAGGCTACGTTCTGATTCAATTGAAGAGCCAATCAAACCTGAAAGACCTATATCCTATAATGAGGTTGATGCTTATAACGACCCAGAGAGTGATTCGTTTAAATATAGAATACAATATGATAAATATCGTGATGCACGTTTAGATTATGTAGAGCGATTAGAGTATGCTAGGCAAAAACAGCAACAAGCTCAATTTGCAAAGCAACAAGAAAGACAAATGGTTAATCAAGCATATACACAAGTACAAAATGCTTATGGATTTGACCAAGTAAAAGCTGCCGACTTTATCGGTTGGGCTCAAGATCCTAAAAACATCACAATGGATTCACTTGTAAAGCTATATAATATTCAAAAATCTCCTGGAATTAAACAACAACAAGTAGAGCAAAAAAAACAAGCTATTCAAAATCAAAATGAAGCTTTAAAAGTTCCTACAACAACAGCTGTTGCCCCTGGAACTTCACAGCCTCAAATGGATGATGAAGCTATGTTTAATGAAGCTCTTCTTAGTAAATCATATAAAAGAAGGAAATAATACAAATGGCTAAAAATCTTAGTGGCTCTGGTGTATTGTTTACTGATAGGCGAGATTTTTACATTAGTCCAGATGTAGTAAAAGAACTATGGACAGATGTAACACCTTTTACAACTGTAGTAGCCAATCGTGAGCAAAGAACACCAACAGACCCAGTTTTTAAAATGTTTGAACATAGAAATCCTTGGCAAAAGCAAGAGTTTTCTGCTGCTTCAAACCCAGCATCTTTGAATGCTGATAATTCAGAATCTGCTGCAACTGACGTAGATGGTATCGTAGGACTTTCAAGTTCTGTTGATGGTTCATGGGTAGGTTTAGTTTGTGAAGTTTTTGATTCAACTAAAACTACAAAAAGAGGACATGTATTAATTACAACTGCTGTATCTACATCATCTATTAAGTTTAAAAACTTAGATAGAAGTGCTGCTATAGACGTTGCTGATAATGATGTTTTCGTAGTAGTAGGTAATGCACATGGTGAAGGTACAACTGCACCTACTGCATGGTCTGATGAATTAAAAGTAGTTTTTAATAGTACACAAATTTTTAAAACACCTTTAGAAATTACAGGTACTTTAGAAGCTGCTGCTTTACGTGGAGAATCTTCTGAGTTAGCAAGACTTAGAATGCAAAAAGCACAAGAGCATAAAATCCAAAAAGAAAGAGCTTTCTTGTTTGGCTCAAGTCCTGAGGGTACAAACCTTGGTGATGGAGGTCCAGCAGCAAGTGCAGATTCTTTTTCTGATTCAGCAGTAACAGACGTTAATAGTAATACAGTACGTACTACTAATGGTATTATAACTGCAATTGAAGACCATGGTTCAAGCTCAGGTGATGACCAAAATATCTTTACTATCTCAGAAGCTACATATTCATATAGCAACTTTGTGGATGATATGGAAAAAGTTTTCCAATATGTTCCTGAAGAAGGTATGAAAATGGCTTTCTGTGGTAGAGGTGCAATGAGCTATTTTTCTAAAATAGACGGTGCATCTGGTATTGCTGGAGCTTCAGGTTGGACTGTAAACTTAGGACCAACTGAAAGAAGTTCATATGGTTTTAACTACAGACAATTAGAATCTCCTCATGGAGTTCTTATGTTAATTCCAACACCAGTTCTTAGAGGACCACACAATAAGCAAATGCTTATCGTATCTGATGAAAACCTTTTTCATGCTGTATATAGACCACCAGTCTATCAAACAAACATCAAAACTGATGATGCATTTGATGGAGTAAAGGATCAATATATGTCTGATGAAGGTATTGGTATAACCTTAGTAGAATCCCATAAACTATTTACAATAACAGATTAAGGGAGGTAAACTATGGCTAGACCATTTCATGGAGGAACAATAGCAGGAGTTGAAAGTATAAGTGCTGCAACTACTCTAGGTAAATCAGATTCAGGAAAAGTTTTCATGATTACTGATTCTGGAGGTTCAGGATATACTATAACATTACCTACACCAGCTAATGCAGGAGTAGGTTTTCATGCTAAATTCATTGTTAACGTAGCTGCAGGTGCAACACTCAATAATAGTGGTGGTGAGGATGTAATACTTAGTGATGGACAAAGTGATGTTATGGTAACACACTTTATAGATGCAAACTCTGATGTTGTTACTGATGATGCAAGTGATACTATTGCCTTTGACAATACAGCAGTAAAAGGAGACTTTATAGAACTTTTTACTGATGGTTCAATCTACTACGCTTATGGCGTTAGTGGAGTTAATGCAGGTATTACTGTAGCAACTTAATAAATAGTTAAGCAGAACTAGGGGTAAGACGTATAAAGGTTTTACCCCAAATCTGTTAGAAAGAAGAAATGTCAACATTTAAAGTACAAGTAGAAGATTTAGTAGGAAGAATAATAACAGATACTGATGCATTAGATGATATGTTATTATCTACAGCAAGAGAAGTAGCTGATACTTTACCTACAAAAAATCTTATTCAAAATGCTACACTTACAGAAGTTACTAGTAATCCAACTGATATAAGTGATAGTAGAATATTGTCTGTAAGTAGAAATGGTTTTTATGCTAATGAAGTTCCATATGGACAATCTGCTAGAATTACTGATTCAGGCTCTATCTATTTTGCTGATACTACTCAAGATAGAGACCCAGTATTTTATTATAAAGGTAGTAGTTTATTTATACTAGATACACCTACATCAAGTCAAAAAGGTGAGATATTAAGTTTTGCATATCCTACAGTTTTTGATACTAGCAATAATATAAATAATGCAACTGCTATTGATAATTTTCCTAGTAGTGCTGAATATGCTGTATCACTAGGAGCTGCTGCTAAGTTTATGATTAAATTATCTTCTGAAGAAAATGCTAATGAAGATATAGAATTACAAAATGCAACGTTAGCCTCTGCACAAAATTTAGAACAAGATTATCGTGCTGAGTTACAAAGAATTAGAGGTCAAAAATAAATGGCTATGACACAAAAACAAATGATAGAAATGGTAAGACAACATCATCCTACACTTAGTGAAACACAAATTAGATTATTTTTAAATCAAGCTATGGATGATTTTGCAAGAAAAACAAGAATTAAAGAAGGTGCTTTTACATTTAGTACAGTAGCAGACCAAAGATATTATGGTTTATCTGATGATATAATAGAAATAATTTCAGTAGATTATGATGGATATGATATTCCAAGATTAGGAACTAGACCAGAAAAGAGAGATATAACATGATGAAATCAGTACCAGCCCCAAAAGGGTATCATTGGATGAAAACAGGAAAGACTACATATAAGTTAATGAAAAACCCAGCAGGTGGTTATAAACCACATAAAGGAGCATCTAAGGCAGCTAAGTTTTCTGTAATGATGAAACATAAAAATGCCAAGTAGTCAACGTAATTTTGCATATTATGTAGAAAGAGATGCAATAGCAATTGTTAAACGATCTGTTGGCGATACAGCAACAACTTATAATTCACCAGATGAAGTTAAAACTGTAACTATATTTGCAGTTAAAAGACCTAATAAATTTGTTTCTGCTGATACAGGAACTACAAATACAACAACAGGATATACTGAAGAACCAGATATTCCAGAAGAATTTAGACATGCAATTGTAGCTAAGGCTATTCAAAGAGGATATGAATTAAATCCACAAACTTTACAAGTTGCAAGTTATTGGGAACGTCAATATAATTTAGGCGTTATAGAAGGAAAAAGATATGCTAATACTGGTAGAGTTCAAAAGACAGTTATTAAATTACAAGGCTTTGAACCAACAGTACATAGCACAAGAGATAGAGATGAAGAATGACAGAAGTAGTAATATCTACAGCAACAATAACAGAAGTTGTGGTATCAACTACTACTATGACAGAAACATCTGAATACACAGAAGCAAGTTAATACGATATGCCCATGTGAAATTTCTTGCACGGAAAGGCATACGATAAACAAGGAGAAAGAAAATGGCTATTGGAAAAAGTTCAGCTCAAAATTACACAGTAGTTGAAGCACAAAATATTGCTTTAGGTCAAACTGGAGCAGCATATACAGATACTACAAGTGCATACACCCCACCAACAGGTTCAGTTATTGTTGCTATAACAATGTTAACAGATGTAGAGTTTGCTACTCTTACACCTGAATCAACAAGTTTCCATTATGGAACAACTGCAGCAGCACCTGGTACAAATGGTGCAACTGTTGCAAATAGTGATACCTTTCCTAAAGGTGTAACTATATATGGTAGATGGTTAAATCTAACATTACAAACAGGAGGAGACAAAGTAGTTATTTACTTTGCACCATAAAATGCCTAGATTAGGAATAACAAACACACTTAAAACAATTTTAGAAGAATCCATAGCTTCACTTAAAAGTTTTTGGGAAACACATGTGGACTTATGGGATAATCAAAAAAATAATTGGGAACAATCAGTATAAGGAGATTTAGATATGGCAGCTTTAACAGGACAAACAATAGCAGATAGTTATGAACAACTATTGCATGTAGATAGAGATGGAGGAGGTAATACTAGTACTTTAGTTAATGTAAAAGATGGTGATAATGGTACTACTTTTGCATTACAACTTGCAACAACAAGTGCAGGTATTATTGGTGCATTAGCAAA
>CXWF01014866.1_pt1 | contig 16008 bp, 15 predicted proteins | sample 468421 | NCBI WGS metagenome assembly CXWF01 (sample SAMEA2620812, study PRJEB7988) | marine metagenome | biome: marine biome (ENVO:00000447); feature: surface water layer (ENVO:00002042); material: "saline water (ENVO:00002010), including plankton (ENVO:xxxxxxxx)" | depth 5 m
GCCTGGCTCACCCCTACGCCCTTCTTTTCGGGAAACACGGCGACATCTGCGATTGTCACGGTGCGCGGCCAGAGCGGGCGCAGCTCCATATGATAGGCGATGTGGCCCACGAAAGCGCCGTCGCGCTCCGCCACGATCACGGTTCGCGCACGCAGGTTCGGCGGCCATCGCGTGAGGTGGCTGCCCAGGTATTTCTCGATGAAGGGGGTGCCTTCGAAGTCCGGCTCGCGGATGCGGTGGGCCTCGAAAGTTTCAATGTGCAGCGCGATGATGCCTTCGACATCCCGTTTCTCGGCCGGGCGGACCGTGATCGTCATGCGCTGTCCCTCGCCACCGCGCCGTCGGGCGCACCGTGTATCCATGTCACAGGTTGCAGAAAACCGGCGGGCGGGGAATCCCCGATTTTGCGATTGAGTGGGAGTGGTGTAAGCGGGTGGCACCTCGCGGGCCAATCCCGCGCTGGATAGGAGCCGATCATGTCGAATTTCTGCCGAGCATATCTCCTTCAGGGCACCCCCTGAACGCGGCATTCGCATGATCCACTGAATCGAAGGCCGCCCGTTTTCGCGGCCTTTTTTGTTGTCTTTTAAATAGGTTACGTCTGCGGGTGGTCTTCCTTAAAGCAAGGAGAGACCCATGGTCTATGTGACCAACACGACCCTCAGAGCCTCGCCCCGCCGTGTCATCCGGCTCGGGCGGATCGTCTTCGCCATCCTGCCCGCGCGGCGCAAGCCGCCCAAGCGCCTGACAGGGTCGGTGCCGGATTACCTGTATCGCGACGTCGGCCTGCCGCCGACCGAGCGGCCGCGGCAATCGCTCCCACCCGACGTGGTTGGGAGGTCACTGATGTAAGGCGGTGGCCGTCCGGGCGTCGTGTCCGGGCGGCCTCACGCGGTCAGCCGCCGCCCATGTCCATGTGGATGCGCTTGGCCGTCTGGTCGAAGGGAACGCGTTTGCAGATCGTGGTGGCCGGGCCGATGTTGCGCCACGCCGAGGTGGAACACAGCCGAACCCACTTTATCCGCGCCACGTCCACTGCGCCACCGGGCTGGGACGGGCAGACCCCATCGAACCGGAATGCGTGGGCGCGGCCCATCGTGTCCTCGTCCGCGCAGGGTGAGATGATCGAATTGTTGCCGCGTACGAGGTCCAGCGTGAAGCGTTCGTTCGCACGTCCTGTTTCGGTCCAGGTGAACGAAACAGGCGCGCTGCCTTTGCTTTCGTCCTCCAGCAGAAGGTACTCTCCACCGTCATAGGCAAAGCTGCGCGCGCCTTCCCCTTTGCCGTCGGTCCAGCGATTATCCGCAGAATGGGCGAGGCGCACCGTCTCGATTTCGGACTTGTGGACCAGCCGGTTGTTCGCCGAGGCGCAGACCCCGGTGAACCGGTAGGAGGGTGTCTGGCCGAGGATCGCGGAACTCACGCAGGGCTTGATCCACGTCCCGTCCTTGAGCTTCACGTCGAGCGAGTAATACCGCCCCGGCATCCGCGACCAGACGAGGAACAGGTCGGTCAGGCTCTCGATCGTCCCGTCCGGGCGGAACCGCAGTTGTTGCCGGTTCACCTTGCGTTCGAGCCCGGCGCAGTTCTCGCCGCGCCAGCGTCCGACGTGGAAATAGATATAGTAGTTCCCACCTCGTTCGATCACCGACGAATGGCCCATGTTCTCGACGAGCGGCTCGCGGCGGAAGTTGCCTTTGCCGTCTCCGTTCACGCAGCCCGGTCCGGTCTCGGAGAAAACGGGGGTGGACAGGCTGTAGACCCCATCCGACTTGGAGAAATCGAAACTGTCGTCGGACATGAGGTAACTCAGGCCATAGGAGCGCTGCGTGCTGCCCCGGCTGTAGACGAGGTAGGAGCGCCCGTTGCGCATGAAGACGTCGGGCGCTTCGTTGATCCGCTCCTCATAGGTCGCGTCGGAGAGCGGGTTGGCATAATTCGTGAGCGGGATCAGGATGTTGCGCACCGCCTCGGGGCGGTTCAACGGGAAAGCCGCGACGTTGTTTCCGTCCTTGAACCACGTATAGAGGAACCAATCCCCGAGCGCCCCTCGATAAGTGGCCGAGTCGATACGGATCGCGTGGTTGCAGCCCTCGGGTGGGCAGGCGCGCGGATTGTGGGTGCGGGGCAGGCGGGTGCCTGCGTTGATCGGTTGCGGTGTCCCGAAGTCGAGCGAGCCGAGCGGTGCGGTGGCGGTCCAGGTGGTCACGTCCTGCTGCCCGCGCAGGCAATTCAGGCAGGGGCATTCGCCGCCTTCCTCATATTGCATGGCCGAGAAGGTGATCGTGCTCTCGGTCGTCGTGTGGGAAATGTCGGGGGCCCAGATGCGGCAGTAATCGTGTTTACGGTCGACCTTCGACGGGTCGTAAGTGGCCGCAGAGAACACCTTTCCGAGGTCTGGGGTGCGCCAGATCTTGATGATCTTGTTTCCGCTGGGCCCCCAGCTTCCGGTGAGCAGGTAGCGTTTGCCGTCGAACGACACGTCCGGATCGCCAAGCCCCTTGACGACCACGGTCCGGTCGGGGCCCGGTTTCCAGCCGCTTTGGGAAAAGGTTGGCAGGGCCGCGGCGATGGTCAGCGAAAACGCAAGCGCAAGGCGCAGAAGGGCCGGGACTCCGGTGTACATCGACAATGTCCGCCTGTGACTGCTTTGTTTTGCGAAAAGCATGGCCGAGCGCCGGGAACCGGTCAAGCGCCGCCCCGCTCGCGTTGGCTCACCGCTGCGTCAGGCGGGTTACAGGCGTTTCTCGAAAAAGACGTCCGGATAGGGGTCGTCGTTGAACCGGTCGATCTCGCGCCAGCCGAGGCGTCGATACATTGCGACCGCCTCGGGAAGCTGGCTGTTCGTGTCCAGTCTGAGCGTCGTCATCCCGAGGTCGCGTGCGGTGCGTTCAATTTGCTCCATCAGCCGCGCGGCGAGGCGCAGGCCACGCGCCGAGGGATCGATCCAGACGCGCTTGACCTCGCCCCATGTCCCGTCGTGGCCTTTCACCCCACCACACCCGATCGGCAGGCCATCGGACATGATGACGAAGAAGGCCCCTTTAGGCCGGAGCATGTCCACGGCCTCGGGATCTTTCGACAGGTGGACTTCGAACCCGGTCCGGAACCGCCGGGCGAGTTCCGCGAAATACGCGTTGAGGCAGGTGACCGCCTCCGGCGCGCGCGGGTCCACCTCTTCAAAGGTCACGGCGTGCTGGCCGAGTGCAGAGGCGATCAGGTCCATTGCCGCGATCAGGTCGGCGCGGTTCGGGTGATGGTCCAGAAGCCGTTGCGCGCGTTGGTTCGATAACGCCTCGTAGGCCTCGAACTCCGACATGCCCGCCGGCGTGAGGTTCGCGATCCGGCGGCGTGCGTCCGACGGGGCAGGGGACGTAGTCACGAGCCCCTCGTCTTCCAGTGCCCGCAACAGCCGGCTCATCAACCCGCTGTCGAGACCGAGGTAGTCTCGGATCGCCCCGACCTCGCAGATGCCGCGTCCGATGGCGTTGAGCACGCGAGCGGCGCCGAGTGGTCTTCCCCGACCAAGGAAACTCTGGTCCATAACGCCTGCCTCGCGGGTGACAGCGCGGTGGAATCTGCGGATGCGGTCGATGTCGGTCGGGGGCACTTATCGGACTCAGGTCTGTTACTTTACCTGACTATTGTCAGGAAGCCGTGATCGGGTCAAGAACCCGAAAGGCCGTTGACACTCTGCCTGCGCGCGGGCCAATCAGGCGCGATGCGTCACGAACTGCCCCTTGGCCGACCCGGCCGGACGATCGGTTTGCTGGGTGGGTCTTTCGACCCCGCCCACGAAGGTCATGCGCATATTACCCGCGAGGCGCTCAAACGTTTCGACCTTGATGAGGTCTGGTGGCTGGTGAGCCCGGGCAATCCATTGAAATCGAAAGGCCCGCGGAGCATGGACGCGCGTCTGACCCGTGCGCGGGACATCATGCAGCACCCTCGTGTGACAATCACGGATATCGAGGCCCTGCTTGGCACGCGCTATACCGCCGAGACGCTGGGCCGGCTCTTCGAGCTTTATCCGGGTGTGCGTTTCGTCTGGCTCATGGGGGCTGACAACCTCGCCCAGTTCCACCGCTGGGAAAACTGGGACTGGATCATGTCGGCGCTCCCCGTGGGTGTGATCGCGCGCCCGGGCGAGCGGGGTGCGGCCCGGTCCTCACCCGCCGCCCAGATCTTTCGCGACTACCGGGTGCCGGGCCGCCACGCCCGCAAGATCGTCCATCACATGCCCCCGGCCTGGACCCTGATTAATGTCCCGATGCGGCCGCACTCGTCGTCCGAGATCCGCGCGCGGGGTGAGTGGCGCGACTGACGCGCCGGTGCCGGAAAATTGACCTCGCGTCGGCACCGATTAAATAAGACTCTCGATCTATTGTTTCCTGAATCGGACTTGTCGCGACCGGCGCGTTTGGTTTTACTCGACCGCATGGCAGGGGGAGTTTCACGGCGCATGTTCCTGACCAGCGCAGTCTCTGCGCTGGCGACCACAGCCATTGCCGAGGCCCCTCTTACCTCCATTCGTCCAATGCCCCGAGACATGGCCGGCCGCCCGCCGCCCCGGCGCAGTTCGGTGGCACCCGATATCGACTCGCTCATCGCTCAGGCCAATCTGGACGGTCAGGTGGGTTTCGTCGTTGCAGACGCCAGGACGGGCCTCGTACTGGAGGAACGCGAAGGCGGCCGCACGATGCCTCCCGCAAGCGTCGCCAAGTCGGTCACGGCGCTTTACGCCTTCGACGCACTCGGGCAGGACCATGTGTTCGAGACGCGGCTCGTCGCGACCGGCGGCATTTCCGACGGCAAGGTGCAAGGTGACCTCATCCTTGTGGGCTCGGGCGATCCCACGCTCGATACCAACGCGCTGGCCGGTATGGCGCAGAAGCTCGCCAAACTCGGAGTTACCGGCATCAGCGGGGCGTTCCGGGTCGACGGCAGCGCGCTTCCCTACGTCAACTCCATCGACCCCGGCCAGCCCGATCACCTCGGGTACAACCCGGCGGTTTCGGGGCTGAATCTCAATTTCAATCGCGTTCATTTCCAATGGACGAAAGGCAGCAACGGCTACGCGGTCGAAATGGACGCGCGCTCCGACCGCTATCGTCCGCCGGTCAGAATGGCGACGATGCAGGTCGTGGACCGCGATCTGCCCGTCTATACCTATTCCGCCTCCGAGGGCGGCGTGGACGCGTGGACCGTCGCCAAAAGCGCGCTGGGCAACGGCGGCTCCCGATGGCTCCCGGTGCGTCGCCCGGACCTCTACGCCGGCGAAGTCTTTCAGGCCCTGGCGCGGGTCAACGGTGTGACCCTGCCAAAGCCCGGTGTTCAGGAGGATGCCGCTCAGGGTGCGCCCATCGTCGTGCATCAATCCGAGAGCCTCTCGGACATCGTGCGCGGGATGCTCAAGTACTCGACGAACATAACCGCCGAAGCGCTTGGCCTTGCCGCCTCCCGCGCCCGCGGACTGGACGTGGCCGATCTCGCTGCCTCCGGCGCCGCGATGAGCGACTGGATGCGCGAAAGGATGGGTGCCGATGCCCCCGCCTTCACGGACCACTCCGGTCTGGGGGATACGAGCCGCGTTTCGCCTCAGGATCTGGTGAACATGCTCGTGCGTACGGGGCCCGGCGGTGCGTTGCGCAGCCACATGAAGACGGTGGTCGCCAAAGACGAGGAGGGGCAACTCGACCCCGAGGCGGGATACGCGATCGAAGCAAAGACCGGGACGCTCAACTTCGTCTCGACGCTCGCGGGCTACGTCACGGCGCCGGACGGCAACGTGCTCGCCTTTGCGATTTTCACCAGTGACATGGAGCGGCGCAACGCGCTGACCAAGGCCGAACGGGAACGTCCGCCGGGCGGTCGCGGCTGGGCCGGTCGGTCACGCTGGCTGCAACACCAGTTCATTAACCGCTGGATGACGGTCTACGGCGCCTGAGCCGCCGGTTCTTTCGGGCGCTGCCCGGTCCGGCGCAAGACCTGCGCGCGGGATTGCCCGCGCGCAGTCTGGAAACGTCAGGGCCGGCCGGGGATATTGACCGCCTTCTCGCTTGCGGGTCGCGCCATGCAGGCCGCGCGCCAGCGCAGGACGTTCTCGAACGTCGCCAATTCCAGCACGTCGTCGGCCTTGTAAGCCGAGGTCAGCCCGCGAACCCATGGCCAGGTCGCGATATCGGCGATGGTGTAATCGTCGCCCATGAGGAACTCGCGCCCGTCCAGCCGCTTGTCCAGAACGCCCAGAAGTCGCTTCGACTCGCCGATGTACCGCTCGCGCGGGCGAGGATCCTCGATGTCCTTGCCGCCGAAGGCGTAAAAGAAGCCGAGTTGCCCGAACATCGGGCCGACGCCGCCCATCTGCCACATGAGCCACTGGATCGTCTCGTATTTTTCTGCCGGATTCTGCGACAGGAACAACCCGGTCTTGTCCGCGAGATAGATCAGGATCGCGCCGGTTTCGAACAGGCCGAGGGGCTGGCCGCCCGGTCCGTCCGGGTCGATGAGCGCGGGGATCTTGTTGTTGGGGTTAAGCGACAGGAACTCCGGCGTGAACTGGTCGTCTTCCATGATGTTGACGAGATGCGGCTCATAGGCGAGCCCGGTTTCCTCGAGCATGGCCGAGACTTTGATCCCGTTGGGGGTCGGGAGGGAATAAAGCTGAATTTTCGACGGGTCTTCGGCGGGCCAGCGTTTGGTGATCGGAAAATCGGTGAGCATGTCTGCGTCCTTCATTGGGTTGCGGTCACGTTTGATCGAGAGTGTTTCATTTCGCCGCACCCTCCGCCATCACCATTCGCGCACAAGGGTCGTTCACCCCAGACGGCTTGGCCGAGTGGAACAGAAGGCCCACTGGACGCGGTTTCGGCACGACGCAGCGCAGTAAGCGCGCATCAGAGCGTCATGTGACGGGCGCGCGCCCCACGTTCGATGGCAGCGGCGTGAAGCCTGTCGATGTTGAGTTCGTAGCGGATTTCTTCGAGCAACCGGAGTTCGCCTTCGCGCATAACAGTGTCGGCGGCGGCCACGTCGCAGGCCATCGCATAGGCGGTTTCCCACAGCCGGTCCGGCAGGTTCTCACGCACCAGACCGAAGAGCGCGTCCAGCCCGTCTTCTTCACTCATGAGGTCGAAGACCGCCTGGCTCACCTGCTTGATGCGGTCCGCGTCGTACTGCGCGAAAACGGGCAGGTGGTCGACGATTTCCTCGATCCGGACCAGTTCGGATGTGCGGATCTGCCCGTCCGACAGCGACACGGTCAGCATCACCGCGATAAGGCAGTCTTCGGGGGTCAAAGCGTTGGGAAGATCGGGCACGGCGGCCTCCTTGGATTTTCTTTGTTGCATTGCAGAATATTGACCCGGATCATCCCGTTCAATAGGTAGACGCTTCCACGGGCGCGGGGTGCGCCCCGACGATATGAACCGGAACCGAACAATGTCTGATCTGCGTGACGCCGCGATGAACTCGAAAGCCTGGCCCTTCGAGGAGGCGCGGCGGCTGGCGAAACGCTATGAAAAGGCCCCGCCCGAGAAGGGTCATGTGCTGTTCGAGACAGGTTATGGCCCCTCGGGTCTGCCGCATATCGGCACCTTCGGTGAGGTGGCGCGGACAACCATGATCCGCCGGGCGTTCGAGACGATCAGCGATATCCCGACGCGGCTCATTTGTTTTTCCGACGATATGGACGGGATGCGCAAGGTGCCCGACAACGTGCCGCAGGCCGACATGCTGCGCGAGCATCTGCAAAAGCCGCTGACCTCGGTGCCCGATCCGTTCGGCGAGTACGAAAGCTTCGGCCATCACAACAATGCTATGCTGCGCCGGTTCCTCGACACCTTCGGGTTCGAGTACGAGTTCTTTTCTGCGACCGAGTTCTACAAATCCGGTGCCTTCGACGAGACGCTTCTGCGCGCGGCAGAGCGCTATGACGACGTGATGAAAATCATGCTGAAGTCCTTGCGTGAAGAGCGCCAGCAGACCTATTCGATCTTCCTGCCGATCCACCCTGAAACCGGGCGCGTGCTCTATGTGCCGCTCAAGGAGGTGAACGCCAAGGATGGCACGATCACCTTCGACGACGAGACCGGGCGTGAATGGACGCTGCCCGTTACGGGCGGCAACGTGAAGCTCCAATGGAAGCCTGACTTCGGCGCGCGCTGGGCCGCGCTCGATGTCGATTTCGAGATGTACGGCAAGGATCACTCGACCAATACGCCGATCTACGACGGTATCTGCCGCGCGCTCGGCGGCCGGGCGCCGGAGCATTTCACCTACGAGTTGTTCCTCGACGACAAGGGCGAGAAGATCTCCAAGTCCAAGGGCAATGGCCTGTCGATCGACGAGTGGCTGAACTATGCCTCGACCGAGAGCCTCGCCTATTTCATGTATCAGAAGCCCAAGACGGCGAAGCGTATGTTCTTCGACGTGATCCCGCGGGCGATGGACGAGTATCACCAGCAGCTCGCGGCCTATCCGGGCCAGACCCCTGAGCAGCAGGTCGCGAATCCCGTGCATCACATCCATGCGGGCGATGTCCCCGAAAGCCGGATGGTGGTGAACTACTCGATGCTCCTCAACCTCGCCTCGGTCGCGTCGGCCCATGACAAGTCGGTGCTCTGGGGTTTCATCCGCAATTACGCGCCGGATGCGACACCCGAAAGCCACCCGGACCTCGATGCCGCGGCGGGCTATGCCGTCCGGTACTACGAGGATTTCGTGGCGCCCACGAAGTCGTACCGTCTGCCCACCGATCTTGAGCGCGAGGCGCTTGAGGATCTCAGGGCCCGGCTTGCGGCGTGGGAAGGGGGCAATGACCCCGAGGGTCTTCAGGGTGAGGTATTCGCCTGCGGCCGTGAGCGGTTCGAACCCATGCGCGACTGGTTCAAGGCGCTTTATCAAGTCCTGCTTGGCGCCGATCAGGGCCCGCGCTTCGGCTCCTTCATCGCCCTTTACGGGGTTGCTGAAACGACTACGCTCATAAACCGAGCGCTCGCGGGTGAGCTGGTCGCCTGACAGTTCGCTGCGGGCAGAGTGCGCGGCTTACGCCACCGCACCCCGGCCACGAGTCAGACGATCCAGAGCCGGATGAGCCACGCTACGGTGCCAATGGCAAGCACACTTACCAAATAGAGCCCCACGAACCAGAGCGCCCGGCGCAGCGGCTTCTTGGGTCGTCTTTCGTCACCTGTGTCATCCATCAGTGATACCCGGAATCCACGTCGATCTTGCCCCGGAAAACGTAATAGGCATAGGCGGTGTAGCCCAGAATGATCGGGATCAGCACGCCTGCGCCGACGAGCATGAACACCTGGCTTGCGCGCGGGGCGGCAGCCTCATAGATCGTGATTTCGGTGGGGATGATGTAGGGATACATCGTCAGGCCCAGCCCGATGAAGCTCACGATGAACAGACCGAGAGCCGAGAAGAACGGCCAGTGGTCGTGGCGGTGCACATGGAGCGCGCGAAAGAGCGCCCACGTCAGGCCGAGCACGACCGCTGCCACCGCAACGGCCCAAAGGATGTGCCAGCCCTCGAACCACCGGGCGAAATACCCATCCTGCAGGAAGGGCGACCAGATCGAGACGGAGCCGATGAAGATCACGGTGGCGATGCCCAGGTGCCATGCGCGGGTCCGCATCCGCTCCTGAAGGTCGCCGGTGGTTTTCATCACCAGCCACGTCGCACCGAGGAGCGCGTAGCCCACCACCACGGCGAACCCGACGAAAACCGAGAACGGGGTGAGCCAGTCCCACCAACCGCCGGCATAGGCGCGTTCGGCCTCGTTCACGTCAATGCCCTGGAGGAGACCGCCGAGAGCCACGCCCTGTGCGAACGCCGCAAGCGTGGAGCCCGCGATGAAGGCCGCGTCCCAGATCCAGCGCCCTGTGTTGGCTTTCCACCGAAACTCGAACGAAACGCCCCGCAGAATGAGGGCGAGGAGCATGGCGATCAGTGGCGCATAGAGCGCAGGTAGGACGATGGAGTAGGCCAGCGGGAAGGCCGCGAACAGCCCGCCGCCGCCCAGCACAAGCCAGGTTTCGTTGCCGTCCCAGACCGGCGCGACCGAGTTCATCATCACGTCGCGGCTGTCCTTCTTGCGTTCGGCGGCGAACAGGATGCCGATGCCAAGGTCGAAGCCGTCGAGCACGACATAGACCAGCACCGCGAAGGCGATGATGAAGGCCCAGATGGTCGTCAGGTCGAAGGAGATGTCGGATACGATAGGCATGTCACTCTCCCGGCTGGTGGCCATGCGTGCCGGGCGTGATGCCCGCCGCACGGGTCGGTCCGTCCGCGACGTCCTTAAGTCGTGGCTCGTCAGGTGTTGGCGGTTTCGCCATCAGCCTCAGGATATAGAAGGTTCCTGCGCCGAAGACGGCGAAATAGACCACGATGAAGGCGATGAGCGAGGTGCCCACAGCGGGCGCGTCCAGCGGCGCCGCGCTGTCGGCGGTGCGCAGAAGGCCGTAGACCGTGAAGGGCTGGCGCCCAACCTCGGTCGTGACCCACCCGGCAAGCACGGCGACCAGGCCAGAGGGGCCCATCGCGACGGCTGCGCGGTGCAGCCAGGGCCAGTAGAACAGCCGCCCCCGGTAGCGCGCCCAGAGCGACCACAGGCCAAGCCCCAGCATGGCGAAGCCGATGGCGACCATGATCCGGAACGACCAGAAAACGATGCCCACGGGTGGTTGATCCTCGTCCGGGATCGTGTCCAGCCCGTCCAGCGGCTCGTTCCAGCCGTGCTTAAGGATCAGCGAGGAAAGCTTCGGGATGCCGATGGCATAGTCGAGCCGCTGCTCCGCGTCGTTCGGGATGCCGAACAGGTAAAGCGGCGCACCATCCGGGTGGCTCTCGTAGTGACCCTCCATAGCCATGACCTTGGCCGGCTGGTGTTCGAGCGTGTTGAGCCCATGCAGGTCGCCCAGAAAAATCTGGACGGGCGCCACGATGGTCGCCATCCACATCGCCATCGAGAACATGGTGCGGGTCGCGGGGGACGACTCAGCGCCCTCGCGCCGCCGCCGGAGCAGGTGCCAGGCCGCGACGCCACCGACGATGAAGGCGGTCGTGAGGTAGGCGGCGGTGATGGTATGGGCGAGCCGGTAGGGGAAGGACGGGTTGAAGATCACCTGCCAGAAGTCTTCGGGCATGAATTGCCCGGTGTCCGGGTCGATCGAAAAGCCTGCGGGTGTGTGCATCCACGAATTCACCGACAGGATCCAGAAGGCCGAGATGAACGTGCCGATGGCCACCATGGCGGTCGCCGTCATGTGCAGCCCCGGTCCGACGCGCTCGCGCCCGAAAAGCATGATGCCGAGGAACCCGGCTTCCAAGAAGAAGGCCGAGAGCACCTCGTAGGCCATCGGAGCACCGATCACGGGACCGGCCTTATCCGAAAACACCGACCAGTTGGTGCCGAACTGGTAGGACATGACGATGCCCGAGACGACGCCCATGGCGAAGGCGAGCGCGAAAATCTTCACCCAGTAGCGAAAAAGATCAAGGTACTTGTGGTCCTTGGTCCACAGCCAGAGCGCGTTCACCACGGCCAGGTAAGACGCCAGCCCGATGGTGAAGGCAGGGAACAGAAAGTGGAAGGACACCGTAAAGGCGAACTGGATACGGGCGAGGAGGATCGCGTCGAAACTGGCGAGCATGTCTGTCTCCTTGTGGCAGGACGCAGCCTTAACCTGACTTCCCGATACAATTTAGGTGCGCCACCTCCTCCGGTGCGACTGGACAATTCGCCGCGTGGGCGCACGATTCCGTTATGAAGCTCAACCCCTTGACGGACGAGCGGTTCCTGCGCGGGGCTGACCAAGGGTCAACTTTTTCGCCTTCCGATGAAACCCTCATGGCGTCTCGCCCGTAACTTCATCAGACAGGAGGCAATACCATGAAACAGATCCTTCTCGTGATCGCCCTGACCTTTGCGGTGATCCTGCCGCGCCCGACCGCCGCTCAGGACGGAGATGCCGGCGCGATTCAGGGCGTCATTTCCGATCAATTCGACGCGTTCCTTGCCGAAGATGTCGAGACGGCGTTTTCCTACGCCTCCCCGATGATCCAGGGGCTCTTCCGGTCGGCCACAAATTTCGGCCAGATGGTCGAGAACGGCTATCCGATGGTCTGGGCTCCGGCCTCGACCAAGTTTCTCGAACTCGACGAGCGCAATGGTGCGCTGTGGCAAAAGGTGCTGGTCCAAGACACTGGCGGCACGTTCCACGTCCTTGAATACAAGATGGTCCAACGTGAAGGCGACTGGTTGATCGACGGGGTTCAACTCATCCGCGAGGCCGGTATCGGCGTTTGAAGGCGGTGAAAAAGTGTTAACAAAAGGTTAACGTCCGCGTCATCTCTCCCTATCTCTGCATGATTGCTGGGGGGAGATGAACTTATGAACGAAGACCTGTTAGGCGCAATATTGTGCGTGCTCGTCCTCAAGGGCGAGGCGGAATCCCATCATCGCTATGAGAATTTCTCGTATGGTGAGCTTGGAGAATACTCTACCTACTTCGACTGCGAGACGGACACTCATGTCTGGGAGTTCGGTCTGGACAGGCGCTCTTCGTTTGACAGTTTGCATCAAGCTGGCGTCGCCGCGGACATCAGCGGCAAGATTCCGGCCATCGCCATAATCGACACCAATCGCACTGAAGACCGTTTTGAAATGCAGGTCGAAAAGGCGGCACGCTATTTTGGTGTCGAGGTTCAGACCTACACAGCGGACTATCTGATCCGCTGGCAAATGACGGATTATCTGCGCAACTATCCAGATCCCGTTCCCGCCTCCTTAGGTCGATGAACGGCACTGGTTACGAGCCACTCGACACGCCCAAGCCCGTGGCAGACGATATCTGGGTCGTGGATGGGCCGGCTATTCGGTTCTACGGTCTACCGTTTTCCACTCGGGCGACCATTGTCCGGCTCGCGAACGGGGCTTTATGGGTTCACTCGCCAACCCGGCTAGACGATGAGCTGAAGAAACGGGTCATGGCGCTTGGCCCGGTGGCGCATCTCGTCGCGCCGAACTGGATTCACTACGCCTATGTCGCGCAGTGGCAGGCTGCGTTCCCCGAGGCCAAGAGTTGGGCCGCGCCCGGTGTCGCGGCGCGGGCGCGCAAGCACGGACTGGATGTCGCCTTCGACCATGATCTGACGCGGGAACCTCCGTCGGCATGGGAGGGCGAGATTGACCAGTTGATCGTCCGCGGCAGCGACGTGCACCGCGAGGCAGTGTTTCATCACCGGGCGAGTCGGACGCTGATCCTTACCGATCTCATCGAGAATTTTGAGCCACGGAAATTGCCGTGGTGGCTGCGCCCGGTGGTCCCGCTCGTGGGCGTGGCCGATCCGGACGGCAAGATGCCCCGCGACATGCGCGCGACGTTCCGCAAGGGGCGAGACGCGCTTCGCGCGGACGTGGAGCGCATGATCAATTGGCGGCCAGAGCGGGTGATCCTTGCGCACGGACGCTGGTACGACCGCGAGGGCGTGGCGGAGCTGCGCCGGGCCTTCCGATGGATTCTGGACTGAGTTTTCCCATAAGGAACGCGCTCGCGTTTGCGAGCCGTGCGGCCGCAGGCAGCGTACGGTGGCCTCAAGGCCGGTTAAGGCAGGCAGGGTAGCCCTTTTCGCGATGGGTGCGGCGCGTGGCGTTCGCACAGCTTGACCGGAAAGGGACCCCCATGAGCACCAACCTCGACCTGATGCCGTCGCCCTTCGTGGATGGGCTGGACCAGTGGTCCAGCGAGAACGGGACCGCCGGGTCCGCCACCTACAACGGGGCCGCGAACGCCGCTTTCGTCCCCTCGGACCAAGATTTCGGCGGCTGCCTCGAACTTCTGAAGACAGAAAGCACGCAGAAATTGCGCTGGACCGGCCAGACGCCGATACTGCCGGGCACCTATTTGCGCATTACCGCCCGCGTGAAGGCAATGAGCGGGGCGTTCCCCTCGGTCCGCGTCGCGGGCTATGCGATGGACGGATCGAACAGCCATGTGGGCGGACTGGACGAGACGGCGCCCACCGTCACGCTCGACAGCTACGGTGAGGTCGTGACGGTGACGGGGATCGTCGCGGCAGGCAACCGGGACGGCGTCGACATGATCTGGGGAGCGGCGCCGGAATATGGCCATTTCGGCATCGACCTGATCGGCGCCTCGGGCGGTATCGTGCGCGTGGATGACATCGAGATCGAAGATGTGACCGGGACGTTTCTGCGCGACATCCTGGATGTGGTGGACGTGCGCGATTATGGCGCGGTGGGCAACGGCTCGACCGACGACCGTGCGGCTTTCGCCGCCGCAGATGCCGACGCGGACGGGCGCACGGTCGTCGTGCCCGACGGCAATTACCACATCGGCTCCACCCTCACGATCCAGAACAAGGTGCGCTTCGACGGAACCGTGAACATGCCGGCGGGTGCGCATCTGGCGCTGATCCGCAACTTCGACCTGCCCACCTATATCGACGCCTTCGGGGATGAGGTGGAGGCGTTCCGCCGCGGTTTTCAGGCGCTGATGAATTTCTCGGACCACGACGGGTTCGACCTCAAGGGCCGCACGATCAACCTCTGGGGTCCGATCGACATGCAGGATGCCCTCAACACGGCGGACACCTTCCTGATCCGGCGCGTGATCCGCAACGGGCAGTTCTATGCGCAGGATGATCCCGCATGGGAGCCGGAGGTGGCCAGCAGCCAGGGCAGCTACAACCCCAACAACCCGCTTCAGATCACCGGCCTCACGAACGCGAGCCAGATTCAGCCGGGCAGCCAGGTCACCGGCAATGGCGTGGGGCGCGAAGTCTATGTGAAATCGGTGAACGTCGGGGCAGGGACGCTGCAACTGAGCCAGCCGCTGTACGGTCCCAACTCCACGCAGGGCTACACCTTCACCCGCTACAAATACATCCTCGACTTCATGGGGTTCGAGAACCTGCGCCGTCTGACCTTCTCGGAGGTCGAGTTCCAGATGAACGGTTATTGCAACGGCGTCATGCTCTCCAAGGAGGGTGAGAACATCCAGTTCAAGGACTGCTTCTTCGTCAAACCCAAGCACAAGGGCATCACCTCGGCCGGTCGGGCATGTCAGGACCTGCACCTCGAGCAGTGTCAGTGGATTTCTTCCGAGCAGGGTGTCGCGGCCGACCAGCGGGTGAGCGTCGGGTTCAATGTGAACGCCAACGACTCCAAGATCCGCGATTGCCGGTTCCAGCGTATGGGCCTTTCCGCCATCATCAACGGCACTGGCCACATGATCACCGGTAACCACTTCTTTCAGGGCGACGATTTCTCGAACGCTCCCCGGATCGCCGGGCTGGTTTTCACGCGGGAGGCCTGCGTGTCCACCGTCACCAGCAACTACATCGATAACTGCGCGATCGAATGGACCAACGAGCATGACGCCAAGCCCGATTTCTCGAATGAATACGGGTTCGGCGGGCTGACGATCACCGGCAATATCTTCTATTGCTCCGACGCGATTTCGAGCTTCCGGTTCATCCGGGTGAAACCCTATGGCAGCGGGCATTTCCTGTCCGGTTTCCAGGTGAACGAGAACTCGTTCTACTCCTCGACCGGAACCGTGCAGCGGGTGGAGGAATGGGACACGACCCACGCCGGGCCGGATTACTGGAGGTTCCGCAACATCACGTTCGAGCGCAACAACTTCAATGGCATCAGCCAGCGCACGATCAGTCCTGTCTGCCTCGAGTTCAACCAGTCCTCCAACGCGACGACCTGGACCCTGAACCCCTCGGGCTACCTCCCGTTCGGGGCCAATGCGCGCGCGGTCTCGTCGGTCGTGACCGAGGGCGAAATCAAGAACGGCTCCAACGGGCGCGTCGACGGGCTGCCCTATGTGAACGTGAATGCCGGGGCACAGAACAGATTCGTTCAGCTTGTCTGGCCGCAGGCCTGTCGCGGCACGGCTCATGTCACGGTGCGGTGCGACAAACCGCTTTAGGGCGCGCGCAGCGGCCGGATTGCCCCGCCGGGTT
>CXWF01001318.1_pt1 | contig 15989 bp, 18 predicted proteins | sample 468421 | NCBI WGS metagenome assembly CXWF01 (sample SAMEA2620812, study PRJEB7988) | marine metagenome | biome: marine biome (ENVO:00000447); feature: surface water layer (ENVO:00002042); material: "saline water (ENVO:00002010), including plankton (ENVO:xxxxxxxx)" | depth 5 m
GCTGGACGGCACCATGTCGTCGCTGGAACCCGGTGAAGAGACCAATGCCGGGATCGTTTACCGCATGATGGACGAAGTGCGCCGCTCGGGCCACGGGGCCAAGATTTCGGTTTATTACGAGGCGGGCATCCAGTGGCGCGGGTGGAAAAGCGCCTGGACCGTGGCGACGGGCAAGGGGATCAACCGGCAGATCCGGCGCGCCTATGGCGTGCTCGCCTCGCGCTACAGGCCCGGCGACAAGATCTTTCTCTTCGGGTATTCGCGCGGCGCTTTCGCGGTGCGCTCGCTCTCCGGTCTGATCGGGCGGGTGGGGCTTTTGAAGGCCGAACATGCGACCGAGCGCAACGTGTTACAGGCCTATCGCCATTACGAGGCCGAGGAGATGACCGAAAGCGCGCGGGCTTTCTCACAGGCCTTTTGCCACGAGGACACGACCATCGAGATGATCGGCGTCTGGGATACGGTGAAGGCGCTGGGCCTGACCTGGCCGGTGATCTGGCGGCTGTACGAGCCGCGCCATCGCTTCCACGACGCCAATCTCGATACACATGTGCTGCACGGCTACCATGCTCTGGCGCGGGACGAGACGCGCGATGCCTACGAGCCGCTCTTGTGGGACACGAGCGCGGAGTATCCGGGGCGGGTCGAGCAGGTCTGGTTTCCCGGCAGCCACGGCGACGTGGGCGGGCAGGTAGCGGGCTTCACCGCTGCCCGGCCTCGCGCCTTCGTCTCGCTCCACTGGATGCTGGGCAAGGCCGAGGCGGTGGGCCTGACGCTCCCTGAAGACTGGCACACACGGTTCCCGCCGAACCCGGATGCGCCTTCGATGGGCACGTTTCACGGCTGGGGCAAGATCTTCGTGCTGCGCTCAAAACGCCGGCGGGGCCACGATCCGTCGGAAAGGGAGTGGACGCCCGAGGTGTCGGAGGAGGGCGCTACGCCGGCGCCACAATCTGCATGACCATGCAGGTGGTCGAGCCGGTGGCGTAGAGCTTGCCATCCGCCACGCCGCGGATTTCGCCGTTGGCCACGCCGGTCGAGCGTCCGCCATGCTGGATCGTGCCGACCGCCTCGATCTCTGTGCCCAACGGGATCGGGCGCACGATGTTGATCTTGTATTCCAGCGTCGTGTAGGTCGAGCCCTTGGGCACCGTGGTCATCACCGCACAGGCCATGCAGCTGTCCAGAAGCGTTCCGTACCAGCCGCCGTGAACCGCACCCATCGGGTTGCAGTACTCGAAGGTGGGGGTGCCGCGAAAAGTGACGCGTCCGGGGGCGACTTCGGTCGCGACGTAGTTCATCACCTGTCCGATGGGCGGACCCGGGAATTCACCCGCCACCATCCGCTCCATGTATTCGAGCCCGCTCATCGACAGGGCCTCGTCCATCGAAATCAGGTCGTCCTGCGTCGCCGCAAATGTCATCGCGTGTCCTCCCGCGCCGACCGTCGCGCGGTGCGGACCGACGGACAAGTGTGACGTTGGGGCGCTCAGGTGTCGGGCAGGTAGTCGGCCAGCGCCGGGATGGACTGGGCAAGGCCGTCGGCCACGAATTCGTCCACTGTTTCGCGCCCTTCGAAGATGTTGGAGACGGCCTGAAGCGTCCCGGCGACCTCGCCGTTGTCCTTCCAGTCAATCATCGCGCCGACCGCGAGCCGAACGGAGCCATAGCACCCCGCTTCGGCACGCCGCGCCTGCACCGCGATGACAAAGGCCGTCTCAGCTTCGGCCTCGGTCTCGACAAGTTCGATGGTGGTCTTGCCCAGTTCCGCGCGTGCGATATCGGCTGCGGCCCCGGGGTCGGTCCAGCAGTCGTCCTCGGTCATGTCCGTGACGATGACAGTCATGGGAGAGATGTTGGTTTCGGTCAGCGGGGTCTGTTCCTGCGCCAGTGCCGGGGCGGCGAAGGCGAGGGTCAGAGCCGTGGCGAGGCGTGCGGGCATCGGGCGTCCTTTCGCAGTGCAGGTGCAGCGTGAGGGCCGTGCCGCGCGATGTCAAACGGGCGTCATTCGGCGGGAAAGCCGCCCAGTTCCGTGCCGACGAAATGGTCCATGATCGCCGGGATCACAGCGTTCAGGTTGTCATAGCCTTCGAAGTTGGCGCCGCTGTCGCGCAGGATCACCCGGACCTCCTCGCCCGCCCATGTCGCGGGCCCGCGCAGGTCGAGGAGCATGTTGCCGTAACAGCCCCCGTCGCGGGAGGCGTCGACGTAAAGGAAAAGCGTCGTCGCAGCCTCCTCCGGGTCGTCGGTATGCGCGATGCCGACCCCGTCTAGCGCCCGCTTGGCGATATCAGCGGCCTGATCGGCCGACGTCCAGCAGCCGTCTTCGGCCTCGTCCAGATACTCGAACATGACCGGCGCGATGTTGGACTTGGTGTAGGGGTGGACCTCTTCGTTCTGGGCGATGGCGGGGGTGGTGATCAGGGCCAGGGCGGCGGCGAAATGCTTAAAAGTCATGGAATGTCCCGGGTTCCGGTTGAATGTACGACCCAGTTTCCATACGAGGCGTCTCACCTGTCAACGTCTTTACGCGAAACGCAAAATTTTTGCTTCACGCGCTGTTGACTCGATGTGCTCCGCTGCCTACCTATCCGCCGTTAGCACTCGCGTATCGTGAGTGCTAACGGGAACAATGAGAGTTGAGGAGCCTCTGAAATGGCATTTACTCCCCTGCACGACCGTGTGCTCGTCGAGCGCGTCGAAAGCGAAGAAAAGACCACCGGCGGCCTGATCATCCCTGACAGCGCGAAAGAAAAGCCCGCCGAAGGCGTGGTTGTCTCTGTTGGCGCCGGCGCGAAGGACGACGACGGCGACCGCATCACGATGGACGTCAAGGAAGGCGACAAGATCCTGTTCGGCAAATGGTCCGGCACCGAGATCACGCTCGACGGCAAAGAGATGCTGATCATGAAAGAATCCGACATCATGGGCATCATTGCCTGATCGCCGGACCCTCTAACCAGATATTCAGGAGCTGACGAATGGCTAAAGAAGTCAAATTCGACACCGAAGCCCGCAACGCAATGCTGCGCGGCGTCAACACCCTGGCCAATGCGGTCAAGGTGACCCTCGGCCCGAAAGGCCGTAACGTGGTCCTCGAAAAATCCTTCGGCGCCCCGCGCATCACCAAGGACGGTGTGTCCGTGGCGAAGGAAATCGAACTGGAAGACAAGTTCGAGAACATGGGCGCGCAGATGGTCAAAGAAGTGGCCAGCCGCACCAATGACGAAGCCGGCGATGGCACCACCACCGCGACCGTTCTGGCACAGGCCATCGTGACCGAAGGCATGAAATCGGTTGCCGCCGGCATGAACCCGATGGACCTCAAGCGCGGCATCGACACCGCGACTGCCAAGGTCGTGGAAGCGATCAAGGCTGCGGCCCGTCCGGTCAATGACTCCGACGAAGTCGCTCAGGTCGGCACCATCTCGGCCAACGGCGAAACCGCCATCGGCCGCTTCATCGCCGACGCGATGCAGAAAGTGGGCAACGAGGGTGTCATCACCGTCGAAGAGAACAAGGGCATGGAAACCGAAGTGGATGTCGTCGAAGGCATGCAGTTCGACCGTGGCTACCTCTCCCCCTACTTCGTGACCAACCCCGACAAGATGATCGCGGAGCTCGAAGACTGCTACATCCTGCTGCATGAGAAGAAACTCTCGTCGCTGCAGCCGATGGTCCCGCTCCTCGAGCAGGTCATCCAGTCGCAGAAGCCGCTCCTCATCATCGCCGAGGACGTCGAAGGCGAAGCGCTGGCCACCCTCGTGGTCAACAAGCTGCGCGGCGGTCTGAAGATCGCGGCCGTCAAGGCGCCGGGCTTCGGTGATCGCCGCAAGGCCATGCTTCAGGACATCGCGATCCTGACCGGTGGCCAGGTGATCTCGGAAGACCTGGGCATGAAGCTCGAGTCCGTGACGATGGACATGCTCGGCACCGCCAAGAACATCAACATCTCGAAAGAAGAGACGACGATCGTTGACGGCGCTGGCGACAAGGCCGAGATCGAAGCCCGCGTGTCCCAGATCCGCACGCAGATCGAGGAAACCTCCTCGGACTACGACAAGGAGAAGCTGCAGGAGCGTGTTGCCAAACTCGCCGGCGGTGTGGCTGTCATCAAGGTCGGCGGCATGACCGAGACCGAAGTGAAAGAGCGCAAGGACCGTGTCGATGACGCCCTGAACGCGACCCGTGCGGCCGTGCAGGAAGGCGTGATCGTGGGCGGCGGTGTCGCTCTCGTCCAGGGTGCCAAGGTGCTCGAAGGTCTCGAAGGCGAAAACGCCGACCAGACTGCCGGTATCGCCATCGTGCGCCGCGCGCTGGAAAGCCCGCTTCGCCAGATCGCCGAGAACGCCGGTGTCGACGGTGCCGTTGTCGCGGGCAAGATCCGTGAAAGCGACGACGTCAAGTTCGGCTTCAACGCGCAGACCGAAGAATACGGCGACATGTTCGCCTTCGGCGTGATCGACCCGGCCAAAGTGGTTCGCACCGCTCTGGAAGACGCCGCTTCGATCGCCGGCCTGCTCATCACCACCGAAGCGATGGTAGCCGACAAGCCGGAAGAAAAAGGCGCTGGCGGCGGCGGCATGCCCGACATGGGCGGCATGGGCGGCATGATGTAAGCCGATCCATCGGATCAGTTCGAAAGGGCGTCCCTCGGGGCGCCCTTTCTTTTTGACCTCATGTGGACTGGGGGCGTCGTGCTGATACCGCCGCGGTCAGGGCCAGCGCCCAGCCGATGAGAAGCTCGGCAATGAGTTTCGTGGTTTGTGTGACCACGAGTGACTGGCTCGCCGACCGTGCGGCGCCTTCGGGGTCCAGGATGCCGCCGACGCTGCCAAGCCCGCAGATGTCCCACGTCGCAAAAGCGAAGAACATATAGCTGGCCACCCGCCAGTTGCGCGCACTGGAGTCATCGGCACGCCCGCCGCCGGTGGTGAGAAAGAGTGCCACGATCACAAGCAGGATGATCAGGCCCATACCGGCGAAATAGGCCGTATAGGGCCCGGGCAGGGCGGGGATGCACCAAAGGCCAAGCCAGACCACCGTGCCGATCCCGAGACCGACGCGGAACCGGCGAGATGCGCCCTGCCCGCTCAGGGCGCCAAAGGTCAAACAGGCCGCACCGAGGTGGAAGGACAGCATCCAGAGGATCGTCTTCGCCGCGCCCCAGATCAGTGCGTAGTCGGGCCCCGTGCCGTTGTTGCCGGTGCTTCCATGTTCGAGGAACCTCAGATAGCTGGGAAGAACAAAGAAGTTCCCGAGATAGCAATAGGTCAGGAGCAGAATTCCAATCAGGAACCAGGGCCGCAAGACGGATCGGGTGATCGTGTCAGTCATGTCGTGTCTCCGAAGTGGCGTCTTGGCCGAGGTCGGCCTCGATTCGGGCGAGAATTGATTGAAGCGTTTTGCATTCAGCTTCCGTGAGCGGTTCGACCAGTGCGGTCATGCGAGCGAAAATGTCGGGCAGGATCGACAGGAGGAGGGCGGTGCCCGCCTCGGTCAGCCCAACGGTCTTGCGCCGTCGGTCGGTCTCGCCAGCGCTGCCGTATTCGACCAAACCATCGCGGGCGAGGCCGGTGACGAGCCCGGTGGTGGAGGCGCGCGTGACACCGATCCGTTCGGCAATGACCGATGGGGCGAGCGGTCCGCCTGCGGCATGCAACGTCATCAGGACCGAATAGCGCCCCGGCGAAAGTCCGTGTTCTCGAAACCTGTCCGCGAACCCACCTAGCAGACGCTTGGAGACGCGCAGAAGGTCCTGCGCGGCGCGCAACGCGTGCGGGTCGATGCCGGCGAAAAGGTCTGGGTGGCGCTCGACAAGGCTCGGCGCTGGCGTGTCGTTCAGGCGAAGATCCGTATCAGTCATTTTTGCCATCAAGGTGATTAGGAACCTAATCATTAGGGTCCAAACTTAATTCGTCAACGTATTTCGCAGATCCGTCGCATCGCGTCTTAAAACCAGGACCCATCGCACCTATGTGAAGGGGAGTAACATTAAGAACGGGGACAGATCATGTTGCGCCAATTCCTACTCATCATTCTCATGGTGGCGGCGACACCGCTCGCCGCGCAGGACACGAGCCGAATGACCTTCGGCGGGGACGTCTATGCGGCCGGCCGCACGGCTTCGGTCGGCGAAGCCGTCGAGGGCGATCTTTTCGCCGCCGGCAACCGGGTCGAGGTCGAAGGCGAGGTCACGGGCAGCGCCCACCTTGCCGGACGGCTGGTCTCGGTTGACGAGGCTATCGGCGGAAACCTTTACGCGGCCGGTATGGACGTTGAGGTGAACGCCCCGGTGGCGGGCGGCGTTACGGCGATGGGCAACTCCGTGACCCTCTCGGACACCATCGAGGGCAACATCCGCGCCATGGGCGGAGACGTGATGCTCGGCGGCACGGTCGCGGGCAGCGCCATCCTGGGCGGCGAGTCCATCGAGGTTAATGGCGAGATTGCGGGCGATCTGTCGATTGCCGGGGCCAATGTCGACTGGGGCGAAGCCGCCAGCGTCGCAGGCACCGTCATCTTCTATGCCGAAGACGAAGAGGACGTGAACGTGCCCGAACGGGTGGCGCCCGCCGACCGGGTGGAATTCCGCAGTGTCGAAGGTTGGGAAGAGGATATCGAGGCTGCGACGGAACAGGCCACGCCCGGATTCTGGGCCAAGCTGACCGGGCTATTCGGTGGTGTCATCCTGACAACGCTGGTTGCCACGCTCGTCGCCGCCCTCGCACCGGGCTTTACCGCCACCCTGCGCGAGCGTGCGCTCGCCTCACCGCTGAGAAGCCTGTGGATGGGGGCGTTGGGCCTCGCCGTGGCCGCAGGCTCGACCGTCGTGCTGGCCATGACGGGCATCGGTATCTTCCTTGCTCCGCTCTCGATTGCATTTGCCGTCGCACTGGGCTTTGCGGGCTACGTCACCGGGGCTTACCTGCTGGGCGTCTGGGCCGTGAACCTGGCCGGGCAGGGGCTGCCGGATTCGACCCTGGACCGGGCCATCGCGGCCTTCGTGGGGGCGGCACTTCTGGCGCTTGTCATGCTGATCCCGTTCATCGGGTGGCTCGCGGTGTTCGCGGTGCTGCTGATCGGTATCGGCGGCCTGGTGATCCGCGTCTTCTCGCCGGTCTTTTTTGAGGAGCCTGCGTAAGCGTGAGGCGGCTGCTTACCCTTACACTGGTCCTGTCCGCGCTGGCTCTGCCGGCGCGGGCGGACTGCGTCGTGCTCCTGCACGGCCTCGCCCGGACCTCGGCCTCGCTCCTCGTCATGGAGGAAGCGCTGGAAGAGGCGGGCTACGACGTGGTGAACCGCGACTACCCCTCGACCGAAGCACCCATTGCCGAGCTGGTGGAGGCCGCCGTGCCCCCGGCCGTGGAGGCCTGCGGCGCCCAGCGGGTCCATTTCGTCACCCACAGCCTTGGCGGCATCCTTGTGCGGGCGTGGCTGGAGGATCACCGGCCCGACAATATGGGCCGCGTCGTCATGCTTGCCCCGCCCAACAAGGGCTCATCCGTGGTCGACGACCTCGCCGGGTTCGCGCCCTACGAATGGATGATGGGGCCTGCGGGTTTGCAACTCGGCACCGGGCCTGATGCCACGCCGAACCTGCTTGGCCTGCCGGAATTCGAACTGGGGGTGATCGCGGGCAACCGTTCGCTGAACCCGATCCTGTCGGCGATGCTCGAAGGGGCGGACGACGGCAAGGTAGCGGTAGAGGCGACCCGGATCGAGGGGATGAGCGACCACATCGTCCTGCCGGTTACCCATACTTTCCTCATGTCCAATCCGACCGTCATCGCGCAGGTCCTTTTGTTTCTCGAAACAGGCGCGTTCGACCATGCGATGACCTTTACCGGCGCAGTGAGCGAGATCGTCGAGGAGACGACAGAGTAACGCGCCAGCTTGACCCCCCTGATGGCGGTCGCTAGGGCGGGGCGAACCCGAAGGAGACCCCGATGCCCACATGGACCGCGCTCACCACGCTCCTAGGCAAGTCCAAGGCCGACGCTCTGGGCGAGGCGATGGAGACGCTCATCCCCGAACCCACAGGAATCGGTGTGTTCGAGATGGAGGACGACAGCGGGCTGTGGGAGGTCGGCGGCTACTTCACGGAAGAACCGGACCATGCCGGGCTCGCGCTGTTGTCCGCGATGCATGGCGCCAAGGATTTCGCTGTCTCCGAACTGCCGGAAGTCGACTGGGTCGCTCATGTCCGGCGCGAATTGCAGCCGGTCGAGGCCGGCCGCTTCTTCGTTTATGGTGCACATGATGCCGAGCGGCTGCCGCAGGGGCGCGTGGGGCTCAGGATCGAGGCATCGATGGCCTTCGGCACCGGTCACCACGGCACGACGCTGGGCTGCCTCGAGGCTCTGGACATCATTGCCGACAAGGGAATCGTCGCGCGCAACGTCGCCGACATCGGCTGCGGCACGGCCGTGCTCGCGATGGCCGCGGCCAAGATCTGGCCCAACCCGGTGATCGCCTCGGACATAGACGCGGTCGCGGTGGAGGTGGCCCAGGCCAATGTGCGCGCGAACGGGGTCGAGGACCGGGTGCATGTGGTGGAGGCCGCAGGCTTCGACCATCCCGACCTCAAGGCCGCGCAGCCCTTCGACCTTGTCTTCGCCAATATCCTCAAGGGTCCGCTGATCGGGCTGGCCCCGGACATGGGTGTGGCGGTCGCGCCCGAGGGGCGGGCGATTCTGTCCGGCATCCTCAATCCGCAGGCCGATGAGGTCATCGCGGCCTACCAGAAAGCAGGCTTCACCCTGGACCGGCGTGCCGAGCATGGCGACTGGACCACGCTGACCCTTCTGCGCAAGCCCGCTTAATTTCGCACAGTTCGTGTCATATTGCCGCCGGAATTAAACATATAGTGGTCAGTATAGTTTTCACGCGAACAGGCGAAAGGTCAGCCGTCATGGCGGACATGAAGCACAAGAATTTCGAGCATCGGGTGCAGCGCATCGAACGCGGGCACCGCAATCTGTCCAGCGGATTCGTCAAGTTGGAGGAGCGCAACGGCCTGCTCGTCCCGGTCAAGAAGGTCCGGTCCCGGCGCGGGTTTCCGTGGCGCGGCCTGTTCCTCGTCCTCGTCGTGTTCACGCTGTTCAAGGCGACCCTGCTCGCCTATCTCGGCCCGATTTCCTATATCGACCAGCACGCCAAGCTCGAACAGGGCTCGATCGTCGAACAGGCCGGTGCCTGGATCATGCGGCCTGATGCTGCAACGGTCTATCTCTCCGGCGTGATTTCGCCGGTGGTCGGGATTCTCAACAGGATCGCCGAGCTGACGACCTGAGCGCGTCTCAGGACAGGTCGATTTCCACCAGCCCCAGAAGCCGCGCGCTTTCCGTCGACAGGATCGCCGAATTGAGCCCCTCACCGATCTGGAAGGTGCGGATCGCCTTGCGCGTGGTTTCGTCCAGCGTGCCCGAGACGGGGCCGCCGTAAAGCCCGCGTGCCGAGAGGGCGCGCTGGATCGAGGCGATGAACTCCGGCGTCCAGCGCGGGGGGCAGGGGGTTTCGAAATAGATCGGCTCGCGCCCGTCCACGATCTTGGCCTCGGTGACGGTTTCGTATTTCGCGGGCGCGATGATGTTGCCGGTCGGGCCGATCCTGGCCTCCTCCACCAGCTTGTGTTCCGTGACCTGCTCCACCGTCGCGGGGGTCACATCCTTGCCGTAGCACGCGCCGGGGCGCGCGCCGGGGGGGCCGAGGGTGAAGTCGGTGATGATCTCCTCATCGCCGAAGTCGGCGCGGGTGACCTCCTGCGTCGGACCGGTCCGGGCGCAGCCGGCAAGGGCGAGACACAGGGCTGCCATGGCCCCGGTGGTGCTGAAAAATACGCGATACATACTGCTCGGCGTCCTTGTTGCGGACTGTTTGGCGCGACAATAGCGCGATTTGTGTAACCGGGCTAGTCCTGGAAGGCGGACCGGGCGGGGGGCTGCGCAAGGCTGTCGAGCATCCAGGAGATATCCTCGACCTGATCCGCGACGATATGGGCCACGCCGCTCTGACGCTGGATTTTTCCGGTCACGCGCAGACAGCGACCCGCGACCACCGCCCGACGGAAGCGTTCGTAAACCGCACGCCAGACGACGATGTTGGCGATCCCCGTCTCGTCCTCCAGCGTGATGAACACCACCCCGTTGGCGGTGCCGGGACGTTGGCGGACGAGTACGAGGCCGGCCACCGTGATCCGCGCGCCCTCAGGCGGCCGGTCGAGCATCCGGTGGGGCACCGCGTGGGGCGGGCGCGGCCAGCCGCGTGGCCCGGCGTGGGCGGTGGGAGGGGCGGGGTAGAGCATGTGAACAAAGTAAGAACATTTTGGGGCGGTGCGCAAGGCGGCACAGGTGGCGAACCGGGGTGGACCCTTGCGCGTCCCTTGGCTAGAACACCGCAAAAGTGCATTCGGAGACCCTCATGGCGAAGATCACCTACATCGAGCACAACGGCACCCGACACGAAGTCGACGTCGCCAACGGCCTGACCGTGATGGAAGGCGCCCGCGACAACGACATCCCTGGTATCGAGGCCGACTGCGGCGGGGCCTGCGCCTGCTCCACCTGCCACGTTTATGTGGCTGAAGAGTGGGTCGAAAAGCTGCCGGGCCGCGAGGCGATGGAAGAGGATATGCTCGACTTCGCCTACGAGCCCGATCCGGTACGCTCGCGCCTCACCTGCCAGCTTCAGGTCTCTGACGCACTCGACGGCCTTGTCGTCCAGATGCCTGAAAAGCAGATCTGAACCCTCTGTTGGCAAGCGGTGCGCGCTGACGCGCGCGCTCTCTCGTCTCGGACCCGCCTGAGGCGCGTCCTCGGGAAAGTCGCCCGGCCCCGGCCGGTCACGTTTGCGTGGCGAGGGCGCCCGGCGCTGGCCTTCGCGCCGTTGGCCCGGCAGCATGGATGCGAACAGGCGGAGGGTTCCATGCTGATACGTTCCACGCTCGCTGTCCTCGCGCTCGCCGGCGCGGCCCAGGCCAAGGACGTCTCGGGCGCGTCCTATGTCGAGCCGACCGATGCCTATGGACATGGCGCAGTGAAGAACGGCGAATATGCCGGGCTGCGTATCGACTACGATGACGGTTCCCATAACGTGATCCGCTTCGACGGTGCGGTGTTCGAGGATACCGCCCCCCGGCTGCACGACTTCGACGGCGACGGCACGCCGGAGGTGGTCGCCGTGCTCTCGGGCTTTCGGGTGGGCGCGATGGTGCAGATCTTCGACTTTGACGGGGAATGGGCGCGGCCCATCGGAAACACGCAACCGATCGGGCAACGTCACCGCTGGCTCGCCATCGCCGGGATCGCGGATTTCGACGGGGACGGTGTGGATGAGGTTGCCTATGTCGACCGCCCACACCTCGCCCGCATCCTGCGGCTGGCGCGGGTAGAGATGAATGGGGGCAAGGCCGTGCTCACACCTGTCGCCGCTGTCGAGGGGGTGACGAACCACCTGCTCGGGACGCCGGAAATCGAGGGTGGTGTGCGCCATTGCGCGGGCACGCCGCCTGCGATCCTTACCGCCAATGCCGACTGGAGCCGGATTGTCGAGACGATCTGGGACGGGGCCGGTCTGGTGTCTACGGAGGTCGGGGACTATGCCGGGCCCGAGAGCTTCGCGCCGTATCTTGAGTGCGCGTGAGGCGGAGACGGACCTTTGTTGTTGCGGCGTGGGCATAGGCCCACAGGCTTGAGCGGGGGCCAGCCCCCGCACCCCCGAGGTATTTTCGGACCCAAGAAGATCAGGCGTCGGGCGCGCTTCGCGACAGGATCTCATCAAGCGTGTCAGCCAGGGCTGCGGGATTGATGCGCGGGCGTTTGCGCCAGGGCCAGTTGCCATAGGTGAGGACGGCGCCCAACAGGATCAGGAACAGCGTCGGGATCGCCGCTTCGAGCAAGCGGTCCGAGCCGATGCCCGAGGCCAGCGCAGCGACCGCGAGGATGAGGCCGCCGAGGAGCGTGCCGAGCCCCACGAGGAACATGCCCCAGCGCCCGCCCCGGATCACGCCGAGTGCGATCTGCTGACCGGGCCGCGCCAAGGCCAGCGCACGCAGGGTCGCGGCGCAGGCGGCGAGGTGGGTGCGGGCGTCAGGATCGGCGTCGTAGCCGACGCGTCCGCCGGTGTAGCCGATCGACCGTCGCAGCTCTGGTGTGTAGAGGTCGAGGCGCACCATGCGGTTGCCCTTGATCACCTGGTTGGTGAAAGCCGCGTCCTCGACCAAGGCCGCGTCGAGGGTCCAGTTGTCGTCGAGCGCGAGGCGGGTGCCGTCTACTGTCAGGGTATCCGCGCGGGCCAACAGCGCGGGCTTCCAGCGGAATGTCTCGGGCGCAGCCATGCTCAGAGTGCGCGCCAGCCGATGTCGGAGCGGTTGAAACCCTCGGGCCAGTCGATTTGGTCGATCATCGCGTAGGCCGTGTCGCGGGCCGCTTGCAGCGAGTCGCCGCGCGCCGTGACGTTGAGGACGCGGCCGCCTGAGGCGGTGATCTGGCCGTCCCGTTCGCGGGTGCCGGCGTGGAACACCATCTGTTTCGAGGTCTCCTCGATGGCGTCGAGTCCGGAGATTACCGACCCCTTTTCATACGCGCCGGGGTAGCCGTTCGCCGCCATCACCACGGTCATGGCGTGGTCGTCGGCCCAATTCACCTGACGGCCCGCGAGGCGGCCTTCGGCGCAGGCCAGCATCAGGTCGAGCGCCTGTGCGCCCAGCCGCATCATCAGCACCTGACATTCAGGGTCGCCGAAACGCACGTTGTATTCCACGAGGCGGGGCTGGCCGTCCTCGATCATCAGGCCCACGTAGAGCACACCCTTGTAGGGCCTCCCGCGCTCGGACATGACCCGCATGGTGGGGGCCACGATCTCGTCCATCGCCTTTTGCACCACGGCATCGGTCAGGACCGGAGCGGGGGAATAGGCGCCCATGCCGCCGGTGTTGGGTCCGGTGTCGTCGTCGCCCACGCGTTTGTGGTCCTGCGCCGTTCCGATGGGGAGGAGCGTTTCGCCGTCCGACAGGACGAAGAGCGAGCCTTCTTCGCCGGTCATGAATTCCTCGATGACCACCTCGGCCCCTGCCGCACCGAATTCGCCACCGAACATGTCGTCGATGGCGGCGAGCGCCGTATCCTCGTCCATCGCGACGATCACGCCCTTGCCGGCCGCCAGACCGTCGGCCTTGACCACGATGGGGGCGCCCTGTTCGCGGATATAGGCTTTCGCAGGTTCGGCTTCGGTAAAGTGGGCGTAGGCGGCCGTAGGCGCGTTGGCCGCGTCGCAGATCTCTTTGGTGAAGGCCTTGGAGGCTTCGAGTTGGGCCGCGGCGCGCGATGGGCCGAAGGCGAGGATGCCGGCAGCCTCGAGCGCATCCGACACGCCAGCTGCCAGCGGTGCCTCGGGGCCGATGATGACGAAGGTGATGGCGTTCACGTTGCAGAAGTCGACGACCTTTTCGCCGTCCTCGACGTCGAAGGTGGCGCATTCGGCGATCTGGGCGATGCCCGCATTGCCCGGCGCGACGATCAGCTTGTCGCATTTCGGGTTCTGCATCACGGCCCAGGCGAGGGCGTGTTCGCGGCCACCGCCGCCGAGGATAAGGATGTTCATCGGGCACGTCCCTTACTATTTTGCACGGGGAATAGCAGATGGCGGGGCCGGGGCAAGGTAGCGACATGATCGATGAGGCGCTCTGCGCACGAATTGGGGTGTATGATTTCGGAAATCTCGGGGCGGAAGGCTTTGCGGATCGGCTGGCCACCGAGCAGGGATGGCCCACGGTCTTGCCTGCAAGGCGGTGCGCGAGTATCTGCGCTTCGCCTATCTTGCGATGGTGGCGCGCGAGCCGCTGACGCCGTCGCGCGTTGTCGATGCGTGGCATCTCCATCTGCAGCTGCCGGATTACGGGACATTCTGCGACGACGTGCTTGGGCGACCGTTTCGCCACGCGGTCAGTGACGGCCCGGCGGCCAAGGTCCGCAACCGGCTGCACTACCTCGCGGCACGGCAACGCTACGCCGAGGAATTTGGGGAACACCTGCCCCAGACACATTGGCCGGGACGCCCGGTGCGCGGGTCGCTTTGGATATGGGCGGGGATCGGCGCAGGGCTTTCGTGCCTCGGCGTCGGTCTCGTGCTGTTCGAGGTGCAACAGGAACTGCGCGCTTTCGCGCTCGTGGGAGCCGCGACCACAAGTGTTGGCGCGGCCGCGCTGGTGCGCCTTGGCGTGTCCGTGCATCGCGGGCAACGCGGCGTGGCGGACTGCGCCCACTATTTCGTCCACGACACGGACGCAGGTAACGACTGGCCGGCGGGGGATGGCCGGGCGCAACGGCGGCAGGAACAGGGGCGACGGGGTGTCCGTTTAGAGGGCAACGGAAACGAAAAGGAGGACGTCATGTCCGATCTGAACGGCAAGAAAATCGCCATCCTCGCCACCCACGGTTTTGAACAGTCCGAGCTGGAAGTGCCGCTCGACAAGCTCAAGAAGGCCGGGGCCGAGGTCCATGTCATCGCGCCAGAAGGCGGCGAGATCAACGGCTGGGACGAGAGCGACTGGGGTCGCCCCGTGAAGGTCGATCTTGCGCTGGGTGACGCAAAGGCCGCGGACTACGACGCACTCGTCCTGCCGGGCGGGCAGATCAACCCCGACCTGCTGCGGGTCAATACCGAGGCGCTGGCCTTCGTGCGCGCGGCTTTCGCGGGCGGCAAGACCATCGCAGCCGTCTGTCACGCACCCTGGCTGCTAGTCGAGACCGGGATCGCGAAGGGGCGTCACATGACCTCGTATCCTTCGGTCAAGACCGACGTGCAGAACGCGGGCGGCCTGTGGGAAGACAGCGCCGTGGTGACCGACAACGGCATCATCACCTCGCGCAACCCCGGCGACCTCGACGCCTTCTGCGACAAGATCGTGGAGGAGGTGAACGAGGGCACGCACCACCGTCAGGCGGCCTGACCTTTTCTTCGGCCTCTGGGTCGGGCATGGTCCGCCCATGTCTGACCTGATCGAAGATTCCGGCATCGGGGGCAACGCCCCGGAATTCACCGTCTCGGAGTTGTCCGGGGCGGTGAAACGCATGATCGAAGGGGAGTTCGGCCACGTCCGCATTCGGGGCGAAGTCGGGCGCGTGTCGCGCCCGCGCTCGGGCCATGTCTACCTCGATCTGAAGGACGACCGCGCCGTGCTTTCGGGTGTGATCTGGAAGGGCGTGATGGCCCGGATCGCGACCCCGCCCGAAGAGGGTATGGAGGTGATCGCGACAGGACGGCTCACCACCTTTCCCGGGCAGTCGAAATACCAGATCGTCATCGACGATATCGCGCCCGCCGGAATGGGCGCGCTCATGGCGATGCTGGAGAAACGCAAGGCGGCGCTGGCCGCCGAGGGGCTGTTCGCAGCCGAGCGCAAGCGGCCCCTGCCGTTCCTGCCGGAGGTGATCGGTGTGGTGACATCGCCCTCGGGCGCGGTCATCCGTGACATCCTGCATCGGCTGCGTGAGCGGTTTCCCCGAAAAGTCCTGATCTGGCCCGTCGCCGTGCAAGGTGAGCGTTGCGCGCCGGAAGTGACGCGCGCGATCGAGGGCTTTAATGCGCTGGCACCGGGCGGGGCGTTGCCGCGCCCGGATCTGCTGATCGTGGCGCGTGGCGGCGGGTCGGTCGAGGACCTGTGGGGTTTCAACGAGGAAAGCGTCGTTCGGGCCGCTGCGGCGTCGGATATTCCGCTGATTTCCGCCGTGGGGCACGAGACTGACACCACCCTCATCGACCATGCCGCCGACCGGCGCGCGCCCACCCCCACGGCGGCCGCCGAGATCGCGGTGCCGGTGCGGCGCGATCTGCTTGCATGGGCTGCTGAGCAGGAGGCGCGGCTGACCGCGGCGCTCACGCAGGGCATCACCCGGCGAGGTCAGCGGCTCACCGACCTCGCCCGCGCCCTGCCGCGCGCCGAGGCGCTGCTCGATACGCCGCGCCAGCGGCTCGACCGGGCGGGCGAC
>CXWF01044079.1_pt1 | contig 15688 bp, 13 predicted proteins | sample 468421 | NCBI WGS metagenome assembly CXWF01 (sample SAMEA2620812, study PRJEB7988) | marine metagenome | biome: marine biome (ENVO:00000447); feature: surface water layer (ENVO:00002042); material: "saline water (ENVO:00002010), including plankton (ENVO:xxxxxxxx)" | depth 5 m
ATAGCATCACGTCGATACTGACACCGATCCACCGCGAGGGGCACCGCTGGGTCGTCATCTTCGCTGCGGTGACGGTCGTTCTCTTTCTGATCTGGAATCCGCTCGGCTGGCTCGGCGTCATTCTCACTCTCTGGTGCCTCTATTTCTTCCGCGATCCCGACCGCGTAACGCCGTCGCGCGAAGGGCTCGTCATCAGCCCGGCGGACGGCGTCGTGAACATGATCACGGAAGCATCCCCGCCCGAGGAGCTTGGCCTTGGCGATATGACGCGCACCCGCGTCAGCATTTTCATGAATGTCTTCAATTGCCATGTGAACCGCGCCCCCGTCGCAGGGGTCGTGAAGCGCGTTGCCTATCGGCCGGGGCTCTTCCTCAACGCCGATCTCGACAAGGCCAGCGATGCCAATGAGCGGAACTCTCTTGTGATCGAACGCACAGACGGCGAGCAGATTGTGGTTGTGCAGATCGCAGGGCTCGTCGCACGGCGCATCGTGTGCGACGTCGCCGAGGGGCATGATCTTGCGGCGGGCGAACGCTTCGGCATCATCCGGTTCGGTAGCCGCCTTGACGTTTATCTGCCGCAAGGCGCGGTACCGCTGGTCGCTGTGGGGCAGACGGCGATTGCCGGTGAAACTGTGCTGGCGGATTCGGCTGTCACCCAGCCGTACCATATCTAAAGGGCACTGGGGCTGGGGCGCACTTTGAAGGACTGAAGCAGATGGCAGGCTCCATACCGCCGTTCGAGCAGCGTCCGGGACCAGGTTTCAGGGCGAGCGAGACCATGCGCCAGCGCCGGGCCCGGCAGTTTTCGCAACTGCCGGTCCGTACCATAGTGCCGAACTCGCTGACCGTTCTTGCGCTTTGCGCGGGCCTCACTGCAATCCGCTTTGCCATTGAGGGCCGCTTCGAGGCGGCAGTCGCCGCAATCATCATCGCGTCCGTTTTCGATGCCCTCGATGGCCGCATCGCCCGTATGCTGCGCGGATCCACACGTTTTGGCGCCGAGCTCGACTCGCTCACCGATTTCGTGAACTTCGGTGTGGCGCCGGTTGTTATCCTCTATCTCTGGTCTCTGGGTGAGATTGGCGGTCTCGGCTGGATTGCCGTGCTTGGCTTTTCGGTTTGCTGTGCACTTCGCCTCGCCCGCTTCAACGTCGCTCTTGAAGACCCGGACAAACCTGTCTGGACGGGCAACTATTTCGTCGGTATGCCGTCGCCCGCCGCAGCTGGCCTCGTCATGTTGCCGCTTTATCTCTCCTTCACCGGAGTGGAGTGGATAAAGGAAACACCGCTTCTCATCGCGGCGCATGTACTTGTCATCGCTTTCCTGATGGTAAGCCAGATTCCGACATTCTCGGGAAAGCGCATGGGCCTGCGCATCCGGCGAGACATGGTGCTGCCTGTGCTCCTGCTTGTAGGCATGAGCGCGGCAATCATTTTGAATTTTCCGTGGATTGCCTTCACAGGCCTTTGCGCGATTTATCTCGCTTCAATTCCGGTAGCTGTTCTGCGCTATCGCTATCACAAGAAGCGGACGGCGTTCGCCGAGCTGCATCCCGATACGGACGACCTCGAAATCGACTGAGGTCTAGCGCTCTTCCCGGTCGTGGCCGCCACTCTCGGCAGACTCTTCGGCCTCTTGAAAGCGGGCCTTTTCGACCTTCGACATCACATGCCGCTTCAATGTGCCCGATGCATCAAGGATCGGTTCTACGCGGCGCCTGATTTCCGAATACGTTGTACTCTGTTGCATCTTCTGCTCCGCTGCCCCGGTTTCTTTGCCGGAGCGCTGCTTGTGGAACCTATTCATTTGCATCGCCCGTATCATTCGACACGGGGTCTTCGTTGATTTCAGCCCCTCCGTTCCTTTTCGGCAATTTGGTTGCACGAATAAGGGCGAGCCGAAGCTGTTTTGTCTCCAGCGCCTGGCTGCGAGCGAGCCACACAGCGCCTTCTTCTATTAATGTGGTAGCGGTTTCCGGCAGAAATTTGGCATTTTGCAGGCAATCATGGAGCTGTCGCCAACCGGCTTGAATAAGCGGTAGATATTCTGACGAAATATCTTCGAAGCTTTCCAGTTTGTAATCTTGTGCGGCGAGTGCCTGTCGGTATTCGGCTTCGCTCCAGGGAGAGGCGATACCGCCTTCCGCGGCCCGCCAGGCCGTAAGCGCAGCCGCCTCGTCCATCTCCGTATCGATGCCGTCGGCGAGAATAAAATCGGTGAGTACCAGGGAACCGCCATCGCAGAGCCCCTTATGTATTTCCGCGAGCATCCTTTCGCGGTCAGCAACGGCAAACATCGCCTCACGCATGAAAATTGCCGCATGACCGCCCGCCGGATTGAAGTCGGTGGGTTCCAGTCCGTCCGGCCCGCAGGCATGGACGGGGGCCGTTTCGCCCATACCTTCTTTGCCGGATAATCTCATTGCTTCGGCTGCTATTTCGAGGTCGTGTTCGATGCCGAGGATTGAGACGCCATACTTTGCAGCCACGGCGCGCATACCGCCGCCGAGCCCGGGGGTAAGGTCGAGAAAACGGCCCTTGCGTGTGAAGTCGGCCTGAGATGCGACGCGCAGCGCGAAGTCCGCGCTGCCCGGGAGGCTGAAGCCGGCCCCCCAGAGTTTCTGGGTGATCTCGAGACGGCTTAGCGATTTAGGGGGCTCGAGTTTTTCCGACCTCGTCGGGACGGCCGGCTTTTCGACAGCCGCAGAGGATGACTGTTGTGTTTGTGCTTTGCGCGTAATCCCCTTTGCGCGCGCGACGTCGTCCGTCTCCATTCCTTCCCACCACGCGATGATGCGTAGCAGAATTTCCATGACGGGCCCGGCCTCCTTGGCGCCCTTCTTTTTGGGCTCCCCTGAGGATGTTACGTCGGCACCGTCAGAATCGTCATCTTCGCCGGGGGTCTTGGGGCGTTTGGCCAGAGTCTTCTCGACGGCGGAGCGCTGCATCGCGCTAAGCTTCCGCATGCGGCGAAACCGAACGATTGCTTCCGCCGACATCTGGTCGAGTGCGGCCGTGAAAACAGACATCGGCATCGTCTGCAGCTCATCGCTGCCGACCGTTGCCAGATTGACGAGCCCTGGATTGCTCATCGTCCATTGATCCCCAAAAGTGGTGTCGTCTCCTGCCGGAAACCTCGACCGTTCTTTCCCCATTCGGTCCGTCCATCCCGGGTGTAGGGAGCGAGAACCTGTCGTCCTTGATGGCATAAAGCCCGTTAAATCATCGTTTCCCGACAAGAGCTTATGGTTAATTCTGGGTAAATTTCCCCTTTTCTTTCATGGCGGAATTTCGCAGTTTACGGGGGCGTCGGGTTATTTTGGGGGGAAGGCGGCGCTAGTTCATGCAGAAATCGAGAAATCCAGTTTTGCGTTTTCCGCGCCTGACTATCGCCATTTGTCTGGCGATATTTGTGGTCTCGGTGGCGGGCGTCTTTCAGTTCACGCTGTCCTACGACACACGCGTCTTTTTCAATCCGGAAGGGGCCGACCTCGCGAAGTTGCGCGATTTCGAGTCCAAATACGGCCAGAATAACGACGTTCTGATGGTCCTGTGGGCGAACGGCCGCAAAGTGACGGAGCCGGACGTGCTTGCGGCACTCGGCGACCTCGTTTCCGAGGCGTGGCGTTTGCCGCACTCGACACGCGTGAATTCGCTCGCAAATTTTCCCCATGTCACAGCCGATGTTGACAGCTTTGCCGTTGCCGACCTCGTGCCTGAGCCAGGAAAGGTAATCCCCGGCGATGCAGAGAAGATCGAACGGATCGCACTCGCCGACCCTCTGATACGCGACCGTCTGCTTGCGTCGGATGCGCGTGCCGCCGGCGTTCTCGTAAACTTCAATCTGCCGGAAGAAGCGACGGTTGAAGTGCAGGAGATCGTCGCGGCTTCCCGTGCACTCGCAGCGTCTTTCGAGGCCGATCATCCCGGCATCGAGGTGAAGCTCACAGGTAACGTGATGTTGATGGCGGCTTTTTCCGAAGCTGCGATGAGCGACGTCAAAGTTTTGATTCCTATCAGCTTGGCGATCACGGCGATCGTCATGTTTGTTTTCGTGAGAGCCATCCTGCCGAGCATTGCGATACTCTCGCTTCTCGGTCTTTCCAGCGCGGCCGCCATGGGTCTCGCCGGATGGTACGGCTATGAAATCAATACAGGCACGGTCGCCTGTCCCATCATCATCATAACCGTCAACATGGCGGCAGCGGTGCGTATCGTGACGACGGCGCTCGGTGCGCTTGGCAGAGGGCTCACGCGCCATGAGGCGATCGCGGAAGCGATCTCGGTCAATCTCTGGCCTGTGACCCTCACAAATGCGACGACGATGATTGGTTTTCTGGCGATGAACCTCGCCGATGCGCCGCCGCTTCGCCAGCAGGGCAATGTTGTCGTGGTCGGCATCTGTCTTGCCTATGTCTTCACCTTCACCTGGCTTCCGGCACTTCTCTCTCTGATGGAGCTGCGGCCTGCCGTTCAGCGCTCGGAGCGGGCCATGGTGCTGCTCGGCCAATTTGTGAACCGCTATTACAGGCAGCTCTTCTTTTTTTGCAGCATCATTGTTGCTTCCTGCGCCATATGGCTTGGAAATATTCGTCTCGACGATGATTTTGCGCGCTACTTCGATGAGCGTTTTGACTATCGCCAGGATTCGGATTTTGCCGAGGAACATCTGACCGGGCTCAATATTGTCGAGTTCGACATCGGTTCGGGCAGGGATGGCGGCGTTTTCGAGCCCGCTTATCAGGAAAAGCTTGCAGCATTCGAAGCATGGCTTCGCGAACAGCCCGGCGTGGTGAGTGTGCTTTCAATTTCCGACATCACGCGACGTGTGCATGACGCCATGAATGCAGGGCGCAACGCAGCCGGACTTCCTTCCGACAGGGAGACCATTGCGCAGTATTTTCTCCTATACGAGCTTTCGCTCCCCTACGGCGTTTCTCTGAATGATCAGATAAATGTCAGCCGTTCTTCGAGCCGTGTCACGGCCATCTTGCGGAAGATGTCGTCAAGTCAGATCCGCGATCTCGATGAACGGGCCACCCTCTGGCTGGCGGAGAATGTACCGCCTGAAATGCAGACAAGGGCGACAGGCGTCAACGTTCTTTTCGCCAACCTGTCAGGCGTCAATATCCGTTCCATGATGTTTGCAACGCTTGTTTCAGTGTTCATCATCGCCGTTGTCGTTGGCCTGGCGTTGCGAAGCCCGATCTATGGCGCGCTCAGCATTTTACTGAATATGCTGCCTTCGCTGGTCGGTTTCGGCTTGTGGGGACTTCTCTATCAGGACATAGGTTTGGCGGCTTCTGTCGTCACCGCCATGACTATCGGCCTCGTCGTTGACGATACTATCTACTTCCTTTTGATGTATCAGCAGGCGAGGGCCCGCGGGCTGGACCCAGAGGGTGCGATCAACCACGTCTTTGCCACGGTCGGCGTGGCCATGCTTGTAATCACAGTTTCGCTGACGATCGGTTTCGGCACACTCGTTTTCTCTGGCTTTGAGGTGAACCGATCACTGGGGGCCATGACGGCGCTTGTGATCATGTCCAACCTCTTCATCGACTGGCTCATGCTGCCGCCTGTGATGAGAATTATTGAGAACGTACGGCCCCGAGCTTTCCGGCGGCCGGGGGCAGGCAGTTGATTGAAGTGGAGGGGACAAAGAAAGAATGCCGCCGGGAGGTTTGGTTTATCCATGATGGGTTCGGACAGGGCGGGGTGGTGCTGCTTACGCTGGCATCTCTTGCGCGGGAGAAAAGGCATTTTCAGGCATCCCGAGAAGATCGCGAATGTTGCGCTTGTCTTTCTGAATGAATTCGCCGGTTTTCTTGTGCCGATGAGTCGCGTCATTCCAGACCGGAAGGTCCCCCTCAAAAGTGACATTCTTCCGTTAACACACGGAATTTTTGTATAGCGTCATTCTGCTGCCTCGTCCTGACCGGGCAATGCCTCAGCTCTGAGACGTGCGCGGTCTGCATGGCGGCAACGCGCCGTATTCCGTCAAAAAAGGGACAGCTTGGCGTTGCACGGCCTTCATCGCGACGTCTGGCACGACAGTTGCCTGAAACGGTCATTGTGGAATAGCTGCAACTCTCGTTTTAAGCTTTTGTTAGTAATTGCAACAACGAGAAGCCTGTGATTCCTTATTGTCGTCTACTTTTGAGACAGGTGGGGCCAGTGATACGTACATATGAACAACTGACGGGGGCTGAAGGCCGCCGGATGTTTTACCGGGCCGAACGATTCCGGCCTGAGCAGCTTTTCCGGGAGGCCGTTCCCGCGGTCCTGATCGAGAACGAGCGTGCACAGCTAAAAAATCTCAGCATGACGGGCATCGCGATTCAGAGTTCGCGGTCCGATGGCTGGGACGATCTCATGGGATCGGAAATGCCCTTTGAATTCCGGGTGGGCGATGCCCGGTTGTTTGGAGGCGCAGGGCGTATTCGCCGGGTAGAGCCCCAAGGCGTCAGGACAGTGATTGGTCTGGAGTTTACCTCCGGCTATCTCGACATTCCCAGCATTGTCAGCGAGCACGACAATCTTGTGCTTTCGCAAGCACTTGCCGACCCGCTCTTCGCGACCGCTGAGGGTATCCTGCCGGAGTTTCAGCAACTCTGCAGCGAGATCATCAATCTCTTCCGCTCCTATAAAGACGTGCTCGAAAGCTATGAGGCGCGGCTGACAGCAAAGGGTGAAGAGCGCGAGAAGCTGCTTCTAGAGGCCCTGATTGCTTGTGAAGAGCGCATAGTGCCGCAATGGCAGGAGCTTTGGTATCGGGGCAATGATGTACTTGAGCCCGTCTGGCACGATCCGGCCGTTCTTGCGCGCCACAAGCGCTATGCCGAGCGTGTACTGACGCCGGATTTCATGCCGGGTGCCGTCATGAGGCGTTGCTATGAGAAGCCGTTGGGTTATCCCGGCGACTTCCAGATCATGAACTATGTCTATGAGTGGCAGCGCGTCGGAAATACACCATACGAAAAGCTATTGCATCGCATCGGTATCGAAACCGGAGCTTGCGTGGGCACGCGTCTTCGCATGACGCAGAAGATCATCGCCGACTATATCGCCGATAAGCCTGGCGATACGCCGCTGAACATCGCCAATCTTGGTTGTGGTTCCGCTTACGAAGTCTACGACTATCTGAAGATCGATACGCTGCCGCGTCCGGTAAACTTCACCCTGATCGATCAGGATGATCGGGCGCTTACCCATGCCTATGAACACGCCTATCCGGAAGTAGTGCGCCATGCCGGAAGAGCGAAGGTTCAGTGCCTTCAAGCATCGTTCGCGCAGTTGCTCAAGGCGGGTGCGCTCTTCCGGGCCCTGCCGCCGCAGGACGCAATCTATAGCCTCGGGCTCTACGATTATCTCTCTGCACGTCGTGCCCGCGCGCTCACCAGGGATCTCTATGAGCAGGTGAAGCCGGGAGGCAAGCTTATCCTCGCTAACGTCAGGAAGGGCAGGGAAAGCTGCGAGTGGCCGCTCGAGTTCGTTACTGACTGGAGCCTGATCTATCGCACGGAAGAAGACATGCTGGCACTGATTGAAGGGCTTGATGTCGCCAATGTCACGGTCGAGGTGGACTCGACGAAGTGCATCTATCTGATGGTGGTGGACAAGCCCGTCTGACGGTCTGCCGTCAACTCGCCTGCCATTGCTGCTCATCGGCCTGGGGCGCGACGAACCGGCTTTTCGGGAACGTCGCGCGCACGGTCGTGCCTTCGCCGACCGTGCTTTCGAGTTCTACCGTTCCGCCATGCAGGCTCATGATCTTGCGGACCAGCGGAAGCCCGAGACCTGTGCCCTGTTGCGTCCGTGACATGGCATCTTCGACCTGCACGAAAGGCTCGAAAATGCGCCTGGTGTCCGACGCCTTGATGCCGATGCCCGTATCCTTCACGCTAAGCACCATGTCGCCAGCCGCATCGAAGCTTAGCTCCACCCAGACATTGCCGTTCTCGGGTGTAAATTTGAGGGCGTTCGATGTCAGATTGATCGCCACCTGATTGAAGAGGCGAGGATCGGCAATGAGCCAGGGAATGTCGTCGCGAATGCGGAAGGTCAGGTCCACGCCGAGTTCGGACGCACGCTGGCGGAACATGCGCATGGTCGAGTTCAGAGCCTCTACGGGATCGATCGGTTCTTCTTCGAGCTGCAGCTTGCCGGCTTCTGCCTTCGAGATGTCGAGAATATCGTTGATGATGCTCAATAGATGCGCGCCGCTTGCGCGGATATCGGTGGCATAGTCCACATATTTCGGTTGACCCACTGGCCCGAACATCTGGTTCGAGATGATTTCGGAAAAGCCGATAATCGCATTGAGCGGTGTGCGGAGCTCATGGCTCATGATCGCAAGGAAATCGTTCTTGGCGCGGTTTGCGGCTTCGGAGCGGCTGAGCAGGCGCTCGGAACGGCGTTGCTCAGCGCGCAGCTTTTCATTGTCGACGAAGCTCTGGCGGAGTTTGTACTCCTGAACGTAGTTCACGAATACGCTCACCCCGACGCCGAAGAGCAGGAACGCATTGTTGTTGATGAGCATGTTCGCGGGAATGGGATTCACGAACAGGGCGACGAATTCGTAAGCGCCGCAGGTCAGGCCGGACATCAAGATGGAATAGTAATACCGCAAACGCCAAAGGCAGTTCACATAGGTCAGAACAATGAGGATGCCGGCATAGTAGAGATAGTTGCCCGGCGATGACGCGATCGAAATCATACCGACGACGGCTAGGCCGGGAATACACATGGCCAGCGACAACAACGCCTGGTGGCGATAGGAAAATCCAGGCATGTAGGAAATCGCCACGATGAGAAGAAGAAGCGGACAGGCGAGTCCCAGCCGGATTGCCCAGGCTTCGTGGGTGATTTCCGGAATGATAAAGGGGTCTAATACGGCGTAGACGGCGAAGATGATCGCGCCTAGCGCAATCGAAAGGCGCAAGAGGCCGACCTGACGCGCGAAGTTGTCGACGTTGAATCTGTGCTCCAGATCAGGCTGGCGGAACCGCAACCTGACAGGCTCTATGGAGTAGTCGGTCGCTTGTTCCGAAAAAAGCGGATCGGCCGGCGTTTGCAATTCGCGCGGGTGCGGATCATCTTGATTCAGCGCGTCGCCGGTGATGGTTTGCCTATTCATTTCCGCCGTAAATCCCGGAGGCTGCCGCTATCCCTTGGGTGTAGAAAGGTCAGACTAGCGACAAAACGTATAACGCTTGGTTAAGCATGATATACGTTCCGGTAAGCATCTCGTTTTGACGGAATTGTCAGGGTTGTCGCCGAAAACGGACGAAACTCAACCTCTGGCCATGAAATAGACGAGCAACAAACAGCCGAATACGATCCGGTACCAGCCGAAGATCGAGTAGCCGTGATTGCTAACGAAATTGAGCAGCCACTGCACGACGACGAGTGCGGAAAGAAACGCTGCAATGAAGCCTGTGGCAATGATGAAGGCGTGAGAGGGCTGGATCAGATCCCAAGTCTCTATGAGATTGATGGCAGAAGCCCCGAGCATCACCGGGATGGCGAGAAAGAAGGAGAACTCCGCCGCCGTCTTGCGCTCCACGCCGACAAGCAATGCCCCGAGGATCGTCGCACCTGAACGCGAAACGCCGGGCACAAGCGCCATGCACTGAAACAAACCGATTTTCAGCGCTGTCTTCATTGGCAGTGTCTCGATGGAGGTGATGCGTGTCTCCAGGTGAAGCCGCTCGATCACAATGATTGCAATCCCGCCAAGGATCAGCGTTGTGCACACCACATAGGGCGAAAAGAGAACATTGATGATGAAGTCGTGAAAGAGCACGCCCAGAAGCCCGGCGGGGATCATTGCGACGATAATGGCGCCGATGAAACTCCGCGCAGCCGGGTCATGGCGTGCATCGAGAACCACATGCAGAAGCCGACGCCAGTACAGCACGCAAATGGCCAGAATGGCGCCGAGCTGGATCACCACCTCGAAGACCTTGCCCGGCATGCTCGAAAAGCCGATCAGATGGCCAACCACGATGAGATGGCCTGTCGAGGAAATCGGCAGAAATTCGGATACGCCCTCGACAATGCCAAGAATGAGGGCCTGCAGAAAACTGTGCTCGATCATGTCAGGCAGAGAATCCTGCGTTGGAGAGGGAACGATTCGCCAAGAGCCTAGCATGACGAGCGTTACACGAACCTTATGGCGGCTCCATGTCAGATAGCGAAAAAGCCGTTTCGGACTCTATTTATCAGATGCCCGAGGCGTCCAAGGCCTCCTTCACCCGGCGGACAGCGATGTCGAAGGCTGCCGAGCGCAGATCAAGCTTAGCTTGTGCTGCGTGGTCGAAGACATGACGGGCGGCATTGGTCAGAATACGTTCGAGCTCGTCATCGACCCTTTTGAGCGGCCAGACCTCACGCTGAAGATTCTGGGCCCATTCGAAATAGCTGACGATGACGCCGCCGGAATTGGCAAGAATATCGGGGACGACAGTAATGCCTCTCTCATGCAGGAGGACGTCCGCTTCGCTGGTCACGGGACCATTCGCTCCCTCTACGATGACCCCGGCCTTGATCCTTGGCGCATTTTCTTTCGTGATCACACCGTCGAGCGCCGCAGGGACCAGGTAGTCGCACTCGACTTCGAGTTCCGCCCCTGGATCGAGCGCCTCGTAGCCATCGACATCGGCAAGCAATCCCCGTTCGCTTTTCTGCTTGGCGAGCGCAGCAATGTCGACGCCGTCCTCGTGATAGACGGCGCTGCGTGCGTCCGAGACGGCAACGATCTTCATGCCCAGATCGCAGAGAGCCTTTGCCGCGTGAAAGCCGACATTGCCAAAGCCCTGCAACGCAACAGTGGCCCCTTCGAGAGGGGTGCCATAACGCTCGGCATAGGTCTTCACGACGATACCGATGCCATGACCCGTTGCCTTGTCGCGGCCTGCTGAACCACCCAGCGCCAGCGGTTTGCCCGTGACCGCAGCGGGCGAATGTCCGTAGATCGCGGAATATTCGCTGTGAATCCAACCCATGACTTGCGCATTGGTGCCCACATCCGGCGCCATGATGTCGCTGTTCGGCCCGATCTCGCGGTGAATGCGCTTCACGAATTTGCGGGTCAGCACCTCGAGTTCGCGCCTCGAAAGTTCGCGGGGATTGCAGCGGATGCCGCCCTTGCCGCCGCCGAGGGGAATGTCGGCCAGCGCCGTTTTCATCGTCATGAGCGAGGCGAGCCCGCGCACTTCGTCGATATCGACTTTCGGGTGATACCGAAGACCGCCTTTGCACGGTCCGCGCACATTCTGGTGCTGCACACGATAGCCGCTGAAAACGGCCAGTTCTCCATTGTCGCGAATGATCGGTATTTCGACCTTGATCTCGAGGGCTGCGAGCGAAAGCAGCGACAAGGTGGATTTGCTGTAGCCAAGACGGTCGCAGGCGGCGTGCAGAAAGGACTCATAGTCTGATTGCATTGAGCTTTTTTCGGTCATTCCGCCTCCAGTGAAAACGCATGGCGTCGAAGCGCGGGATTTGAGGGGAAACCGCGACCGAATTCAACCGGCATACCGCCTCGCTCCGGTTCGCAGATTAACAAGTGGTTCATGCGCCATTCAGGTCGGCAATGAAAATCTTGTATCGGGCCAGGGACGGATCAGTCTGCGATATGAGGGAGGTGCCGGAGTAACATGCAGAGATACCAAAAAATTGCATCTATTTTCGCTGTGCTGACACTGGCTCTCGGGTTTTTTCCGGCGGTCAGTGCCGCCCAGGGACGCGATGCGGTTCAGTTTCAGCAACAAAGGGAAGGTCGCGGGGCCGGCACGCGTCAGCGCCAGCATCGCCCCGAAAGCAATCGTCCGCAGCGAAGTCAGGCGCAAAAAAGCCCGCCCCGGCAGATTGAGCGCCGGCCGGGCCAAAAGGCCCAGCAGGTGCAACAGCGCGCCCGGCAACACCAGCAGCAGGCCGCGCAGGAAAAACAACGCCGTCAGCAGCAGCATGCGCAACGGGGACGTCAGCACCAGCAGGCGGGTCAACACCGCCGGCAGCTCGATTTGCGTCAGCGCCAACAGCAGCAAGCAGCCGGCCAGCCTAAGCACCGTCAGCAGGCCCATAATGAGCAGGTTCGCCGCCAACAGGCAGAGCAGCGAGAGCAGGACAGGCGCCGGGAGATGAGGGAGCGGCAGAGCAGGCAGCAGGCAAATTCGGCGCGCCAGCGTCGCGAAACAGCGGAGCGGCACGAACGAGATCTGCGCCAGCAATCGCAGCGGGAGGTTCAGCAACGGGCCCGGCAACAGGCGCTCGTGCGCCAGCAGCATCTCGAACGCCATCGTAACGGAGCGCAGTATCGAGATAGTCGTCGTGGACACCAGTACCGCGCTCCGCCTCGGAATTATCGGGACGGAAACCACAAGCGCCCCTATCGTCCGGTCTACAATGACCGCCCGTGGTACGGTTACCACGGCAAGGGCCACCATCCGCATCGCCGCGGCCCCGTTGTGGTCTACCGCAACGTGACACATATCGTGACGATTCCGCAGCCCGTCTATGTACAGCCGGTCGCGGGCTATTATTATGATGACTACTACTATTCGGGGCCCTATGCCGGTTACGATTCCGTCTATAGCTATGGCAGCTCCGGCTACGGCTATCGCACATCCGCCTGCAACAGCGACAAGGTCGGAGCGGTGATTGGTGCCGTGCTTGGCGGTGTTATCGGCGCACATCAGGATCGTGGGGCAGGTCCCGTTGTCGGCGGTGCGTTGGTCGGCGCACTTGTCGGCGGTCTGCTCGGACAGGCGATTGACGATAGCAACCGCGCTTGCGTAAGTGACATCCTCGAATATGTCCCGTCGAACCAGCCTGTCTATTGGGATGATGGCGGCTATGGTTACGAGGTGACCCCGTTGCGTACCTACGAACCCGAACAGGGCCGCTATTGCCGTGAGTACCAGACGGTCGTGACCATCGGCGGTCGCGCTGAGCAGGCATATGGCACGGCATGCCGCCAGCCCGACGGAAGCTGGCAGACCGTCAGCTAGCTCGGTGCGCCCCGCCGGAGACGACGATGCGGTCTCCGCGTCGCCCGCTTTGTCACGTCCGGCGATGCCCCCCTAGGCAGGCCAGCCTTCAGAGGCCATCATTGCCTGAAAGAGGCGCGCGGACGTCGCAGCAACAGGAAAGGCGGGGAATGTCTGGTCCGGAAAAAATTGGCGAGTTCATCAGCATCGAGCGGGAAGGGCGTATCGCGACGCTGCGCTTCGACCGGGGAGACAGGATCAATCCTCTATCCGTCCAGCTCATGCGTGATCTCACAGCGGCTGCCCGCTCGCTTCGCGACGATGTTTCGACCAGCGCGGTCGTTCTTACCGGTGGGCAGGCTTTCTCTGGCGGCGCCGACCTTGCCGATCCCGAAATTTTGAAACGCGCGGAAGCTTCGCTTCTCGAAAGACGAGAGATGCTTCGTGTCGGCCCCGAAATGTGCGATGCATGGGAAGCTCTCGACCAGGTGACCATTGCCGCCATCGAACGCTTTTGCATTGGCGGCGGTGTTGCCCTTGCCGTCGCTTGCGATTTCCGCATAGCGGGCCGCGGTGCCCATTTTCGTCTGCCCGAAATTCCGCTCGGCATGAATATGAGCTGGCATACGCAGCCCCGGCTCGTGAACCTGATAGGGCCGTCGCGCGCCAAGCAGCTCACGATCTTTGGCGAGCGCGTCAGTGCCGGAAAAGCCGAGACCTGGGGTCTTGCCGACGAAATCTGCGAAGATGGCGAGGCGCTTGCCGTCGCAAGGTTGTGGGCAGAGAAGGTTGCGGCGCTCCCGCCCGTCGCCGTTCGCATGGCAAAGCGCGGTATTACCCAAGCCGCCACCGCGCTCAATGCGGTTTCGACATTCATGGATGCGGATCAGTTCGCGCTCGTTTCCACCAGTGAAGATCAGCGCGAAGCTGTGGCCGCTTTTCTCGAAAAGCGCACCCCTAAATTCACAGGCCGCTGAGGGAGGAGGGCGCATGGCACACAACACGCCTGAAAATCATGGCATGGCGGACATCCAGCGCGAGCTGGCCCTCTATCGGGATGAAGTGGGCGGAGAGCGAGGCGGGTGGCTTCTCGGCGCGAGCTATGGCCTGCCAGCCGTCGCTCCACTGTTATTCACGCACAGACACTTCACGAAGACCAGCTGGACCTCATGGCGAAGCTCGGTATCATGCCTTCCTACTTCGTCAGCCACACCTTTTATTGGGGTGGCTGGCACCGCGATTCCGTGCTCCGGCCGGAGCGCGGCGCGCGCATCAGTCCCGTGCGCTCGACGATCGATAGAGGGATGCGCTATACGCTACACAACGACTCGCCGATTGTTCCCTCCGATTGCCGTATGTTGCTCTGGTCGGCTACAAATCGAAAGACACGCAGCGGCAAGGTGCTCGGAGAGGAGCAGCATATAACGGCGCATGAGGCGTTGCGCGGCATAACCATTGATGCTGCCTATCAGCATTTCGAGAACGAGATAAAGGGATCGATAGAAGAGGAAAAATACGCCGACTTCGTGATCCTGAAGGAAGACCCCGAAACCATTGCCACCGATGCGCTGCTCAGCCCCACGGTTGTGGAAACGATCAAGCGCGGGGAGACGATTTACCGTGCGTGAGGAATCAGAGAAATGCGGCTGAGGATACGGCGAATTCCGCTCGACACGTTACGAGAGAATGTGGCGGTTCTCGCTTCCAACTGCGAGGCCCTTCGCCCCGAAGCGTTTCAGGCTTTCAAGCGCCTGGAAGTTCAGCATGATGGCCGCTCGATCATCGCCAGTCTGGACATTTGCCATGACCTGTCGATGGTCGGCCCCGAAGAGATTGGCCTTACAGAACCGGCCTTTCGTCGCATGGGGCTTGCGGAAGGGGATACCGTATTCATCTCGCCTGCCCGCAGTCCTCAAAGTCTGGATTATGTGCGGACGAAGATCGCTGGCGAGACGTTGAGCAGGCACCAGATCGAGACAATCATTGAGGACATTGCCGGCTATCGTTATTCCGATATGGAAATTGCGGCCTTCCTTGTCGCCTGTGCGGGGTTTCTGTCGACGGACGAGCTACTTCATCTGACCTTTGCCATGGCCGCCGCCGGGACGTCGCTCAAATGGGATGCACCCATTGTCGTCGACAAGCATTGCATCGGCGGCATACCCGGTAACCGGACCTCGATGATCGTAGCGCCGATCGTCGCCGCGCATGGCTTCACCATGCCCAAGACGTCTTCTCGTGCGATCACGTCACCCGCGGGAACGGCCGATACGATGGAAGTTCTCGCTCGCGTGGACCTTACAATCGACGAAATGAAAGAAGTCGTCGGCGAGTGCAATGCCTGTCTCGTCTGGGGCGGTCATGTGAACCTTTCCCCGGCCGACGACATTCTGATCGGCGTTGAGCGGCCGCTCAATATGGACACGCGCGAACAGATGGTCGCATCAATCATGTCGAAGAAGAAATCGGCAGGATCGACGCATCTGGTTATCGATTTGCCTCTCGGTCCGACCGCCAAGGTGCGCGATGCGACAGAGGCAATGCGGCTGCGCAAGCTCTTCGAGTTTGTGGCGGATCGCATGAATCTCCACGTGGAAATCATGGTCACGGATGGAGTTCAGCCGATCGGACGCGGCATCGGGCCCGTCCTTGAGGCGCGCGACGTAATGGCGGTTCTCGCGAATGATGCC
>CXWF01000568.1_pt1 | contig 15524 bp, 13 predicted proteins | sample 468421 | NCBI WGS metagenome assembly CXWF01 (sample SAMEA2620812, study PRJEB7988) | marine metagenome | biome: marine biome (ENVO:00000447); feature: surface water layer (ENVO:00002042); material: "saline water (ENVO:00002010), including plankton (ENVO:xxxxxxxx)" | depth 5 m
GAAGGGGCCAGGGGCGCTTGCGCATGAGCGACCTGCGAGGCACAAGGCTGCATGGCCAAAACCACCAAGAATTTCGTCTGCCAGAGCTGCGGTGCCTCGACCTCGAAATGGGCCGGGCGCTGCGAATCCTGTGGCGAGTGGAACAGCATCGTCGAGGAAAAGCCGCTGTCCTCCGGCCCCGCCTCCAAGACGCTCGGGGCGGCGCGCGGGCGCAGCGTGGCGTTGAGCGATCTGTCCTCGACCGAGGCACCGCCCCCGCGCACGGAATCGGGCGTGGCAGAGTTCGACAGGGTTCTGGGCGGTGGGCTGGTGCCCGCCTCTGCCGTCCTCGTGGGCGGTGATCCGGGGATCGGGAAATCGACGCTTCTATTGCAGGCGGCGGCGCATTTCGCGCGGGCCGGGCTCAAGACGCTCTACGTCTCGGGCGAGGAAGCGAGCGCGCAGGTCAGAATGCGGGCGCAGCGGCTGGGGCTGGCGGATGCGCCGGTCAAGCTCGCTGCCGAGACCAACCTGCGCGACATCCTGACGACGCTGGAGGAGGAGCGGCCCGGCCTCGCCATCATCGATTCGATCCAGACCATGTGGGCGGACAACGTGGACAGCGCGCCGGGCAGCGTGAGCCAGGTGCGGGCCGCCGCGCACGAGCTTGTCACCTTCGCCAAGCGGCGCGGCATGGCCGTGATCCTCGTGGGTCACGTCACCAAGGAAGGCCAGATCGCGGGCCCGCGCGTGGTGGAGCACATGGTGGACACGGTGCTGTATTTCGAGGGCGAGCGCGGCCACCAGTTCCGCATTCTGCGCGCGGTGAAGAACCGCTTTGGCCCGGCCGACGAGATCGGGGTGTTCGAGATGACGGGCGGCGGGCTGGCCGAAGTGGCCAACCCTTCGGCCCTGTTCCTGTCGGACCGCGACGAGCCCGCGCCCGGTGCGGCAGTTTTCGCGGGGATCGAGGGGACGCGGCCCGTGCTGGTGGAGTTCCAGTGCCTCGTCGCCCCCTCGCCGCTGAGCCAGCCGCGCCGGAGCGTGCTGGGCTGGGACGGCGGGCGGCTTGCCATGATCCTCGCCGTGCTGGAGGCGCGTTGCGGGATTCCCTTCGCCGGGCTGGACGTCTATCTCAACGTGGCGGGTGGGATGCGGGTGGGCGAGCCTGCGGCCGACCTTGCCGTGGCTTGTGCGCTTTTGTCGGCGCGCGAGGACGTGGCGATCCCGCGCGATACGGTGGTTTTCGGTGAAATCTCGCTCTCCGGCGCCCTGCGCCCGGTGGGCCAGACCGAAAACAGGTTGAAAGAGGCGCAAAAACTTGGTTTCACAAGCGCCATCGCGCCCGCGCGATCGAAGGCCGGGGAAGACTCGGGGCTTGCCCTGAAATCATACGCGGATCTGGCCGGATTTGTTGGGGATATGTTCGGCGCGGGTTGAGCGCCGCATACAGAGGGACGGATACATGGACGGGTTCACGATTGTCGACGGCGTTGTCGCGCTGGTCATCCTCGTATCCGCGATCCTCGCCTATTCGCGCGGCTTCGTGCGCGAGGGCATGGCGATTGTGGGTTGGGTCGCGGCGGCGGTCATCGCCTATCTCTTCGCGCCGCGTTTCGTACCGCTCATCAAGGAAATCCCGGTCCTGCGCGACTTCATCGCCGAAAGCTGCGAACTCTCCGTCATCGCCTCTTTCGCCGGTGTTCTCGCGCTCGCCCTCGTAGTCGTGTCGCTGTTCACCCCGCTGTTTTCCAGCGTGATCCAGCGCTCGGCGCTGGGGGGCGTGGACCAGGCGCTCGGCTTCGTCTTCGGGGTGCTGCGGGGTATCCTCCTCGTGGCCGTAGCGCTCATCGTCTATGACAACGTGGTGACGGCGGACACGATCGACGCGGTCGACAACTCGCGCACCGCCAAGGTCTTTGCCCGCTCGACCGACAACCTGAACGAACAGATCCCGGACGACGCGCCGGGCTGGATCGTGGCGCGGTATGAAGAGCTGGTGTCGACCTGCACCGCCGACTCGACCACCCCGACCGAATAAGCGCCGCTAACATATAATCGTTACATTCGGTCCGCCGCCCCGTGACAGGGGCGCCAAGCTGCTCTAGGTAAGGGGGCACGCTGCCACCGGATTCGGATTTGCTCCACATGTCTGCTGCTCGCCAGCCCGCCATGCCGCCTTCGCACCCCTTCGATGATGATAAATTGAAAGAGGAATGCGGGGTTTTCGGCGTTATCGGCCTTGCCGATGCCGCCAACTTCGTGGCGCTCGGCCTTCACGCCCTGCAACATCGCGGCCAGGAGGCCGGGGGGATCGTGTGTCACGACCCCGAACACGGGTTCAACTCCGCGCGTCGCTTCGGCTATGTGCGCGACAACTTCACCAAGCAATCGCTGATGGAAACGCTGCCCGGGCCGCTTGCGATCGGGCATGTGCGCTATTCCACAGCCGGGTCCAAGGGCGCGGTCATTCGTGACGTGCAGCCGTTCTTCGGCGAGTTCTCGATGGGCGGCGCGGCGATTGCGCATAACGGCAACATCACCAATGCGCATGAGCTTCGGCGCGAGCTGATCGAGCGTGGCTCGATCTTTCAGTCGTCGAGCGACTCTGAGTGCATCATTCACCTGATGGCGCGGTCGCTGCAAAAGCACGCCGCCGAACGGCTCGAGGATGCGCTGCGCCGGGTCGAGGGGGCGTTCTCCATCGTTGCCATGACGCGCACCAAGCTGATCGGCGTGCGCGACCCGCTGGGCGTGCGCCCGCTCGTTCTGGGCCAGTTGGGCGATGGCTGGGTGCTGTCGTCCGAGACCTGCGCGCTGGACATCATCGGCGCCAAGTTCGTGCGCGAGATCGAGCCGGGCGAAATGGTGGTCATCACCAAGGAGGGCGTCGAGAGCCGCCATCCCTTCCGCCCGCAAAAGTCCCGGTTCTGCATCTTCGAACACGTCTATTTCTCGCGCCCCGATTCGATCATCGGCGGTCGCTCGGTCTATGAAACCCGGCGCCAGATCGGTGTGGAGCTTGCGCGGGAGAAGCCCGTGGATGCGGACCTTGTCTGCCCGGTGCCGGATTCCGGTACACCTGCGGCCATCGGTTACAGCCAGGAATCGGGGATTCCCTATGCGATGGGGATCATCCGCAACCAGTACATGGGCCGGACTTTCATTGAACCGACCGAGCAGATCCGCAACATGGGTGTGCGGCTCAAGCTCAACGTGAACCGGGCGCTGATCGAGGGCAAACGGGTCATCCTCGTGGACGACTCGGTGGTGCGCGGGACGACGAGCCGCAAGATCAAGGACATGATCCTCGACGCCGGTGCGGCCGAGGTGCATTTCCGCATCGCCTCGCCGCCCACCGCCTGGCCGTGCTTTTACGGGGTGGATACCCCGGAGCGCGACAAGCTGCTTGCCGCGAATATGACCGAGGACGAGATGTGCGAGCATCTGGGCGTCGACAGCCTGCGCTTCATCTCGCTCGACGGGCTTTACCGCGCCGTGGGTGAAGCCGCCGGGCGCGACGACAGCGCGCCGGCCTATTGCGACGCGTGTTTTTCCGGCGAGTATCCGGTGGCCCCGCGCGACATGCTCAACAAGGGTTTCGTGCTCAAGACAGCGGCGGAATAGCGCCGCTTTTCGCGAGCCTGCACTCACGAAACAAGGGGTATCGGCGTTTTTTCGCCGCACCGCAGCATGAGCATCGGCCATTCCCGGCCCATCGCGGATGGCCCCTCTTTCCCTGACAATGAACCTGTTGTTTACCCCCCTCCGCTAGTTTTGAGCGAGGCCCACTCCCTCGCGAAACCTGAGGTGACATCATGGCAGAACCCAACGCGTCCTCCGCCGGGGGCGGGAACAGTAATTTCGTGGCGCTGAACGCGACGAAGACCGACGAGATCCGGCTCGACCAGGTGCAGCTGATCGGCATCGCGGGCAAGCCCGACGACATGTCCGCGCTCTTTCGCATGGCGCGGGGCGACATCATGCGCGTAAAAGTAGGCGAGCGGAGCCAGATCGGGCTGATCTACGAGATTTCCGAGGCGGGTGTCGTCGTCACGCGGGCCGACGGAAACTCGATCTTCATCCCGCCGATCCCGGTGGGCTGAGACTGGACGGGATCACCGGGCGCGTGGCACCATCGGGCATGTATTTCACGATCCCGCTTTTGCGCCCGCTTTTTTTCACCGCCCTCTGCGCCGCCACCCCCGCCCTGTCGGACGAAATGGACATTTCCCTGACCCCGACGCCGTGGGGGTCGCAGATCGTGCAAACGGCGGCCACGACGCCCATCGACAACGCCCTGCCCGGCACATGGCGACTTGTCCGTGTGGCGATAAGCGACGCGGGCCAGTCCATCGTGGTGCCGGTGGTGGAGGCGCAGCTGACCATCGGGAGCGACGGACGCTTCGCGATGGATTACGCCCCGGCCCGGCTGCCCGACGGTGCCACGCAGGGCAGCGTGACGCTCGAACTGAACGGCGTAGCGCATGAGATCGTCCCGCCGCCCGACATGACCGTTCCTGGCGGATGCCCCGGTGAAGCGACGTTTGCCGGACGTGTGCCGGGCGGGCTCTCGGTCGCCTATGACGTCGACCTCGACACCTTCGCCCCCACCGAAGCGGACATGGTGACCGAGGATGGTGACATCGACCTCGATGTCACCGATGGCATCGGCACCATCCTCGGCGTGAACCTGCGGCTGGTCATGTCCACCGACCGGGAAGCGGCGGAAAAACCGACGATGACCTGCGTGGGGGCGCAGATCGCGACCACCGTGACCGCAGGCCCGCCATTCGGTTTCATACCCGGCCCATATCCCTATGCACTGAATGACACGCACGACGTTCTGGTCATCGAGATGCCAAGCCACGAAGGCCCGACAACCACCTTCGTCTTCGTCCCGCTCTGAGGCCGACGCGCCCTCTGGACAGGCCCCGCTATGGATGGGATACCGCCCCCGACCCCAATCGGAGTGAGATATGTCCGACAAGATCGCCCTTATCACCGGCGCGTCCCGTGGCCTTGGCGCGGCGCTCGCGGTGGAACTGGCCCCGACGCATCACATCGTCGCCGTGGCGCGCACCACCGGCGCGCTGGAGGAACTGGACGACAAGATCAAGGCGGCCGGCGGCGAGGCGACGCTGGCCCCGATGGACGTCACCAATTCCGACGCGATGGCGCAGCTGTGCCGCGCGATACACGACCGCTGGGGCAAGGTCGATGTCTGGGCGCATACCGCGGTGGAAGCCCAGCAGCTCATGCCCGCCAACCACGTCGCGCTGGCGGGAAAGGACTGGGAGAAGTCCATCGCCGTGAACCTCGACGCCACGGCGCGGCTGATCGCCTTCGTGGCCCCCCTGCTGGGCGAGGCCGGGACGGCGGCGTTTTTCCATGACGACCACGCGGGCGAGAAGTTCTTCGGGGCTTACGGCGCGACCAAGGCCGGGCAAATGGCGCTGGCGCGCAGCTGGCAGGCCGAGACCGCAGCACTTGGCCCCAAGGTGCGCATCCTGACGCCCAAACCGCTGGCCAGCGCCATGCGCGCGCGGTTCCATCCCGGAGAAGACCGTGATGCGCTTGCCAAGCCCGCGGATGAGGCGAAACGGCTGTTGCCGGAACTCCTCGGCGGGTAACGACACCGCGCGCCGCCTTGTGGGTGCGCCCCGCCTGACCTATTGAAAGACACAGGTTAACCGGGGGCGAAATGCGCATTCTCATCACCAACGACGATGGCATCAACGCGCCGGGGCTGAAGGTGCTGGAGGCCATTGCGGCCAATGTGGCAGGGCCGGACGGCGAGGTCTGGGTCGTGGCGCCCGCCTTTGAACAGTCGGGCGTCGGTCACTGCATCTCCTACGCCCATCCGATGATGGTGGCCGAGCTTGGCCCGCGCCGGTTCGCCGCCGAAGGCAGCCCCGCCGACTGCGTGCTCGCCGGGATCGGAGACATTCTGCCGGAGCCGCCCGACCTGATCCTGTCGGGCGTGAACCGGGGCAACAACGCCGCCGAAAACGCGCTCTACTCCGGCACGATCGGGGGGGCGATGGAGGGCGCGCTTCAGGGCCTGCCCGCGATCGCGCTGTCCCAGTTCCTCGGCCCGCGCAACATCGAGCTGGACGACATGTTCGAGGCCGCCGCCGCCCACGGGGCTGACACGGTGCGCGCCATCGTTGAGCGTGCACCTTGGCAGGAAACCGCCGACTACCGGCTGTTCTACAACGTCAATTTTCCGCCCGTTCCCGCCGCCGAGGTCAAGGGGATGCGGGCCGCCGCGCAGGGCTGGCGGGAGGATACGTTCTTCGGCACCGAGCCGACGCTGTCGCCATCGGGCCGCCGGTTCATCTGGATCAAGGGCGGGCCACAGCACCGCCCCACGGCGCCGGGCACGGACGCGGCGGTGAACCTCGACGGCTATATCTCGGTCACGCCGATGCGTGCCGACCTGACCGCCCATGACGCGCTCGATGCGCTGGAGCGCGCGCTGGCATGAGCGACCCGAACGACCCCATCGCCGCGCGCAAGATGCAGTTCCTGTTTCACCTGCGCTCCAAGGGGGTCACGAATACCCGTGTTTTGAACGCGATGGAGGCCATCGACCGGGGGCTGTTCGTGCGCGGGGTCTTCGCCGAACGGGCCTATGAGGACATGCCGCTCCCCATCGCGAGCGGTCAGACGATCAGCCAGCCCTCCATCGTCGGGCTGATGACGCAGGCATTGGACGTGCAGTCGCGCGACAAGGTGCTCGAGGTCGGGACCGGCTCCGGCTATCAGGCCGCAATCCTCGCCAAGCTCGCGCGCCGGGTCTATACCGTCGACCGTCACCGGGGGCTGGTGCGCGACGCGCGGGGGGTGTTCGACGAGCTGGGCCTGCATACGATTACCGCGATCACGGGCGACGGGAGCTTTGGCCTGCCCGAACAGGCGCCCTTCGACCGCATCATCGTGACCGCCGCAGCCGAGGACCCGCCCGGGCCCCTATTGGCTCAACTGGCCGTTGGCGGTATCATGGTGTTGCCGGTGGGACAGTCGGATCACGTTCAGAGCCTCATCAAGGTGACACGGGGCACGGACGGGTTCGACTACGAAGAAATCCTTCCGGTGCGTTTCGTGCCGCTTGTGGAAGGTCTGGGGCAAGACTAAAGCGGCCAGGGCAGAAGACCCGGAGACACGGGTCCGGACAAGAGGGCGGCAGTATGGATATTGCAATGGGTTCTGTTTCGCGTGTGACGCGGATGCTGGTGCTTGGGACGAGCCTTGTGGCGCTCGGGGCCTGTGCCAGTTCGTCGGGCCGTGGGCTCGACCTCGATTTCGACCTGCGGGGGCTTGGCAACGGCTTCTCCACCGCCGATGCCGCGCGGGACGCGCGCACGGCGGCGCGGCCGCAGCCCGATGCGCGGGGCATCATCTCCTACCCCACCTATCAGGTGGCGGTGGCGCGTGACGGCGATACGCTGACGACGCTGGCCGCGCGGGTGGGGATCTCGGAAGCCGAACTCAGCCGCTACAACGGGCTGAACGCCGGCGCCACGCTGCGCGGGGGCGAGATCGTGGCGCTGCCGCGCAAGGTCAGCGGGACGAGCGACGTGGACGTGACCACGCTGGCGGGCAACGCGCTCGACCGCGTGGGGCCGAACCCGCAGGGTGCCGCGACCGCGCCGAGTGCCAATTCCGGCGGGGCCGAGCCGATCCGGCATCAGGTCGTGGCGGGCGAGACCGCCTATTCCGTGGCACGGCTGTATGGCGTGTCGGTGCGGTCGCTGGCGGAATGGAACAGCCTCGACAGCGCCCTGTCGGTGCGTCAGGGGCAATACCTGCTGATTCCGCCGAAATCGGCGCAGACGGCGCAGACCAACACAAACACGGCGCCCGGTGTGGGCACGCCCACGCCGCTTCCGCCCTCCTCAGCGGCCCCGCTCCCGGCGACTTCGGGCCGCACGGCGGCCGAGGGACCGGCGGACACGCCTTCCTCCCCCAACCTCTCCTCAAGCCGCACCACGTCAGCGGCGATGGCGATGCCCGCCGAGGGGCGGATCGTCGGGGCCTATGTGAAGGGCAAGTCGGACGGGATCGACATCGCCGCCGGTGCCGGCGCCACGGTGCGCGCGGCACAGGCCGGCACGGTGGCGGCGATCACCCGCGATACGGAACAGGTGCCGATCCTCGTGCTGCGCCACGAGAACAACCTGCTGACCGTCTATGCGGGGATCGACAATATCGCCGTGTCCAAGGGCGACAGCGTGAGCCGGGGCCAGTCCATCGCGCAGGTCCGGGCGGCCGACAACCCCGCGCTGCACTTCCAGGTACGTCAGGGCACGTCCAGCGTCGACCCTATGCAATACCTGAACTGAGACCGCTTCACGCGGGCTATCGCCCCGTCTTCGCCTGTTGCGACGAGGGGGCGACGCGCCTCTAGTCGTCCGCGCGGCCTTTTCCGAGGTGCTTGCGCAGCCGCGAGGGGGTGGACTTCGTCTTGTTCTTGTACGGGTTTTTGTCCGCCTGACTGCGCATGTGCAGCCGGATCGGCGTGCCGGGCATGTCAAAGTCGTCCCGCAACCCGTTGACGATATAGCGCGAATAGCTTTCCGGCAGTTTCTCGGGATTGGAACACATCACCACGAACCCCGGCGGACGCGTCTTCACCTGGGTCATGTAGCGCAGCTTGATCCGGCGACCGGCCGGCGCGGGCGGCGGGTGCTGCGAGATCATTTCGGCCAGCCAGTCGTTGAGCTTGGCGGTCGAGATGCGGCGGTTCCAGATCTCGTGCGCTTTCATCACGGCCGCGTGGAGCCGGTCCAGCCCCCGCCCGGTCTTGGCCGAAATGGTGACAAGGGGGGCGCCGCGCAACTGCGGAAGCAACCGTTCGAAACTGTCGCGCAAGTGCTTGAGCTTTTGCTGTTTTTCCGTCTCGACATCCCACTTGTTCACCGCGACCACGACCGCGCGCCCTTCGCGCTCGGCAAGGTCGGCGATGCGCAGGTCTTGCTGCTCGAACGGGATGGCGGCGTCGAGCAGGACGACGACGACTTCGGCGAATTTCACTGCGCGCAGGCCATCGGCGACGGACAATTTCTCAAGCTTTTCCTGCACTTTCGCGCGCTTCCTCATCCCCGCCGTGTCGAAGATGCGCGTGGGCGTGCCCTCCCAGTCGAAGCCGAGCGAGATGGAGTCGCGGGTGATCCCGGCCTCGGGGCCGGTGAGCAAACGCTCCTCACCAATGAGCTTGTTGATGAGGGTGGATTTGCCGGAGTTCGGCCGCCCGATCACGGCGACCTGAAGCGGCTTTTCGCGGGTCGGGACGCGGGGTTGACCATCCTCGACATCCACCTCGGTCTCCGGCTCGGCACTCGGGCGCAGGGCCATCTCTTCGGCAATCGGCGTCAGGGCAGCGGCCAGTTCGCCCAGACCTTCGCCATGCTCGGCGGAGAGCGGGATGGGTTCGCCGAGACCCAGACCCCAGGCTTCGATCATCCCCGCCTCGCCCGCGGACCCTTCGGCCTTGTTGGCGGCGAGGATGACGTGGGCGTTCTTCTTGCGCAGAATGTCGGCAAAGATCTCGTCCGTCGGGAGCACACCGGCGCGGGCGTCGATCAGGAAGAGACAGGCATCGGCCATCTCGACCGCGCGCTCGGTCAGGCGGCGCATCCGGCCTTCGAGCGAGTCGTCCGTCGCGTCCTCCAGCCCTGCCGTGTCGATCACCGTGAAACGGAGCGGGCCGAGGCGCGCATCGCCTTCGCGCAGGTCGCGCGTGACGCCGGGCTGGTTGTCGACGAGCGCGAGGCGACGGCCGACGAGCCGGTTGAACAGCGTCGACTTGCCCACATTGGGCCGCCCCACGATGGCGAGGGTGAAGGTCATGTCAGATCTCCGGACGTGAAGGCGCCCGCATAGTCCTCTGCGCGCCTTAGCGCAAGGCCATGAGCGAGCCCTTCTCGCTGACGATATAGGCGATGCCGCCCACGATCACGGGGCGCGAGGCGGCCCCGGCGGGCAGTTCCACCGCGCCGACGAGTGCGCCGTTGGTCGGATCGAAGGCCCGCAGCATCTTGTCGCCCGAAGCGACCCAGAGACGGCCACCGGCCAGCGTGGGCCCGTAGCTCGGGAAGATCGCCTTGAACCGGCGCGGGTTGTCCTTGGTGTATCCCGGAAGGGGCACGCCCCAGATCCGCTCGCCCGTCGAGGCGTCGAGCCGGACGAGTTCGAGGTTGTCACCCACCATGAAGAGCGATCCACCCGCGACGACCATCGGTCCCACGGCGCCTTCGCGCGCGGTCCAGCGCATCTGGCCGTTGGTCGAGACCGCGACACTCGCCCCGGCTGCGGTGCCTGCGTAGATCGTGGAGCCGGAGACGACCGGCGCGCCCGCAATCTCGTTGATCTGGGCATAGGCCTTGCCGCGCCGACCGCCCTTGATCGGGACGACCCATTCCGGCTCACCGGCCTGTGCGTTCACGCCGACGAGCGAGGTGAGCGAGAACGGCATGATGACCGTGCCGCCGTTGACCGCCGGGGCCGCCGCGCCGAGAACGCCGGGGGTTTGCGGCGTGCCGGGCAGCGTCCATTGCAAACGGCCGTTGGACAGGGTCACGGCGTGGCCCAGGTTGTTCGTGGACATGGCGTAGACGGTGTTGCCGGACACGGTGGGCGGGCCGGAGCCGGGTCCGCCAAGGTCCTGACGCCAGCGCACGGCACCGGAGCCCGCGTCGAGCGCGATCAGTTCGCCGTAGCCCGTCGTGGCGAGCACCGTGCCGCCCGCGAAGGCGAGCCCGCCGCCGGACGCCTGCCCGGCCCGTTCACCCGGCGGGGTGAGGTCGGCGGACCACAGCGTCTCGCCTCCGGTGGTGAGGGCGACGACGGTCTGGCGCGAATCCATGACGAAGACCTGACCGCCCGCGACGACCGGCTCGGCGGTGACTTTGAGCTTGCGGGTGCTGCCCTGACCGAAGCCCACGTTGAACAGAACCTGCGGGGCGGGCGAGAAGGCCACATGCGGCGCATTGTTCTGGGCGTTGGAGGCCACCTGCGTCCAGGAACCGAGCGAGCTTTGCCCCGGCAGGGACACGGCCCGGCTGACGTTGACGTTCTGGGCCGCCTGCTCTTCCGCGAACCGGGCCGCGGCGGCATCCCCGGCGATGGCCGGGTCCGGCGCGAAGATATTCTCGCGCTCGCCTTGAAAAATGACTTCCCGTTTGTCGCAGGCGCTCACGGTCGCCACGGCGCCCATGAGCAGAAGCCCGATCCATCCATTGCGTGTCACGCCCGTGTCCCCCAAGCTCTGCCCGTTCTCAAGCGGGTCGGTTTTTCCGCCCCCGCGCTCATTCACTCAACCGTGCCGCCAAGCGCCACGATCAGTTGCGAGGCCCGGTCGCGCACTGCGTCCCCCGCCTCGGCATCGTCCATCAAGCTTTGCAGCCGCGCAAGGGCGGCTTCGCTGTCGCCCGCGGCCACATCGGCCAGCGCAAGCTGTTCTTCGGCCAGCACCCGGAACGGCCCGCCCGGTGTCGTCAGCGGCTCCAGCGCTGCCGCCTTGTCGGCTGCACTCATGGGCGAATCCGGCAGGAGCACGCGTTTCATCGTGGCGAGATCGCGGTAGAGCGTCGGCAGGGCCGCGTCACTCTCGATACTCGCAAGAATACCGTCTGCGGTCACCGCATCTTCGGCCTCGGCCGCGCGGATCAGGTCGATCACGGCAGCGGCGTCGCCTTCGGCCGGCACGGCGTCCAGCGCAGAAAGCCGCGCTTCGGCCCCCTCCGTGTCCATAGCCGTGAGAAGGGCATCGCCCGTCTCCTGCGCCTGACGCGCGTCGCGGGCCTTGAGATACTCGTTCACCGCAGCGCCGCCGACGATCACGACGACGAGCAGCACACCGACCCAGCCCCACTTGCGGAAAAAGCCGTACAGTCGGTCGCGCCGGACCTCTTCGGTCACTTCGTCGATAAAACTATCGGGATTGCTCAATCGCCCGGCCCCCAGCCATTTCTCACGTCGCTTTTGCCCACTTCTTTACCGGAAAGCCGCGACCTTTGCCAAGGGGCGCGGCAAAAGTGATCCAATCGGCTTTGTAATGCGCATAGGATGCAACGGAAGCCTTGTTGCGCAAGGCCGAGGGTTCTATCTGAACCGTATTGTACGACCCGGGACAGCGAGACAACATGCGACCAATTCCGATCATTACGGCACTGCTGACGGTCGCTGTGCTATTCATGCTGGTCTTCCAACGTGACATGGTGCGCGATTTCGTGGGCGGTGAACCGGCCACCGCGACCGAATCCAACACGGCGGAGACCACCGCAGACGACGCGGGCGATCAGATCGTCTCGGTCGTCGCGATGCGTTCCACCGCGCAGGAGATCGACAGCGCCGTCGTCGTGCGGGGCGAGACCGAGGCGACGCGGCAGGTCGAACTTATGTCCGAAGCCTCGGGCCGCGTCGTGAACGCGCCGGTGTCGAAGGGCGATGCGGTCGCGGAGGGCGAACTGCTTTGTGAACTGGCCCCCGGCACGCGCGAGGTCGCGCTGAAGCAGGCCGAGGCGCAGTTGGCCGAGGCGCGCCAGAACCTGAACGCCGCCGAACGCCTCTCCGAGGGTGGTTTCGCCGCGGAAAACCGGGTGTTGTCCGCCCGCTCTGCCTTCGAGAGCGCGCAGGCCGCCGTGGAGCAGGCCGAGGCCGCGCTTGGCGACCTTGAGATCCGCGCGCCCTTCGCCGGGCTTCTGGAAGACGACACCGCCGAGATCGGCGCGTTGCTTCAGCCCGGTGCGCTTTGCGCCACCATCGTACAACTCGATCCGCTGAAGCTCGTCGGCTATGTGGCCGAGGCTGACGTGAACCGCGTGTCGATGGGCGCTCAGGTCGGCGCGCGGCTTGCCACGGGCGATCAGGTGCTGGGACAGGTGACCTTCATCGGTCGCGCCGCCGACCCGGTGACCCGGACCTTCCGCGTCGAGGCGCAGGTGGCCAACCCGGACCTCGCCATCCGCGACGGGCAGACGGCCGAAATCCTCATTTCATCCGCGGGGCGCACGGCGCATCTGCTGCCGCAATCGGCGCTCACCCTGAACAATGACGGCGACCTTGGCGTCCGCGTGGTGGACGAGGACAACGTCGCCCGCTTCGCCGCTGTCGAGCTCGTGCGCGACTCGACCGACGGGGTCTGGGTCGCGGGTCTGCCGGACGAAGCCGCCGTGATCGTGGTCGGGCAGGATTACGTCACCGATGGTGTTCCGGTCGATCCCACCTATCAGGAGTCGGGCACATGAACGGCGTCGTCGACTGGGCTGCGACCCGCGCACGGATGGTGATCGCGTTCATCGCGCTGTCGCTCACCGCCGGGATCGCCGCCTATGTCGGCCTGCCGAAAGAGGGCGAGCCGGATATCGAGATTCCGGCGCTGTTCGTCTCGGTCCCCTTCCCCGGCATTTCCGCCGAGGACAGTGAAAACCTGCTGGTCAGGCCAATGGAACAGGAGCTCGCCGATATCGACGGGCTCAAGACCATGACCGGCACGGCGGCGGAGAATTACGCGGGCCTCGCGCTCGAATTCGAATTCGGATGGGACCGCACCAAGGTCATCGCCGATGTGCGCGACGCGATGAATTCCGCCGAGGCCAAGTTCCCCGACGGGGCCGACAAGTATTCGGTCAACGAGATCAACTTCTCGGAATTCCCCATCGTCGTCGTCAACTTCACCGGCTCGGTGCCGGAACGCACGCTGATCCGCCTCGCCCGCGAAATGCAGGACACGGTGGAAGGGATCGAGCCCGTGCTCGAAGCCCAGCTCACCGGCGCGCGGGACGAGATGATGGAGGTCCTGATCGACCCCCTGAAGCTCGAAGCCTACAACGTGACGGCGGGCGAGCTGATTCAGGTCGTGACCAACAACAACCAGCTGATCGCGGCGGGCCAGATCACCACGGACTCCGGCGCGACGTCGATCAAGATCCCGTCCTCGTTCAACGACGTGCAGGACATCTATGGCCTGCCGGTCAAGGTGAACGGTGACCGGGTGGTGACGCTGGGCGACCTCGCCGAAATCCGGCTGGCGTTCGAGGACCGGGCGGGCACCGCGCGGTTCAACGGGGAGAGCACGGTCGCCCTTCAAGTGGTCAAGCGCAAGGGCTTCAACCTCGTCGATACCGTCGCGACGGTGAAGGAACTGGTGCGCGACACGCAGGCCGAATGGCCCGAAGACCTGCAAAACGCGGTTCAGGTGCGGTTCTCCAACGACCAGAGCCATGTCATCGATTCGATGGTTCGCCAACTCGAAGGCTCGGTCATCACCGCCATCGCGCTCGTCATGATCGTGGTGCTGGCGTCACTGGGTATGCGCTCGGCCCTGCTTGTGGGCTTCGCGATCCCTACATCGTTCCTGCTCACCTTCGCGCTGTTCGCGGTGCTCGGCGTCGCGATCAACAACATCGTCATGTTCGGCCTGATCCTTGCCGTCGGGATGCTGGTCGATGGGGCCATCGTGGTCGTCGAATATGCCGACAAGCGCATTTCCGAAGGCGTGGGGCCGATGTCGGCCTATACGGAAGCGGCCAAGCGGATGTTCTGGCCGATCATCTCGTCCACCGCCACGACGCTTTGCGCCTTTCTTCCGATGCTGTTCTGGCCCGGTATCCCGGGCGAGTTCATGGGGATGCTGCCGCGCACGCTGATCTACGTTCTGACCGCCTCTTTGCTGGTCGCGCTGATTTACCTGCCGGTCATGGGCGGCGTCGCGGGCCGTCTGTCGCGCTCGCTGGAGCGTGCCTCGCACGGGCTGCGCCCCCTGCCCTGGATCGTGCGCGCGCTGCTGGTGTTGCCGGCCTTCGGCCTGCTTTTCGTCTCGGCCATGCAGATCGCCAACCCGGACTATCTGTTCGGCGCAGGCAACAACCCGCTCGACGGGGCCGCCGCGATGATCCCCGGTGGCGTGATGTTCATTCTGTCCGCCCTGCTTACGACCGTGCTGCTCGACGCGGCCAAGCCGCAGCGCAAACCGAAAAAGCCGACCGGCACCTATCGCCGCACGGGCTTCGGCGTGGTCATCAACGCCATCGTTGGCAACCCTGTCATGCCGCTGGTCACCATCGGACTCGTGATCGCGCTGGTCGCCGGGATCGGCATGGATTACGGGCGCAACAACAACGGCGTGGACTTCTTCGCCGATACCGCGCCTGAGCAGGCCATCGTGTATGTGCGCGGGCGCGGCAACCTCTCGATCGAGGAAAAGGACGAGATGGTGCAGCGGGTCGAGGAGGTCGTACTGGCCATCCCCGGCGTGAAGAATGCGTTCGCCTTCGCCGGTGAAGGCGGGCTGAACCAGAACACGGGCGGCGCCGCCGGACCCCGCGATACCATCGGACAGGTTCAGATCGAGATCGCAACTTTCGAGGATCGCCCCTCCTACACGGTCGACGACAAGCTTCTGGGGCTCATTCCCTACACCCGCACGATCCGGGACGCGGATTACGACGGCAAGGTGGTGGTCGAACGGCTGAAGGAAGAGCTCGCCAAACTTCCCGCCATCCCGACAGAAGTGGCGGCCATCGCCGGTGGCCCCGCCT